>Ga0247611_10009372_pt1 | contig 11785 bp, 7 predicted proteins | sample 177DNAGHGhighgp2_FD_192422 | JGI IMG/M metagenome (GOLD analysis project Ga0247611, IMG submission 192422) | Sheep rumen microbial communities from Palmerston North, Manawatu-Wanganui, New Zealand - 1770 DNA GHGhigh gp2 | ecosystem: Host-associated > Mammals > Digestive system > Stomach > Rumen ... | reverse complement strand
TGGTACAGGATGCCGGACGCATTCACGGGCGAGCCGTGGGTAAGGTGTCCGCCGCAGCTGAGGTCGAGTCCGAGGAAGGTATCGCCCGGATTGAGAACGGCCATCGTCACGGCCATATTGGCCTGGGCGCCGGAATGGGGCTGGACGTTCGCCCATGCAGCGCCGTACAGCGCTTTCAGGCGATCGATTGCGAGCTGCTCGATCTTGTCGACTACTTCGCATCCGCCATAATATCTGTGGCCCGGATAGCCCTCGGCATATTTGTTAGTACAGACAGAGCCCATCGCACGGAGGACCTGCTCACTCACATAATTTTCAGACGCAATAAGTTCGAGGCCGCCGGCCTGACGTTCGCGCTCATTCTCGATTAGATCAAAAATCTGTTTGTCCTGTTTCATACTGTTGTTAATACTAAAAATCAATTAACCCATTTCTCCGACCTTCGCTTCGCTCATCCCACCACGCGCGCTTCGCGCTGGTGGTCCCCCCGCAACCATCACCCCAAAAATCGGCAGATTTTCGGGGGCCCCGATAATCAAGCGCGGGTGCTTAGGGTCTACGAAATGGGTTAATTGATTTTTCATTAATACACAAATATAATCATTAAATTTGCGATAGTCAATCATGTCTGATCGTAAACTTTTAAATAGCGAACTGGGACGCATCGTCCCGGAGCAATACAAGGACCTTCCGGAATCCGGAATGGTCGTAGTGCTGGATAATATCAGGAGTGCCCACAACGTAGGCAGCGCCCTGCGGACGGCAGATGCCTTCAAGGCAGACAAAGTCTGGCTGTGCGGCATCTGCGCCTGCCCGCCGTCGGCCGAAATCCACAAATCCGCCCTCGGGGCGGAGGACAGTGTCCCATGGGAACACGTCCAGGACACGCTCGCGCTCGTAGACCGTCTGCGCTCAGACGGCTATACTGTCGTAGCCGTGGAGCAGACGGTAAGCTCGCGCTCGCTCGAACAGTTCACCCCCGAGCCCGGCGCCCGCTATGCCTTCATCTTCGGAAACGAGGTGGACGGAGTCCAGCAGTCGGTAGTCGACGCAGCCGACTTCTCTCTCGAAATTCCCCAGTTCGGGGCGAAACACTCCCTCAACGTCTCCGTCTCCGTCGGAGTCGTCCTCTGGCAGTGGCGCGAACATATTAGGTAGGACGCTGAATCGAAGAACGGTAGAGGCCCGAAGGGCCGAGGGCGGCATCAGCCGCCGCGGCGGAGCGTCAGCGAGGTTTCAAGGAAACCGAAGCAGCGAAGACGCCCGCAGAGCGAAGCGATTGCGGCATGCCCCCTGACAGGGGGCGCCGGCAGGCGGGGGTTAAGAAGCAAAAAGGCTGACCAAAGTATTTTGGTCAGCCTTTTTTGATCAAGCAAAATGACGCTAGTCATTTTGCTTGATTGCGGCCTGAGCTGCTGCGAGGCGAGCGATAGGGACGCGGAAAGGAGAGCAGCTGACGTAGTCGAGACCGATCTTGTTGAAGAAGTTGATCGAATCAGGATCTCCACCATGCTCACCGCAAACACCGCACATAAGGCCCTGGCGCTTGCTGCGACCGGCAGTAATACCGTACTCTACGAGTTTACCTACGCCCTTGACATCGATGGTCTGGAAAGGATCGCTGTCGAGGATCTTGTTTCCGAGGTAGTCACCCATGAAGGTTCCTACGTCGTCACGGCTGAAGCCGAAGGTCATCTGGGTAAGGTCGTTGGTACCGAAGCTGAAGAACTCAGCGGTACGGGCCATACGGTCTGCGGTCAGAGCAGCACGAGGGATCTCGATCATAGTACCGAAGTGATAATCGATAGCCTGGCGGGTCTGAGCCTCGACCTCGAGACGGATCTTCTCGCAGTGGCTCTTCTGGAACTCGAGCTCACGGGCAGATACGGTAACAGGGATCATGATCTCAGGCTGAGGGTTGAGACCTTCTGCCTTAAGTTCTGCTGTTGCAGTAAAGATAGCCCTGTACTGAGTCTCAGCGATAAGAGGATAGGTGACGTGGAGACGGACTCCGCGGTGTCCCATCATAGGGTTGACCTCATGCAGGCTCTCACCACGCTTGTCGACTTCGTCGACGCTGATGCCGAGATCCTTTGCGAGTTCTGCCCTCTTGTCCTCAGACTTCGGAACGAATTCGTGGAGCGGCGGGTCAAGGAGACGGAAGACAACGGGTTTGCCATCCATGATCTTGAGGGTAGCCTTAACGGAAGCCTTGATGAACGGTTCAAGCTCGGCGAGAGCGGCGACACGCTCTTCCTCGGTCTCACACATGATCATCTTGCGGAGCTTTGCGAGAGGGGTCTCGCTGTTCTTTCCGTAGAACATGTGCTCGATACGGAAGAGGCCAATACCCTCGGCGCCGAAGCTGAGAGCGCGCATTGCATCCTCGGGAGTATCCGCATTGGTACGGATTCCGAGACGGCGATATTTGTCGACGATAGACATGAAGCGGATGAAGAGAGGATTCTCAGATGCGTCCATGGTATCGATCTTGGCTGCATAGACAGCACCCTTTGCGCCGTTGAGTGAAAGCCACTCGCCCTCCTTATAGACGGCGTCAGAGCCTTCGAAGCTGACGGTCTTGTTCTCGAAGTCGATCTTCATGGCCTCGCAACCGACGATGCAGCACTTACCCCAACCACGAGCGACGAGTGCGGCGTGGGAGGTCATACCTCCGCGGGTTGTAAGGATACCGGCAGAAGCGCGCATACCCTCGATGTCCTCGGGAGAGGTCTCCTCACGGATGAGGATGACGGGCTGCTTCTTCGCTGCGGCTGCCATAGCGGCCTCGGATGTGAAGACGATAGTTCCCACTGCTCCACCGGGGGATGCAGGAAGACCCTTGGCGATGACGGCTGCCTTCTTCTCGGAAGCGGGGTCAAGGATAGGGTGAAGGATTTCGTCGAGCTGGGCGGGAGAAACGCGCATGACTGCGGTCTTCTCATCGATCATGCCCTCGTCGAGCATATCCATCGCCATCTGGAGAGCGGCGATACCGGTACGCTTACCGATACGGCACTGGAGCATGTAGAGGTGTTTGTCCTGGATAGTGAACTCGATGTCCTGCATATCGTGGAAGTGTTCCTCCAGACGCTTGCGGATACCGTCGAGCTCTGCGTAAACCTCGGGCATGGCCTTCTCAAGGCTCTCGAGATGCTTGTTGTGATCGGTTTTGGTTGCCTCGTTAAGAGGGTTAGGAGTACGGATACCAGCGACGACATCCTCGCCCTGGGCGTTGATGAGCCACTCACCGTAGAATTTGTTGTCTCCGTTTGCAGGGTTACGGCTGAATGCTACACCGGTTGCGGAGGTAGAGCCCATGTTACCGAATACCATAGACTGGACGTTGACTGCTGTTCCCCAATCATCAGGAATCTTCTCGATACGGCGGTAAGCGATAGCACGCTTTCCGTTCCAGCTCTTGAAGACGCCGCCGATCGAGCCCCAAAGCTGGGCCTTCGCATCGTCCGGGAATTCAACACCAAGAACTTCCTTGATCCTTACCTTGAAGGCCTCGGCAAGCTCCTTGAGTTCGTCTGCGGTAATATCTGTATCAAGCTTGTAACCTTTCTTTTCCTTGAGGTCGGCCATCATACGGTCGAGCTGCTGGCGGATTCCCTGTCCGTCCTCAGGCTCGATACCTTCTGCCTTCTCCATCACGACGTCTGAGTACATCATAATAAGACGACGGTATGCATCGTAGACGAAGCGGGGGTTTCCGGTCTTCTCGATAAGGCCCGGGATAGTAGCCGAGCAAAGACCGATATTGAGGATGGTGTCCATCATACCGGGCATCGAGCTGCGTGCGCCGGAGCGGCAGCTGACGAGGAGCGGGTTCTTCGGATCACCGAACTTCATTCCCATAAGTTTCTCTGTAGCTGCAAGAGCCTCGGCAACTTCTGCCTTCAGTTCCTCAGAGTAACCTCCGCCAAGGGCGTAGTACTCTGCGCAGCACTCTGTAGTGATGGTGAAACCTGCGGGAACAGGCATTCCGAGCCTGCTCATCTCAGCAAGGTTAGCTCCCTTTCCACCAAGGAGCTCTCTCATAGCGCCATCGCCTTCGGCGGTCTTACCACCAAAACGATAGACTCTCTTTTTTGTTTCTGCCATAATTTGTTTTAGTATGTTGTTGTTTTAGTTTCTTTTTGAGGCTCGCGAATTTACGAATTATTTGGTTAAAACCAAATGCCTAACGGACAAGAGACTCCAATATGCTGCCTATCGCGGGCTTTGAAGTCCACCTGATGTTGATCCCTTTTTCCTTCTTCGGATGGCCCAGCGGGAAATACATCACGTCCTGAAGGATGAACTCCGCATCCAGATAATCAAAATCATCGTCCTTTATCTGGAAAACCACTCCCGGGACCTCGCCGAAAAGCAGACGGACAACGTCCGATCCCGGATACGCCCTCTTAAGGTCAGACAGATCCAGGTCTGCCCCAACCCCCTTGCAGGCCATCTTATCCAGGGCGTACATCAGTCCGCCGGCCCCTACGCTTATTCCGCTTATCGCGACACGGTCCTCGACAAGCTCACGGACCACCTCGTAGCAGTCCATCAGATAGTCGGGGTTATCCACCTGCGGACATGCGCCTCCCTTCAGGCCCAGGGCCTGCGCGAGAAGCGACCCGCCCAGACGGTATTCTTCGGTGTCGAAGGGGACGTACACGATCCAGCTTTCGGGGTCGGGATTGAGGGTCGCAGGGATAGCGCGGCCCGCCGCCTGGGGCACCTTCATCTCGATTTCCGGTCCACCGTCTTCGCAGGCGACGCTGCTGAATCCGATGTCCAGGATATCGGCATACTCGCTGACCGCACGGACGCTCTCATACAGGGCGGACATGCTGCCTATCCCCTGTTCGTGCCAGCACCATTTCGCGTCTACCGACAGTTCGGGCAGCGTGAAATGTCCATGGGACCATATAGCCTCGATCAGAGCGCCGGCCAACCTGGCGCGCGCATACTGGGCAGCGAGGGGAAACTGGAGTTCCGGTCTGGCTTTCTTAACCAGACGCAGGTAGCTAGAGATCTTGTTTTCGTCGAATTCGAAGGACAAGATTGCGGGATCCACTGTCTCATCGACTATGGGTTCGCCGTCTACCGGAGGCCGGTTTCTTCCCAGCATCTGAGCCGGAGTCAGTTCCTCAGCCACACCGTCAATTATGAAACGGGAATCGAATAGCGTTTTCATGTACTAAAATCGTGTAAAATTAGTTATTTTTGAGTTGTATGCAATACGAAAAAAAGATTGAAGAGATTTTTGAGCGCCATCCCAGCGTTCAAGTTTCGGGTTTCAGCGGCCGGGCCTACAAGTCCGGAATCGAGGGTATGATAGCCTTCGACAACGTTCTGGGGCAGCCCTGGAAGGCTTTCAGATGCATACACGTAGCGGGGACCAACGGAAAAGGATCGGTCAGCTCGATGATCGCCGCCTCCCTCGCCTCCTGCGGCCTTCGCGTCGGCCTCTACACTTCCCCACACCTTCTCGATTTTCGCGAACGAATCAAAATTGTATCTGATGGAATCGGAGAAGCCCCCTGCCCTCAGAGACCCTGCCGCCCTCGGCGGGGGAGAGGGGGGACCATGAGCGAAGCGAATGGTGAGGTCGAGGTGTCAGGCCCGTCAGGGACTCTAAACGAGACGTCTCTGGGGACAGGGGGCTCTCCGATTCTGATCAGCAAAGAGGATGTGTTGGAGTTTTTGGAGAGGTATGAGAAGGAGATAGAGAGTCTATCGTTTTTTGAGATAACGACCGGGATGGCGTTCTGGTGGTTTGCCAGGGAGGGTGTAGATGTTGCGGTTATAGAGGTAGGACTTGGAGGAAGGCTTGACAGCACAAACGTTATTACCCCGGAATTGTCGGTCGTTACGAGCATCGGCCTGGACCATTGCTCAATGCTGGGCGACACCAGGGCGGAAATCGCTCTCGAAAAGGCTGGAATCTTCAAGCCCGGCATCCCGGCGCTGGTCTGGGGCCATGACCCTGAAACCGATAAAGTATTCATGGATTATGCGAACAAGGTCGGAGCAGATCTTCATTTCGCAGATGAGATTATAGAGCCCGTCCATCTTGAAGGGATGGACCTTCGGGGCGAGTACCAGGACCTTAATGTCCGCACTACGCTCGCCGCCCTTAAACTCCTGAAGGTTGAGCCCGACCTCGAGGCGCTTCGCCTCACAGCCCGGATCACGGGCCTTCGCGGCCGCTGGGAAATCCTCCGGGAAAACCCCACCGTCATCTGCGACATAGGCCACAATCCCCCGGCGCTGAAGTGGAACTTCCGCCAGCTCGAGCAGTCCGGCCGCCCGCTTATCATAGTCTACGGCATCATGGCCGATAAGGCCCTTGACGACATAGCTCCGCTGATGCCGGCCCAAGCCCGCTATATCCTCTGCGCCCCCGATTCTGCCCGCGCCCTTCCGGTCCAGGCACTCTTCGAACGCCTGAGCGCCCTGAGGCCCGATCTTTCCCTGCAGACAGCCCCATCGGTTCGCGACGCATTAGACCATGCTCTCTCCCTCGCCTCCCCCGATACGCTGATCTACGTAGGAGGCAGCACCTTCGTCGTTGCCGAAATAATAAAATAAGCGGTGCAGCAGACCGCATAAAAAAAGCCGGCTCAAATGAGTCGGCTTTTTATTGAGTGTTGAATTATTACTCTGCAGGAGTCTCAGCGGGTGCTTCCTCGGCTTTAGCGGCCTCGATGACGACGGCACGGTTGAGCTCGATGGTGGTGTACCTGTTCTGAGCGCTCTCGTCGATAACAACCTCGAACTGATCCTTCTCAAGACCGTACTTGTCGGTGAGGAGCTTCTGGATGTAGTTCGCGCGCTGCTTCTGGAGCTGCTTGTTGCGACGTGCGGAACCGGTGTTGTGATCGGTAAGTCCGGTGAGGGTGAACTTGATCTCCTTATCCTGTGAGAGCATAGTCTTCACGATGCGATCGAAGTGCTCGAGCTCCTTGACGGAGAGGGTAGCCTGACCGATCTCGAAGTATGCAACTGCAGGGGTCTCCATGAGGTTCTTGACGATAGCCTCGTTCTGAGCTGCGTTGCTGGAGAGTTCTTCCTTGAGAGCCTCGTTCTCCTTTGCAGCCTCTTCCTGTGCGGCTTCGGCCTCTTCCTTCTCAGCTGCGAGCTGCTCTTTCTCTGCCTGAACGGCTGCCAGAGCGGCTGCTGCCTCAGCTGCTGCAACAGTAGCAGGCATGAGGGCCTCTTCCTTGGTCTCCCACTCGTGGACACCGAGCTTGTAGGAAACACCTACAGTAGCGATTCCGAGGAGAGCAAGACCGGAAGCGGTATTGTTGCCTTCGAGAGAAGAATCCTTGATGATGATTCCGAGGGCGTCGAGGTCGAGATCAAGTCTGTCGGTAAGACGGATCTTGTTCAGGAAGCCGAGACCAACACCGAAGTTGAAGTGATTTCCACCACCGAAGGGGAAATAAGCACCAGCGGAGAGGTAAGGGATGAACTGATAGGTACGATCCTTCTGATAGCCCTTAGCCTGGTTGGTGACATTCCACATAACGTCGCCATGGACGAAGAGGAAAGGATACTCATCACCCTGTCCAGCTGCCTGGCTGTTAAGGATGCCGTTGAAGCCGGCGCGGATTCCCCACATAGGGTCGATCCACTTACCGAAGTTAATGTCAGCTGCGATACCGCCGCCTACATCAAGCCAGCCCTGACCCTTCAGGACCTTCTTGAAACCGTCTGCTGAGTGATTCCAGCCGATGCCGCCGCCGATGAACCAGTTGTCACCGAATTCATTGGTGATGAAAGGGCCCTTGGTTGCCGGAGCACTCTCTGCCTCCTGTGCGAATGCGGAAACGCCTGCCATCAGGAGGGCTGCGAAAAGAAAAGCTTTAATTTTCATAAGTACTATTGATTTGTTAACTATTTCGTATCAACTAATACACTACCTTATCGAACCGCAAAGTTAACTAGTTTTTTTGAATTGTCAAATTATTTCCAACTCATTTGTCAAAATCCATCCCTGACGTCCGTCAGACAACTCTATATTGTCCCATGAACCTACCGAATCGAGCACCTTCACTTTAGTGCCTTCGTGGAGGATAAACAGGTCTGTACCGGAATTGTTGTCAGGGGCGCTGCGGGCGACCGTGACGGGTGAAACTACTATTGCGGAGCTATTGGCGGAGTATTCTGCGCGAAGTCTGAGCGAAAATCCCAGACACATCAGACTCAGAAGAAGAGCGACGAGTCCGGTAAAGAAACCGGTCTTTCTGGCGGCAGAACTGCGACCCAGAAGGAAGAGTAAAGTCAGTCCCAGGGCAACTGCGAGCAGTACCAGGAAAATGACAGCCCAGACATTGCTTGAAAGGCTGCAGCGAAGCGACCTGATCCAGCCCTTTACGAAGAACTCCGGAACGGTTTCGATCCTGTCTTTTAGGAAGGTCTGGGCAAACTCCAGATCGTATTTCGCATCGTCATATGAAGGGTCTACCTTCAGGGCTTTTTCGAAGTAAAGGATAGCATGGGCAAGATCACCCTCTTTGAAACATGCAGAGCCGATATTGGTAAGCAAAGCTGCGCTCTCCTGTCCTTCGGCAAGAACTGCCTCCCAGGCCGAGCGTGCTTCAGACCACTCCCCCTTCGAATATGCGTCCACTCCGTCCTGCCAGTTATCGGCAAACATAGACGTAGGGACCAGCAACAAGGCAAGGAGGGCCGCCACTGGGCGACCGGGACGTTTACTCTTTTTCTTCATCGATTCATCAATTGCCGAAATAAGTTCCAGGGCAGATTTATAGTGTGCGTCCATCGCCTCGAAACCGGCGTCGGGCGCATAGCGGGCAAACTCACACGCATCCAGAAGTCCGATGAACTCCTGAGCGTCTGACTGAGCGACTCCTGCTTCCAGAAGTCTTTTGGAGATAGTCTCCTTATCCTGGCCCGAGGCTTCGATGCCGAATTTGTCGGCAACAAAACCGAGCAGGGCGCGGTGTAATTCTTCGTAGAACGCGGTATAGAGGTTGTCTTTGAGGAAGGCGCCGGCCTTGGCAAGACGCCCGCGCGCCATCTTTGACGCGCCGCGCTTGCGTTCGCCGGCGACGTCGGCTCTTCTGGCGGCTATCTTCCTGAATCCCACCCAGATAGCCAGCGCTCCGAGCACTAGGACAGCAAGTATCACGAAGAACGGAGTCGAGCAGACGAAGAACGCCCCCGACTTGCTGAGAGAAGGATTACCGGTAGCAATGTATCTGATATCAGTTCCGAGGTTGCGCACATCCCTTCCGGCTACTCCCGAGAATACCTGGGAAGAGCCGCCGGAGGGCTGAAGATCGCCCTCAGCACGGCTTACCTTAATTGGAAGAGGCTCGCCGCTTACCGTCACATATTTTCCTGCCGAAATGTCGTAGTAACTGAACTCCACCGGCGGTATTACGAAATCGCCGTAGTGGCGCGGGATGAAGGGATATTCGAAGACTTTCGAACCGTCCTTGTCTGTAGCCTTTACGTCATAAGCCTCGAAATCCGGCGGGAAGTTGACCTTCGGAGCCTGGATGAGGGCGAGGTTTCCCCGGCCCGAGACGGTGAGGACCAGCGAAGCGGCGTCGTGGGTCGCGAGCGAATCGCGGGTGACCATGGTCCTGATTGAGAACTTGCCCACGCCCCCGCAGAAGGATTCGGGCTGGGGCTGAGGCAGCGCGGCGACATGGATCGTTACTGGCTTAGTCGAGACGCGCTTGCGAATAGTGTTGTAGTCGTCCTGGAAAAAGCTGTCGAAGAGGCTGCCGGCGGTAGAGCGGCTGCGGACCCGAAGGACGCAGACCAGCTCGGACGGGTCGATTACGAGATCCCCGCTCTGCTGGGGGATGAGGGTGTAGCTGCGGATAGTGGCGGCATTGTAGATCGCATCGCCGAGCGTTTCCCTCTGGAACTGAATCTCCTGCGGGGAGGCTAAGACCTGGCTCCAGAAACCGTCAAACGACGGGAGTCTGAAGTCTTCGTAACCGGCTATATTCACTCTCTGATAGAGCCTTATCGAGGCGGTGAAGGGCTCGCCTATAACTACCCTGTTCTTACTGACCTCCAGCCTCATGAACAGGTCTTCGCCCGAGACAGAATACGCATTCTGCTGAGAAGGGGTCGAGGATGCGCTTGACGCTCCGCTCTTAGCCACCTTGATCGTTTTCGCAGGCGAAGTCAGGGTCTTGTTCCCGACCTTGGCGCTAGCGGCCGGAAGCTGGAAAGTACCCTCCTTACGGGGCATCAGAACATAGGTGTATGAAGTCTGAGTACTGCGGGAAGTCTTGCCGTTGACAATACTGAAAGAGCTGCTGGTCCCGGTCTGAGGGCCCCAGACGAGCTGGAAATCGGCCGGACACTGCCAGTCGAAGGAACTCGGTTTGTTTCCCTCAACTACAAAGGTAAGGTTGAACTGTTCATCGAGCGCGACCGCCGAGGGAACCTCAACGCGTATCTGCGCCAGAGCCACGGCGGCCGTAAAAGCCAATACTATGGAAACTATTATCTTTTTCATCACCAATTCTTCTCTTTCTGACGGGACTGAGCCTTCAGGGCCTTAGCCTTTTCTACCTTATCCTGAGTCTCCTTTTCCTTAGCCTGGATGGCCTGGAGCATCTGCTGGGCCTGCTGAGGAGATATTTTCTGCTGCTGATCCTGCTGATTCTGCTGCTGATCCTGCTGATTCTGGTTCTGGTCCTGATTCTGCTGCTGATCCTGCTGGTCCTGCTGATCCTGGTTCTGGTCCTGGTTCTGGTTCTGATCCTGCTGATCCTGGTTCTGCTGCTGGTTCTCGAGCATTTTCTTGGCGTAGATGTAATTTTCCTTCGCCTCAAGATCGCCCGGATCAATAAGGAGCGTCTGCTTGAAAACCTTCATCGCAGTCGCGTAGTCCTTTTTCTGAAGGGCTATATCACCGGCGTTGAAGTAGTATTTAGCGCCGTCAAGGTCCATCGGAGGAGCATCTTCGCGACGCGCAAGGACCGAACCCGCCCCTTCATAGTCTTTCTGTTTGTAAAGGGCCGAGGCCAGATCGTAGATTGCCGCAAAGGACGTAGAATCCTTCACAAGAGCCCTGCGATAATCCAGTTCCGCCTCTTTGTAATTATGTTTGTCAAACTTACGGTTGCCCCTCCTCACTTCCCTCTTGTCTGTCTGGGCAAACGAGGGCAGCGCTACAAGGAGCATCATAAATATGTACAATATCCTTCTCATCATCTCAGTCGAACATCTTTCTGTCCGGTTTACGCTCGCCTACCAGGACCTCGATAACGAGAAGCAGCAGGGCAAGCGCAAAGAAATAAACATATTGTTCGTCGTACTGCTCGAACACTACAGACGAGAACTCCTCCCCTTCCATCCGGCGGATATCGTCGATGATGGGGTTAAGGCCGAACTCATCGTTGCCGGCGTGGACATAGGCTCCGCTTCCGGCAGCTGCGACCTTACGAAGGACCGCTTCGTCCAGCTTCGAGACTACTATATTGCCGTCTTTGTCGGTAAGGAGCTGGCCGTCTACGGGTATAGGCTGACCTTGGGTCGAGCCCACTCCGATTGTGTAGATTCTGATTCCGGATTCGCCCGCTTCTTTCGCGGCCGCGACCGCGTCGTCTTCGTGGTTCTCGCCGTCCGTAATCAGGATGATGACCCTGCTCTTTTCGCTCTGGGCGCTGAAGCTCTTGATCGCGGTGTGGATCGCATCGCCGATGGCAGTTCCCTGGACAGGGATAGAGCCGGCATCGATCGAGCTCAGGAACATCTTAGCCGAAACGTAGTCCGTCGTAACTGGCAGCTG
>Ga0247611_10009371_pt1 | contig 11785 bp, 22 predicted proteins | sample 177DNAGHGhighgp2_FD_192422 | JGI IMG/M metagenome (GOLD analysis project Ga0247611, IMG submission 192422) | Sheep rumen microbial communities from Palmerston North, Manawatu-Wanganui, New Zealand - 1770 DNA GHGhigh gp2 | ecosystem: Host-associated > Mammals > Digestive system > Stomach > Rumen... | reverse complement strand
TCTACTCATATAAATATTTATTTTTAATAAAATTATTGAACTTTTATATAAAATCAAAAAAAAAGTAGACCCAATTTATGAGTCTACTTTCTATTTAATTTTTTCTATAATTTTATAAGAACGCATATTTAAATTTCCATTTAAAGTAGCTAATTCTTCTTCATCTTCAATATTTAATGACTTAGATATATGACATATTAAATGATAATATTCGTGAGAAATAGTATTTATTAGTTGAGCAAAAGAACTTGTTTTACTAATTACAATAACAGAGCTTTTTAGTTTTAAATTTGAATAAGTTAGACCTATATTAAAATTACACGTTTCTAAATTATTTAACGCTTCATTTATATATGTTCTAGGACAATTGATATTTATTAAAGCTTCAATTAATGAATCAATATCATCGCAAGTTGTTTCGTAAAAGATTGTTATTTTCCAATCATATTTATAAAATACATCTTTAATCATAACATTTCTTCCCATTCAACTGGAATTCCACAAGTTACCATATCAGCGTACCATCTATTAAAAACTATTCCATCATATCCATCTTCATCATCTATAACATCTTTAACATATAATGCTAAATGTTTTTCATCTATGATACTACTTCCCATAAAATCGTTATTTCCCATATTATAAACATATACATAATCATACAATTCGTTATTTTGTATTTTTATATTATGTTTACTAAGTATTTCATCAATTTGTTCTTTTGAAACTGGAGTTTTTCCATGATCCATTTTACTTACTGCAAATTTGCATAATTTTTTATTAAAATGCATTCCATAATATTTGAGATAACGTTTCATAGAGAGCGGTCTATCATCATACGTATCAAGAGAAATCTTTCCGTTCATAATCAGTAAGAACGTCTCCCGCCACGACGCATACCATAACGAGAACCGTACATATCATCATTGTCATAATGTTTTCTTTCTCCGTACTCTGAGCTTTCTGATAGATCTTCAAACATAGCTTCTAAACATTCTGAGTGTTTACCTATTTCGGAAACAGCTTTCATTATTTTTCCAAATTTATCGTCAGTAATTTCTAATACAATCATTTCTATACTAAATTAAAAATTTTGTCTAATTTTGATTCAAAACCATCAAATCTATTTTCTAGATTTGTTAGTCTTTCATCACGTTCCTTATCTATTGCAAATTGAGGATTTAATTGTTTAAGAATATCTTCACAATCAGCTACATTCTATTTATAAGTATCAATATTATTAAGAATCTATTTACTATTCTATAGAATATTCTCAACTTCTGTTTGAATACCTTGTTTAGACTCACTTATAATAATTTTACCACCATTATAAGATACAACACTATTAATACTTGGAATAGAATTAAATTCCTAAACTTCATCATCAATTTTTATTTTTAAGTCAACTGTATTCTAAGGTCCAATATTATATGGATTTAATTTTGGATAGCTTACTCCTATTACTTCTCCAACTTTATATTTAGGAGAGGAAATCTTGTCTAATATATAGACAGGATTTCCTTGAGATAATGCTGAAAACATTATAATAACTACATTATATTAGCGTTTTTATCATAATATATCTCATATACTCCAGGTAGAGAAATATCAGTACCAGTAGCTGCTACTCCTCCAACACTTGTTAATGGTTGAGTAAAGCTATTAGAAGAGAATAGAATGGGAAGAGAAGTATTAGTAATTTCAGTATTTAATCTAAATAAAAGTATTCCAGTTCCATTAAGAAATCTAAATGCTCTATTTGGAATATTTATAATAACATTAGTATCTGTTACTTCTACTGAATTACTTTCAAGCATAGGTATTCCATTTCTATTCGCAAAGTTAAATGGATAATTAGTTGTTGCTCCAAACATATTCACTCCTTTCTTTAATTAGTTCCAAAAACTTGTTTGTCCACACATGTTGCCAATATAAGGAGTAGCGTTAGCAGCTACAATATTAGGCCACTGAACAGGAACAGTGTTAGGCTATTTAGCAGCAATAGCATCAATCTTATCATCTAATGCAGTTATAGCTTTATTGAATAATAAAGTCTAATTGTCATTACTGATTTGATTTCTTAACTGTGTAATAATATCACCTTGTGTATTAATCTTATTCTGTAATTCTCTTTCTTTAAGATCACAGAATTCTTTAGTAATAAGAGTATTCTAACCAGCAATAGCGTTAAGAATAGAATTAGTATTACTATCAGCTTGTCTGGTAAGAGTATTAGTCTGCTAACAAACTGCTAACTAATCAGCAGCTTCAGCTTGTGCTCTTTGAAGCATATCTTCAGCATGATTCTAAGAAGCAAGTAAAGTACTAGCAGAATGATTACTAGCAGCTTGACTTTGTAATGCATTAGTCTAATTAGCAATAGCTAATCTGTTTTCACAGCAACAACTACATAACTATTGACTAAGAGAAGCATTACCTGCCTAAATACTATTAATAACCTATTGACCAGTAAGTCCAACTTGTGCTCCTACAGTTTGAACTGCTGATTGAATCTAATTAACTCCATTTTGTACATTACTAACGCTAGTATTAAGTAATTGAGATAACTATCCTAAAGCATCAGCTCTACCATTAATAGCTTGTAATAGTAAATCTCTACCAGCGTCATTATTTAACTGATTAGCTAAGAAACCAGTTCCAGCACCATTACCGAAACCTCCGAAGTTTCCATTATTACCAAAAATCCATGGGAATAAAATCCACATGAACATCATCCACATCCAACTACCGTTATTTCCAAAACCTCCATTTTGAGATAAAGCTAACATTAAATTTGGATCTAATGAATTGTTTCCGTCAGGAATAGTATAAATTTTACTTTCAGACATATTAAATAATTAATTTTAATTGTTAAAAATTGTACTTCTTTTCGAAGCATTATCTAGTTGCAACTAAAATTAAATTATCTATATGTGTATAAATGAGAAAACGTTACTAAAATTTTTGTAACTAATTGATTATTAATTACTTAACTTTAGTAACGTTTTAAAAAGAGTTATAATTTAAATAGAATTTTTTGAATATATACAAAAATAGTCAGAAACATCTAAATTGACATTTCTGACTATTTAATTAAGTGTTATTAGCAACTCTATTAATATCTTCTTGAGTAACAATACCTATCTCTTTTCTATCTGCTGGTTATCTAATGTACCATTAGAAATTAACTCATATAATTTACTAATAATAGAGTGATTTACTTCTTCAATGCCTGACGCACTTTGTTCTATTTTTAAATATTACATAATTATATAGTATATTGAGTTAAATCTAATCCTGTATCTGTTAAAACTTGTTGAATATTACTTAAACTTAATTCTGATATTGCATGTAATACAGAAGTATTATTCCATTCTGTTTGATATGAAGATAATACTGAATCAGGAACATATACTTTTCCTCCTTTATTTTTAAAAATACTAGAAAAATCATTTCCAGGTAATGTAGGAGGAGTAGTAGCTAATATAATAATATTTGCTACACTATAAATATCCGAACTAAGGTATGTTAAATTTTGTCCATATATAATTTTTGACATAGAAGTATCAGAAAATGGATCTGATCCTACTTCTTTTATAGACTAAAAATAATACCATTTATTTGGTAAACTAGAACATCCTAAAAAAGTATATGTACCTATTATTTCTATGTTTGATATATTACCTAAATTCTATAACTAATTACAATGTCTAAAAACAGATCCATAATTACTTCCAGCCTATCTTGAATTACCAAGAACTTTTATATTTGATAAATCTATTGATTTTAATATTGATTTTTGAGATGGACTATTAAAATTTTCACCAGATACCCAAAATTGAGCATTACTTAAAGTTGTAATATTAGTGAACTAAGAAAGTTCATCAAAATAATCTATTTCACTCATACAGTTAGGTAACTACGATATTGTCTAAATTTTATTAATTAATACTCCAGTTCCATCTCCACATATATACTAATTATTATTATCTTTTAAATTAGCTAAAAACTATTCTGTAATATTTGACTAAAATGATAAATATAAAGTATCTACTATTATATTTAAATCACTAAAATGTTGTGTTAAAAAATTAAATTTATTAGAATATGCAACAGGTGTTCTAATCTTTCCAATTAATCTACTATTATTATCTAAATTACCAGATGAAGCTAATTCATATAATTTATTAACAACAGAACTATTTACATCTTCAGTAGTTCCGTTGTTTTGTTCTATTCTTAAATGTGTCATATATAATTATTTATTTAAAAATTTAAAAAATAGGAGAGCTACTATACTCTCCTATTTTAATATTATAAACTATTAGTTGTTATCTTATCAAACATACTAAATGATTTGTTGTTTGGAATATTTACTAATTCTAATGAATTAAGATTAGCATAATTATCAACAACAACTCCACTAGGCTATAACACAGTAGGATTAATAAGATTTATACTTGTAGGAGTACCTAACTCGTATTTTGTTAAAATAGCACCTTCTGGAACTAACACATTTATTGTAGTACCGCTAGCATCTACTTGAGTAATATTTTGACAATCTGTTAAATCTATATCTTCAGTTAAACCTGTACAATTTTGTATAGATAGTATCTATAAATTAGAATTATTATCAAATATAATCTAATCTATCTACTAACCCTATAGTGTAGTAAATTTATTAGTTATATTAGTATTATTATCAAATATAAGTCCTGTTATATTAGGTAAATATTTAAGTATAGAAACTGGACCAGAATATGCTATTATGTTTTCTACATTAGTATTAAATGTAATAGTTCCAGTCATTGACAACAAATCTGTTCTATATAAAGATCTAGTTAACTATTCTCCAAATTGACTCTACCATGAGTTCTAAAAAGCAGCATATAAATTTTTCTATGTGGATATTACAACAGCTGTACTGTCATTCATTACAAGTATTTTTCTTGTAGCAGTCATTCTTTTATTTGATAAGAATTCTATAACAGCTGTAATAGTATATTCATATATATCATCGTTATAAGGAACAGACATAGCAGTAGCTTTTATACATTTAGTATTACTCATTCCAAGAGGTTGTGTATTTTCCTATATACTAAGACGATCTCCAACATTATATAAATCTCCACTCCATGTAGGACCAGCAGTCGATGAATAGGTTGTTGTATATTCTCCGTTAGTAATAGTATATACAATACTATTTACAGATGCTGTATATGAAATACTATTTGTAGACATAAATAAATTACATTGCATTCCGTTCTAGTGTAGTGTAACAATATTACCAGCAGTTCTAATTAATGAAATATTACCAGAGCCTGTTGTTGGCTATTGTACATCAATAAACACAGAAGATGGATATTTAGCAGCTATAATATTTATTGTAGCAGTATATGTAGTATTTCCAGCAGCAACTTTCACATCTACTTGATAATCCTAACCTACTTGTGATTCAGAAGTTAATAAATACCAGTTATGATCACGTTCAGACTATTCAACTCTAACTCCATATATCTAAGGAGAGACTTGATTTGATCCATGTTCACTTAATGCCCATACATAATTTTGTAGTGCTTGTTGATCTGGTTCAGCAAGATGGAATTCAGTAGCAGTAAGAATTGCATTTTTGCCTTCTTTTAAATATATATTTCCATTATCTATAGTAACGTCTCCACCTATATTTATCTATACATAATCATGTTTATAGTCTACTACAAGACCAGCAGAACCTTTAGTAAATACAGAATCTCCAAACCAATTACGTATTTCTGTAAGTTGTTGTGATGTAAGTTCTGTACCAATACCTTCGTATTTAAGCATTATGTAACCTCTGATAGGATGAATTTTTGTTACTCCAGACCCAGGAGTAGGTTCAGCACCGTTCATTTTAGATATAAGTCTAAGTTCATCATATGTTAATAAATCAGAATCATTTCCTATTGTTTCAGGTGACCAGAATACATCATCCATTTCAAGAGTATACTAATATAAAGCGTTTTCACCGTGTGTAGCAACAATTGATTTAATCCACTCTTTTATAAACATTAATGATTCTCTAGTTCTACCTGTAGAACCTAAGAAATGCACCTCTGTTATACTAGATGGAACATTAGTGTATCCTCCAGTAATTGTTTCTTGGTGATATGTAAGTGTAGCCTAATCATTCTATCCTTCAATTGTATCCCAGAATGTAAGACTATTCCATGTTGAATTTTTAATATTTATAATGGATATAGTAGATGGAAGTTCTATCTCATTAAAAGTATTTCCATCGTTAGAACTATAGAAATTAATTAATCCTGAACCCATAGCATAGAAATTTTTAAGCTATGTCATATTTAAATCTCTTATCCATTGATTGATACCAAATGTAGATTGCTATACATTACCAAGATGTCTATGACCTCTAATATTTAATGTTTCAAGATTTTCAAAAGCATTTTTATTTCCCTATACCGGAGAAATACCACAAGTAGATGAACTTAATAAAGTAGTAAACTAATGTTCACTTCCTGCTAAATGAGTACCTATGTTGAGTTCTCTAAGTGGAGCACCTAACACATCAGAATATGTACCAGTTAAATCTAAAGCATCAATTCCAGAAGCAATATCACTCATATCAATAGATTCCATAAAGTTTGCACCGTATATATGAATAGGAGCTTTAGTACTAGCTCCAGCTTCCATACTATAAACTAAAGGATTTAATTTAGATACTTCTCTTGTAACATCAACCTATTCACTTCCCTCAATTTCTTGATTGTTTTCATCTAACTAGTTTATTGTAACGGTCATATATGTTGAATTATTTGGAATGATTCTAATATATTTATTAGGATCAGCAGATACATTTGCTGCTAAATATATTTTATGAGCTTTATAATCACCACAGAACCATTTAGCATCATAATAATCCATAGAAGTACTTAACCACCAATGTCTGTGAGACATACGAGCACCTTGTAACCATCCAAGCCAACGTTGTAAATCTCCACCGGCTGAATCAACATATTTAAAATGTCCACTCTTATTATACATAATCTCACACCATTTATTAGCATATTCTTCATCAAACATATTTGTTACATTATCATATGTAAGTATGCCTGTTCTAAATAATGCATCCGCTACTTTTGGTACAATATCGTTCATCCATCTAGGCCACGCTTCAAGAGCATCCCATAACCAGTTAGAACTAATTATATTTCCATTCTAGTCAGCAGCTTTACCAGATATAGCATATGTAGTTGTATTTAATTTAGTATTACGATCAACTGGAGGATTAAATGCAATACCACCATCATTTTTATTACCTAATGCAATATCCATATCCCAAGGTTCATAATGGAAATGAACTCCATCATAAGTTTTTATTTGAGCATTACGTTCTAAAGAGTCAACAAGAGCAAATCTTAATACAAAAATATAATATGCAGCCATTTTCCATAAATCAAGATGGTCTTCAGCTTCTTCTCTAAATTTTTCGTGATTGTTCCTTGTACTTACTACCCACTTATACCAATCTACAAAAGGTTTAGCTTTTTTTCTAAACTCAGAATCAGCACCAAATTTAGTTGTATCAGTTTCCTAATACTTTTCTTTACCTTTTTTATCAATATATGGACCAATAGGTCTTCCTTCAAGATCATCAGGATCAGGATATATCATTTCAAACTATGATTCCCAACCATATCTAGAGCCAGATACTGATTCAAATCCTGAATCTGTTATATAGGATGAATAACTTTTATTAATTTCAAGTACTTCTATCTAAAGTACATTTTCATTATTCCAAATACAATTAGAATCTGTATCTTCATCTTTATGTGTTACAGTAAGACAGAATGGATCAGCTTGTACTTTATATATAGAACGTTCTCCAAAACAGAAATCAGATTTTTTATCATCCATAAATACATACTATCCTAAAAACGTATACATTCCTGAACCACTTAAATCTTTATAAAATACTGCACATGGGAATGAATCAGGAGCTATTCTTATATTATATGGAAAATCATTTTTTGGAAAATAATCTGCCCATACATGTTCTAGTCCATAATTCTATTTTTCATTAGATTTAATTGACGAGAACAACTAAGGAAGTGTTCTAAGTTTATAAGGATCACTCACTCCTGTTACTCTTGCATTATACCATGAATCCTAAATAAGTCTAAGTAAACCACCATTATGAACACCAGATGAGTCAGCATAGTTTGCTTGTAATACAAATTTATTTGCAGGTATAGAGTTATTTTTCATCTTATATCTATTTTTATTAAGCATAAGATTACTCTATCCAGTTTTTTCAAAAATAGGCACATCTCCAGATTTAGATTTATTCATCCAAAATTTCATAGAAGAAATAGGATAGTTCAATGTTGACTGACCATGTTTACGAATCTAACATCCATTTACTACTTTCTTTTTACCAGGTCTATCTGGATCATCTATTACGTCGCCTATCTAGAAATCCTTTGTTTCATCATAATAACAGAAACGTTCTATCATAACATCTATTTCAGAATCTTCTTTATTAGAATTCTAATTAAGAATATCACCAAGATCTCCTGTTATTACAATTGTGTCAATTACATTTCTACACTATTCAAATGATATTTCGCCTTGTTGAAGTATATTGTTTCTTTTTACAATCTAAACTTTATTACTACTATCATACACAAAGTTATTGTATTCATCTGAGTATGAAATTGATTTATCATATATCCTAATTTTATATACTCTTACTCCACTATTAGATCCACCTATTTTTATAGTACCAGATGTATTAAAAGATCTACCACTAGCAACAGCTCCTCTTTCAAGAATACCGTTGTTTACTATGTATGCAAGTCCATCATCACTAGTTTTATTAGACTATACCTCAGATTCTTTATTTATAATAAATGCAAGTTTAATTTTTTCATTTGATTTATAATTAGTATGTACTATTTCTACATCTATATATTCCTACGAAGCCTAATCAAAAATTCTATTAGCATATAATGTAGCAGTATTTGGTGTAATTTCTATACGTGCTCCATTTGGATTTCCGATTAATATAAGTATATCAGAATCATTATTTACTTTTTCGGACTCAAATTCTATTTCTATTGTTTTACCATAAGTAAATGGAAATCCCATGTCATTAGGATCTCTTTTCTAAAATGGTTCAAAATTTATTATAGCATAGTGTCCTATTCCTGAAGTTCTAAAACTATTTTCATACCATCCAGAATTTGGATTCCAATCTATTCCAACAAATGTTGTAGATACCGTATCTGTTACATCTTTCCATATAGCTCTATCTGAACTTCCATTAGTTCTTCCATATGCAGACATTTTAAGTTCATAATTATCAGTCTCATAAATATCTTTAAGACTATTATTTTGAATTATTTGTATAGGTATTCTAACTAGCTATGTTTCCTATCCTTGTGAAGTATAATATGCTGCTAAATATATCTATTGCGTTTTAGTATATATAGTAGGTGTATATGATAATATATCTGGTTCATAACCAGTCTATGCATTTATTGGAGAAAATACTTGTGGATCTTGATCATCTTCTCCTTCTAAAAGTTTCCATGTTATAGATAGTTTTGTATCTGTATTAGCGGCATAAGTATAATATGCCCATCTTAATTGAGATTCATAATACTATACTCCAGATAATGTTAAATTATTAAATGGAGGTATTCCGCTATTTAAAGATGTAGCTACATTTATAAATTTATCTATTGCACCAGCTTCATTAGAATTTATAACAAAAGTAAAATACAAAATATTACTATATATATCAAGTCCATCATAATTGGCTAATGCATACATTTGTAATGAATGTTGTCCTGGATCTAAAACAGGACTTATCATTTTACCAGAGTCTTCAAATGTTAATTGGCCTCCTTCAAATATATCAACTGTAGCAGAAGGTATTTCTATACCATCTACACAAAAGTATATTTTTGCAGTACCATCTGTATTATTTCTATAAAATGTATAAGGAACACGTAAAGATTCATTTTTTGCATGATTTCCAGCAAAATTAAATCCACAACTTAATTGTAAATCAAGTACAATAATTTTAAAACTTAATGTACGTAAAGCTCCAGTAGCACTTCCTTTAGCTTCTATAGAAACATTATTTATTCCAGATTTAATATATTCATATAATGAATAATCTTCAGACTGGTGATGATTACGTCTTCGAGTAAATACATGTGAACTACCATCCGCATTTGTTATTGTATATGTTATATTAAGAACATCAGAAGCATCGTCTTCTCTATCGTTATATATTTTCCAAGTAAACTACATTTTTGTTTTATCGGTAACATCGTCTCCTAATTTAACATATCTATCACCATCATTAGTTATAGTAAGATTTAATGTATAATCACTTGGTCTTGGTACAGTAAATAACTATAAAGAAGCATTATCAGAAGGATTTTCATGAAATAAACTTTTAGCAGTTTCACTAGAAAAGAATCTATATAAATTATTTTTTTCATCCTCTTCTACTACAATTGGATATTTAAGTTTTTCTTGCAGTAAATCCCTAATACTACCCCCAGATACTTTCTATCCATTTGTAACTTGCTACCCAGTAAAAGTATTTTCACCAGTTATCCAATCTACAAATTCATTTATTTTTCCATTGTATAATTCTTCCATAAATTTATTTTAATTAAAAAGGTGAATTATCATTCCAAGGTTGTTCATCATCCCAAGGATATTCATCTATCCAGTATCCATTACTCTAACAAGCGAGTATTATACTAGGCCATACTTTTTGATTGCCAATATAAATGGCAAGAATTTGCTCACTACCTAATTTGGCAGCGAGCAATTCCTAATTATATATTTTAAATCCCATAATTAAACTTGTGGTTCCCAAGGACCTTGATTATGATTCTTCATATACAATACAAGTCTTATTAAATCTTCCCAAGTACAAGAAAGAATATCTTCACCATTATGTGTTGTATCAGCATCTGGAATTATCCACTAATTACTAGTAGAATCCCATACACAATTTGTACCTTTATCAGTAACTGGAATATCCTTAAAATCATCATCCTATGTAGGATAATCAGTTTTCTTTGAAGTTACAACAGGTTCTCCTCTTGTTACAGCATATATTTTTCCATTACCATTAAATCTATATTCATCTGTAAAAATAGAAGTTTTTTCTGTATTAAATGTACCAAATTCAAGTCCATCACCTCCGTTGTGTTCAAATTTAATCTTATTTTCATGTCCATCTCCATCATTACCTTTAGGTTGTAATGCAATTCCACCATTAATTTCACAACGTAAATCAATAGCTTGAGCACGAACTTTTAAATAACCACGAGTGTCAGTATCTTTATTTACTGTAATATTCATTTCATCTGATTGTTCCTATTTATCTTTTGATGTAAGAACAATATCAGCAGCATTAAGCTATAATTTTGCAGCAACTTCATCTGTTTTTGTAGGATCTGACTATTTTGGAACTTCTGTCATTATTTTTACAGAAACTTCATCATTTTTCTCAGTTCCACGATGATGTGCCCAAAATTCTATATCGTCTCCAGGTTTTAAAGCAATATTTCCGCCTTTTCTATTTGCATCACTTACTTTATTTTTTCCTTGACCTGTTCCAAGAGCTATTCTTGGTTCAATATTAATGTTATTATTTCCAACTAAAGAAACATTTACACCTTTATCATCTTTTTCTGAAAGTTCTAATACAGTTGTAGATGGAACATCTGTTACTCCAGAATCAATAGAAATAGCA
>Ga0247611_10009369_pt1 | contig 11789 bp, 6 predicted proteins | sample 177DNAGHGhighgp2_FD_192422 | JGI IMG/M metagenome (GOLD analysis project Ga0247611, IMG submission 192422) | Sheep rumen microbial communities from Palmerston North, Manawatu-Wanganui, New Zealand - 1770 DNA GHGhigh gp2 | ecosystem: Host-associated > Mammals > Digestive system > Stomach > Rumen ... | reverse complement strand
AAACTGATTGCCAAAAACAAAGCAACGAGAACGCCTCATGGGATGACTATATACCTCTTCATCTGAGGTTATATATATTCATCGGCGTGGGGCTTTCGGCGTTGCTCGTTCTGACAATCAGGGCAATGCGAGAGCCTCAAAGAGTGGAACCGAGCAACAAGAATCGGCTCCACGTTCTGTTTCTATATGCCATTATGAATAACCACAGGTCAGTTCTGGAGTTGGCTGGCATAATGAAGAAGAATACAAACACTATGAAGGCCATTGAAGAGAATCCATATCGAATAATCGGTGTTTTCTCCAATTCGCCAACCAAAGAGAAGGTGGCGAACATGAACAAATTAAAAGCTTTCATCAAAGTAGGAAAGAATGTCTCTTTCCCGCTTGATCTTGATGGCATTTTGTCTACTATCACAAGAACGGAAGAGAGAATAACTGCGGCAAATTCAAAACTCACCCTGCCTGCCGATCAGTTGAAGTATGCACAGTTCTGGTTCTTGAAGGACGGTCCATTAGATGACGTTGCCTTTAATCACCTGTTTGCTGGTGACATGGCTAAAGCTGTCGATATTTGGAGCAAAAAGGATAGCGTATCATCGCTGCAAAACAGGGTTGTCTGCGCATTGATCAAAGAAGATTATTCGACAGCCTGTTCCTGTGCAGAGAAACTGTATTCCCAGTTTGCGGATTCATTTGTGTCAATGGTTGCAGGAGATACAGTCAAAGGCGGTGAATTGGGTTTCGAGTTCCTGGATGGTTTGGCTGCTGAAGTTGGCGCTAGTAACCTTTTACCGCACATCACCAATAACACATGGCGGCAACATCTGAATTCTGCTGCCGTCGCTCCTGTTATCGAAAGTCTCCAGGCCGCCATTGAAACTGCAAAAGCCAGCCGAGGAAAGGGATCTACTGCACGATATAATGCCGGCTTAAAGTTGATGAATGGCACGAAGAGTTTGTTAACCCAACTCAATCAGCTGCTACCGAAGAGTGATATGCAGTATCAAATGGTAGTTGATAAACTGGCCAACGAAATCCTCCAATGCGGTATTGACTACTTCAACGACTCCGAAGAAGATAACGCACCGGATAAAGCTATGACATTGCAATCTTATGCACAATCTATTGCGGTTGGACAAATGACCAAAGATAGATGCAAAGAGAACGTGGACATACTCAAGAAGATTGGGCCTGAGTATAAAGTCCAGAAAGAGATGAACCGTCTTGCTGAACTGTTGAAAAGGTTTAACGCAGAACCCAGTATGTTTGATCGCTCTGCTTCTTTAATTTCAGAGATTTCTGGACGTCACAATTTATGGGATATTGAGAATTTCATTGATAAGTGTAAACCAGATTTGATGTCTATTAAACAGAAGTTAGGGGCTTATAACGATTTGTATATAAAAATCAGTTCAGCAGTTGCTTCTTCTGCTATCAATGCATTAGTTGACAATATTAACAAAGCTCAAGCTTTGGCGCAATTCTCTTCGGATAAGTCTTCTATAAGATCTAGTATATCATCTGCTGTTTCGATTATGTCTAAGATTTCCTCATTGGATATGTCTTCACAGTGCAGATCATATTTTAATAACAACAACGCAACACTAAATCGAATCAATTCTCAACTTACGCCATCGTCTTCTGGGGGTTGTTACATCGCAACGATGGCTTATGGCGATTATGATCATCCTCAAGTTATGGTTTTGCGTCAATTCAGAGATGATTATCTCGATAAACGCGATTGGGGAAAGCAGTTTATCAAATATTATTATGCCCATTCGCCTATTTGGGTTGAACATCTTAAAGACCATAAACTGATCAATCGTTCTATCAGAAAGGTGCTTGACTTCTTCGTGTTTTTCCTGAAAAAGTGTTATTGATTGGCATGAAGATTATTGACGATAATCCATATCGGGTTTTTGGCGTTTATTCGAACTCTCCATTAAGAGAACGTATCGCTAACGAAAATAAGATTACCGCTTTCCTAAATGTGGGTAAAGCGGTCACGTTTGATCTTGATTTAGCTGGTACGTTAAAATCGGTCAAAAGATCTGAGCAAGTTGTTGCCACGGCAAAAGCAAACTTGACCCGTCCAATAGATCAAATGAAGTTTGCACAGTTTTGGTTCATTAATCAAGGACAGGCTGATGAGAATGCATTTAAGTATCTTTTTGCAGGTGAAATGTCAGCTGCAGTTGATGAATGGAGTCTGATTGACACCATATCGTCTCTGCAGAATAGAATTGTCTGTGCATTAATTAAAAAGGATTATGCAACCGCTTGCTCTTGTGCTGAGAAGTTATATTTAAATTATTCTGATAAATTCGTTGAAGAAGTAGTCGGTGACGTTCTTCAGGGTAACGATTTAGCTGCTAGTTTTCTTGACTCAATTATTTCAGAAATTGGAGCCAATAAGTTATTGCCGCATATTAAAAACAATATCTGGAAACAACATGTTAAAGCTGCGGCGGCTACACCAATCATTAATGACATTCAATCAGCTATTAATATAGCCAAAGAAAGCAGTGGAAAAGGACCAGGGACTCGATATCAAGCAGGAACTCGGTTGATGGCAGATTCAAAGACCTTGTTGGCCAAACTAAAAAAGGTCATTTCGCAAGATGATGTTCAATATGAGATGATTGCCGACAAGATTGCAAATGAAATACTCCAGTGTGGTATTGATTATTATAATAGCTCAAGTGCAGGTAATAAGGCACAAAAAGCATTAGACTTTCTAAAATATGCCAAAACTGTAGCTGTTGGCACAATGATGCAACAACGTTGTAATGATAATATTAATACACTTGAACAGATTATCAAAGAACTGCCATCGGCTATAATCATGCATGAGGTCAAATCCATAATTGATCTCATTGATGATTTTAATGCTGGAAGGATGAAGCCTAGAACAGATGACGATTTTCCAACGTTCGGTAATTTTGTGAGAAGAATACAGAATATAGAGGATATCAAGTATTTCTCGGATCCTTCTATAGAGATTGCAACTCTATTGGTAAAAGCCAGGCCTTTGATTATTTCTATGAAAGAGAAGGTATCGCTTGATGACCAATACCTTGTAGGTGTTAGTACCAAATTAGCAGATGAGATATTAAACAGAATCATTGGTTCAATCAATTCTGCCCAAAAACAAATAGAAAGTCAAGTTAAATCGATAAAGCAATTACAGGATTCCCCCAATCCGAATCCATATAATCCCTATAATAATACTTTGGTCAGAATCATGCAGGCTAAATCGACGTATGATAGAATGGTCAAGGAATTGGGAGAGTTACTAAAGAAGAGCTGGAATGTAATATCAGAGCTAGAATTATTGCCTATATCGAATGAGTTCAAAGCAGAAAGAATAAACCCGAATAAAAAAACGCTATCCAGTATGGGTGGACAGTTAAACGTCACATTGAAATCTAACATTGATAAAACGTTATACTATACCGATGATGACATTTATTCTTTGTGCAAAAAATATTCAGACTACGTCTCTTACATAAAAAAACATCCAAGAGGAAAACATGTTCAAGAAGCGCAGGATAAAATAAAAAGCATTGAGAAGAAAGATTTCGATAAGTGCTCGACTGTTGGGGAGTATAAAAGTTTTATCAAGAAATATCCTGAAAGTAGCTTGGTAAAAAAGGCTAAGGCTATGATAGTGGAGATTGAATTTGATAATTGCGTTGGACACAGAGATTATTTGGAGTTTATTAAAAAACACCCAAAAAGCAAATTGTGTGAAGATGCAAAAGCAAAGATAAAAGAGATTGAATCTCGCGCTTTTAAATCGTGTTCTAAATACAAAGATTATCTCTCCTTTAAGAAAAATTATCCTACAAGTGAATTGGTTGCAGAAGCAAACAAGCGTATAGAAAAAATAAAGAGAGAGATTTATTCAAAAGTCAAATCATGTCAAACGGTACAGGATTGTATTGACATTTATCTTGAATACGGTTCAGATCCTGAATCTATTATAGACAAGAAAGCTTATTGGCTTTGCCATAAAAAATCGGATTATTCACAGTATGTCAATTACTTTACATACTATCGAACAGAAGCTCTTAAGGTTTTATCTAAAGCCAAACGCAAAAAGATTTTAATCTTAGTAGCCATTCTCATTGTGTTAATTGTTTTTACCGCAATCTATATTAAATACAATAATTATGAAACGGACATCTATGATTTTATTATGCGCCTTATTGGCGCCGTTCGTTCTGTTTTCCAATGATGTAACTTCACTGGAGAATAGAATGAAAAAAATCCAAGACAATCAGGTGAGATATGAAAACCAGATTCACCAACTTCAAGTCTTGGTCAATAATTCCAATGGGCAAATAAGAGACTTAAAGAGTGAGAACAGATTGTTGAAAACTCAACTCGACAGTTTGAAGTCTAACTATATCGAATTAAACTCAACTCAAGATAGCGATAGAATAACATTGAACGGGAGAATCGATGCCACGGATAGAATCGCTAGTGATAATAAAATGACATTGAGTAATAGAACAACCTGGGGCGTAGTGATAACAATTGCACTTCTCGCCTTGCTCGGTGCTCTAGCAGCTTTGGCTAATTCAATGCGAAAAAGAATCAAAAGTGGTGTTTCGAGCATTGACGAGGTTAAAAAAGCTCAAGATGCAATGAAGATCGCTCAGGATAAAATGCAGGAAGAATCAGTTCGACTTGACCAGAAACTAGTCGAGTTATTGGACAAACAATTGGCACAGCAAAGACCGCAAACTGCTCAAATAACTGGTGCAGAGCAAAAGCCCGACCATTCTTTTGCATTGAAGGTAGGTGATGAAATTGCTAAAATTGAAACCAACTTGTCTAAGATGGATCCTGAAGTAAAAGGTTATAAGCAATTGAAACAGGCATTAAAACGCATCAAGGATAACTTTAATGCTCACGGATATGAGATTGTTGAGCTTTTGGGCCAAGATTATAACGATGGAATGCCATTCGAAGCTCAATTTGTTCCAGACGATACTCTGCCTGAAGGCAAACGTCTCATTACAGGCGTGACGCGTCTTCAGATTAACTATAATGGTGAAATGATTCAATCGGCAAAGATAGTTGTTAGACAAAACATATAATTAAATAAGTTGAAATATGGCTAGAAATAAAATTGATTATGGCATTGACCTGGGAACTACCAACTCTGCCATAGCACGCATGGAAAACGGAGAACCGGTAATTAAAAAGACTCGTTCTCCTCAGAGTGACACATTGCCTTCCTGTGTCTATTTCTTTATGGATAAAAAGGGGCAATATAGCAAACGTATTGGGTTAAAAGCTAAGAACAGCATTGCGTCGGACTTTATTGAGGCCCTTAAAAAAGGTGAGCAAGAAGAGTCTTTTGGGTATATTGAATTCAAGAGAGCGATGGCAACAGGAACCATCTATAAAAACTCCCACATGAAAGAAGATCATTATACGCCAGAAGAACTGTCTGCTGAGGTTTTGAAGGAATTAAAGTCGGTCATCAATGACGAGTCAGTTGATTCAATCGTTGTCACTGTTCCTGCTAAATTCAACGTCAACCAGAAGACGGCAACAAAGGAGGCTGCAAAATTAGCTGGATTTCATCAGTGTGAGCTGCTCCAAGAGCCCATTGCCGCTTGTTACGCATATGGCATCTCCAGCTCTCAAAAGAATGGCTATTGGTTGGTGTTTGACTTTGGTGGTGGAACATTCGATGCCGCTCTTGTTAAGGTAGAGGATGGAATCATTAGCATTGTTGATACAGAGGGCAACAATTATTTGGGTGGTAAGAATCTTGATGAGGCTGTCGTGAATAAGATCTTGATTCCCAAACTGCAAGAGTCTTATACAATCGACTCATTTTTTGATGAAGATTGGAAAATCACGGCTCTTAGAAATGCACTAAAAGATGTAGCAGAGAGCCTTAGGATTAATCTTTCTTTTGACGAAAATGCCGAGTATTCTGCATATGATACAGATATGGATTTTGGCGAAGATGACAATGGGGAATCTATAGAACCGGAGTTTAGTATTACTAGGCAAGAATTATCAGAGGTCATCAAACCCATTTATCAAGAGGCTGTGGATATTTGTAAAGCGCTTCTAAAACGTAATAACTTAACTGGTGATAGCTTGTCTTCGCTAGTTCTGGTTGGTGGCCCTACTATGTCCCCAATTGTTAGAGAAATGCTGACCAAGCAGATCTGTGACAAAGTAGACACAAAAGTAGATCCCATGACTGTTGTTGCCCGTGGTGCTGCATTATATGCATCAACGATTGATATTGAACATGATGATGAAACAGACAAGTCTATTACTCAGAACGCTAACATCATCAAATTGAATGTCGGCTACCAGTCAACTACTGTTGAAGAAAGCCAGTGGGTTAGTATTTCTTTGGATGAAAGCAATTCTCTTAATGCAGTCCAGATTGAGTTTGAGAGGGCCGATAAGGCATTTACATCAGAACGAATTGACGTTGATAAGCAAGGAAACGTAATTGAGTTGCACTTCGTTAAAGGTAAACCGAATGCATTCAAGATTAACTGTTACGGTCCGCAAGGTAAGCTTGAATGCTACCCTTCAGAAATTACAATCATTCCGGATCTGGTCGTAGGCAATGCTACGCTTCCATATGATATTGCGATTGGAATTTGGAATAATACCAAGGAAAGAGTTGAAATTTCACCGATCAAGGGTCTTGAAAGAAATAAGACATTGCCTGCTACAGGAGTAGACAATGAACGCCATACTATAAAGGAACTTAGACCTGGTGTTACAGACGACAAACTCATTATTCCAATATATCAAGCAGACGAAGGTGGTAGAGGGAAACCCGTAATGCTTTACGACCAAGTTTGTGAAGTAGTCATCACGGGTGATGATGTAGACCAGTTGATTCCGTCTAAGTCAGATGTCCACATTACGTTAAAGGCAGACCGTTCAGAGATGATGTTCATGGAAGTCTATTTCCCGGCATACGACCTAACAATTTCAAGGGAAGTAGATACCAAGAAAAATATTGATTACGGAAAGAAACAATTTATGGATGAGTTACGCGAGACCCGAGCACAGTTAGAGGCAATTGAACGAGAGGGTATTGACGTAAGTCGCTACAAAGAAAAGTTATCGGCGATTCAATCAGAGTCAAGCCAATCTGATGATTGGATGAAGCTCCGTGATCGTCTGCGGTTGTTACGCCGTGATCAAGAGGAATTATCTAATTCAACTGAATGGCAGAGACTGGAAAAAGAACTTCGTGAGTCGTATGACTTGCTTGAACGGACTAATGAGGACTTAGGTAACGAAAAAACTAATCAGCTTGTAAAACAATTTAAGATGCAAGTTGAGCAGGTTATTCAGGCAAAGAATAGTGCTGTCGGTCACGAGCTTGTAAATCAAATGGACAGTTTGCAATATCACCTTGCTCGAGTTTACTACTATATGAGGTGGATTGATGATTGGAACAGAAGATTCAATCAGTTTAACTGGAAAAATGCCAGTCGGGCTAGAGACTTGTTGAATCAAGGTAATTCAATCATAGCCAGTCAACCTACTGCTGAAAAGCTTCATCCAATAGTTAGAGAGATTATTAATCTTCTTCCGGATGACGAGAAACCAAGTGATGGAGGCGGCGTATTAGGATAATTATTCGTATGCAATTTCAAAAAGGAGATAAGATAGCCAATTACACGGTGGCGTTTCCGCATAAGCAAAGTTCTTATGCGGAAACCTACCGCGTAAAAGATGCTTCAGGGAAAACACGTTTCCTTAAGTTGATCAATTACAACAAACTTAATCGTCATCAGATCGATGATGATGGCCAGGTGGTGGAAATTGAAATTGCCAAACAGTTAAATCACCACAACCTGTGCAAGTATATTGATTCCGGCAATCTCGTTCTTGGCGGGAGTCAATATGCCTATCTGGTCAATGAGTTTGTCAGTGGTGAAACGTTGAGCCAAAGGATCGTTCGAGATGGCGAGTTAAGCGTTTATGACATCAAACAGGTTGCAAAAGCCGTTCTCTCTGCTTTGTCTTATTTGCAGAGATTACCATCACCAGTCATTCATAATGAGATTACGATCCAGAATATCATGCTTGATTTGACTGCTGGTGTACAAGACTTGAAGTTGATTGATTTCGGCCATGCAAGCTATCTGAACCAACGTCCATCTAAACCCAACTTGAGGGAGTTGAATGCGTTTTATCTTGCGCCTGAAAGATTCTCAGGAGTGAGTTCCGTTCAATCAGACTTATTCTCTGTTGGCGTAATGATGTACCAGTTGCTTTATGGTGAGCTTCCCTGGTTCATCGATGTGTCACGCTACGAGCCTCAAGACAGAGTGGATGCCATCTTGGATGAGCGAGAGAGAGATCTCAGAATTCCAAATATCCAGAAGTTTGAATTAGACGATCAATTGGTGAACACCATCGTTAAGTCCTTAAGCTATGATGTCGAAGATCGCTTCCAGAGCGCTGACGAATTTATTAAGGCCATTGATGGTGAAGTCACGGTTGAACGTCAATCAACTAAAAGAAAGTTCCTCTCTGATGGGCCGAAGCAGGGGGCAGATACCCCTAAAGCTGCAAAGAAAGAAGGTGAAGGATTTGCTGCCGTGGCTGGCATGGATGAACTCAAAAACAAGATGCGTGATGAGGTTATTGAACCGTTACACAACCCCGAGGAGTACAAACGATATGGCATTACTATCCCGAACGGTATGTTGTTATATGGACCTCCTGGTTGTGGAAAGACCTTTTTCGCAAAACATTTTGCCGAAGAGGTCGGGTTCAATTTCATGTTTGTAACCGGTGGCACATTGAAAAGTAAATGGGTGAACGCAACTCAAGAGAACATCGCGAAAATGTTCAAGGAGGCAGAGGAGAATGCGCCGACCATTATCTTCATTGATGAAATAAATGAAATCGTACCTAACCGCGAAAGCGATGTTCACGAAATGTCCCGCAGTGCTGTAAACGAGATGCTCGCTCAAATGGATAGAACAGGCGAGAAGGGCATCTTCATCATTGGTGCTACTAACTACCCTCACATGATTGACCCCGCTATTCTTCGTGCAGGTCGTATCGAAAAGAAGTACTATGTGGGTGTTCCCGATAAGGATGGCCGAAAAGCTCTGTTCAAGCTTTACCTGTCCAAGCGACCATTTGATTTTGGCTTAAACTACGATGAATTGGCAGACTTAACCGAGAACTATGTTTCGGCTGACATTCAGTTAATTGTCAATGATGCATCGCGCAACGCCCTGAAACAGAAGAGTAAAATCACAATGGAGTTACTGAAAGCAGCAATTAGCGAGACTAAACCTTCGTTAAGTCAAGCTGAATTGGATCGCTACATCACCATTAGGGCCGAAATGGATGGAGAAACTCCAAAGAAGAATGATAGGCCAAAAATCGGTTTCAACTAAATAAAACTTTAGATTATGACAACGAACGAATTATACTTAAAAACCGTTTTCAGTTGCATCGCATGTGATGGTGAGATTGCGCCCGAAGAAATAGAATTGGTGCGCAAATTGAGCAAAGAAAACGACGCCTTCAAAGATATTGACGCGGAAGCCCTCATCAATAAATGGATTGATGAAATCAATTCCAATGGAGGAGTGTTTCTGAGCCAATATCTTAGTGAAGTTGCTGAGCAAGAACTTGATGAAAAGCAGCAACTTGAGATCATTAACTTTGCTCTTCAGGCTATCGAGATAGACAACCGTATTGAGTACTCGGAAGTCAAATTTTTCAAGAAAATAAGGTTCCGGTTACCGATCAGCGATGAAGCTATTTTGACCGTACATCCCGACAAAGAGGACTTCTTATTGCCAGACATTAATGTAATCGAAGATCCGATTTGGGACGAAAACACAAAATTCGCTCAAATCAAAATTCAATAAAAATACATAAGTGTATCTAAAAAAGTGAAAGCATCATCTTTTTTATCCAATGATACTTTCACTTTTTGTCATTGGCAGGGAGCATCGGGTACTTTGCAGACTCAAACAGGCTCTAACTCTGGTAGTATCACTGATGCACCGCGATGATCATTCTGGAGGAACATGCAGTAATATATCGGGAGATAGGTGACGCCTTTTTTCATGAATATCTCTCGTTCACTACAAAAGACTACCGCACGATCAATGCCGTAATCAGGCGTCTCAAGAAACTTGGTGAGAGCACTGTGCTCAGTGTAATCCTTTCCTGACTTTATCTCTAATGGCAGTGCCTTCAAACCCTCTTGATCATCTATCAGGAAATCGACCTCACCCTTCTTCTTGTTGTCATAATAGTATAGTTTAAAGCCATGCGCCGATAGTTCCTGAGCAATGACAGACTCATACACCGTGCCAAGGTTAATGCTCTTGATGTCCTGTAATACAGCATTAACATTCAGCCCATAGAGGAGATAGGTCAGCAACCCCACATCATTAAGGTATAACTTCACCAATCGTTTTTGTTCCGACTCGGCAAGAGGATAACGAGGATTGCTGATAGCGGTAACTTCTAAGGCAACACCCGAGTTGGTCAGGTATTCAAACTCGTCAGCATAATCCGAAAAGGTTTTTCCTTTCTTTCCCTCGATACTTTTATAGACGACACGCTTCTTTTTGTTCTCCAGATTGCTCGGAATAAGATCAAATATCTTGCGAATCTTCAGTTTGTGCTCTTCGTCATATTGTGAAGCGTCAATGCGATAAAGGTTGTGAATATCTCGATGGGTCTGCCTTACTCGAACCATATTCCTATCAGACAGATAGTTGTTTATCGCTTCGGGCAAGCCTCCAATGAGCAGGTAATATTGGAACCGTTTCAGCAACAATTGATGTGTTCTCTCGTCCAATGGCTTTTCCTGAAGAAAATATCCCCGGATGTTTTCTATCCATTCCTTACTGATGCCAGTGGCCCATAGAAATTCCTCAAAGTCAAGCGGGTACATTTGCTCAATGGTTACACTCCCAAGTGGCACAGATGGTGTTTCAGACAAAGCAACCCCCAACTGCGAACCACTTGCGATAAATCTATACCGTGATTCCTGATTGAGAAACTTCAGCATCGTCATCAAGTGAGGATAACTTTGGATCTCATCCAGAAAAACCAACGTGTCCATCTTATCACCTAAAGGCTCTGAGCAATAATTACTCAACCGCATATACAGGTCACGTGACGTATGGACATCAGCAAACACTTGATCACCTTCCTTATCCTCTTTGAGATTGATTTCAACAAAATGTGTAAACAATTTTTTCCCAACATAACGGATAAGGTAAGACTTGCCGATCTGCCTGGCACCATTGACGAGCAGAATCTTATTAGTCTCTTCCATAAGGAAGCGTTCCAAAAATTGAGTGAATTTTCGTTCAAGCATAATCATATCCCTTTTAATGTCGGCACAAAATTACATATTTCCCATCATGCAATCAAGGAAAAATCCACTTATTCCATCTTTTTAAGGCTATTTTTACTGACTTATTCCGTTTTTTAAGGACCCAAAACGCCAACTTATTCCGTTTTTCAAGGGTTAAAAATAGCCACTTATTCCGTTTTTTTCGCCTTTTAACCCCACCTTGCCGACTCTTTCCACCGCACTTTATTAGCCTATTGATGCCACAACCTGCTTTCTGACGGCATCAAGAGACTGGCTTGGCTGTATTCAAAACCGGGCAATCTACAGTCCCTGTTGTCTATTATGTTGTCATGGTTGTCTGAAAAAGAACAAAAAAACTAAAGACTAAGGACTATAAACTAAAAACTTATCACTATATTTGCAGCCGTAATCT
>Ga0247611_10009364_pt1 | contig 11794 bp, 11 predicted proteins | sample 177DNAGHGhighgp2_FD_192422 | JGI IMG/M metagenome (GOLD analysis project Ga0247611, IMG submission 192422) | Sheep rumen microbial communities from Palmerston North, Manawatu-Wanganui, New Zealand - 1770 DNA GHGhigh gp2 | ecosystem: Host-associated > Mammals > Digestive system > Stomach > Rumen... | reverse complement strand
TTTATTATACCATTAGGAAGATATTTAGTAACCAGTTCATATAATACTTGTGCCAAATCATCTGCAGGCATATAATTACAATTCAAAGTTGCTGTAACTCTAGTGGTTCTAGAATCTATAACCGTAATACAAGAACTATCCTTCCATGTAGCACCAGCAACATCGACACCTATAATAGGAGGATAATTCGTATCAAGATCTTCATATATCTGGAATTGATATTGTTTAAATTGTCCAAAGAACAATGTCCTTATAGGATCTTTTACATGTTGTTGTATAATATCGAGATCTTCCCTATTAAATGGACAATCATCAGCTACTTCAGACCACTCTAATAATACCTCTCGACGTATCTTAGGCCAGTCACGTACCATTTCAATTACCATTCTATTAAAGTAGTCTTGTCCTGAACCTAATTGCTGATAAGTATATGATACTAAGAAGAATGATGAATTCTTATTAGAGTCTCGTAAATCTACTAATTCTTTATATGAAAGATCATAATATCTTTCAGTCCACTTTATTCCAGAATTTCTTAATTCAAATGCAAATACACCAGAATCATTAGTAAGATCACCAGGTGTTGTAGTTATCAATATACCATAAGGTGCACCATTCTTTTTAGCATTTTCAGATGCTGTAGAGAATGCTGGTACAGCTGCTTTATAAACGATATTATTATAAGGCATGAAACCAAACTCATCATAATATTGCAATGGGATAGTAGCACCTCTTCCCAGGTTATCTGCTGATTCTTTTGATCTTGCAGATGGATATGTATTTATTTTATTATTATTATAAGGATGCTGTATAGTAACTACAGTATTGGGTACTTTAAGCTTCTTTCCATCAGCTCCAGTTAATGAAGACATTTGAAGATATGATGGTAAAGCATCTCTTAAATTTTTTAATGTTTTTAGATTATTCTTAGAACCATTATGATCTTTATGCATAAACATAATCTCAGAGTTAGATGTACCAAAGTTATATACCCAAAGATATCTAACTAAAGCAGATACAGTTTTACCATGCTGACGAGGCATCTCTACAAATTGATTAAAATTAAGCATAAATAAAAAATTCATTGCAAGATTACCACGATGAAGTTTATATCTTTTTCCAGAATTAATACTTCCACCTTGATCAGGTATACGACAAATTTCCCTCAAGAAATACCAATAGTTATTTCTACATTCCATCAATATTCTAGCTTTCATTGCTGGTGAAAGAGATGGATCTCTTGGATCTACACCAGCTAATCCTGCATCTAATAATGCTAGAAAGAAATCATTGTTTTGAACTCCAATAGCTTTTAGATAATAATGCATATCTAAAAATGATTGATTAGTTGTTTCTTTATGTATATAAACAAACCTTTGTTGGTTTATTTGTGTCATTACAGCCATGATTAAGGATTCCTCCTTTCCTCAGTTATTTGACTATATTTATAGTAAAGTTTTAAAAATATATAATTACGGAGAAAATACCCCTATAGGATTTTTCCTATAGGGGTTGTTATAATATTTTCTTTTAATTAAATACTATAAATATGGTATTATGAAGAAAGGAGAATCATATGAATGGATATAATTATATTATAAAATTTATAAATAATAAATTTCCAGGATTTATCGGTTTAACACTAGAGCAATTAATAGCTGTTAAAGAACGAGATTATCTCAATAGTGGTTTATCACTAGATGATTATATGTCGTTGATAGATCCAGATTATCCTATTGATTAATTAGATTTCTGTCTTGTTCCTGCTTGACATATTTAATTAATTATCATAATACCATATTTTAATAAACATCTCCTTTACTTAATTGTATCGGAGATGTTTATTTTTTATTTAATAACCTTCATCATTCATCATATCATCTGCAGAATATTCACCATCTTCTGTTGCAGCTGGTTTATTTGATTCTACATTTACTTTTGCAGTTTCTATAATCTGATCAATGAAGTTATAATCAATATATGTACCAAGTGTATTTCTAATATATAACTTTTTAAATTCAGCTTTTACTTCATCTTCTTGATCCGATAATTCAAATTCTATCAATTTATCAGCCATTTGACTAACATTATCAAGAAGCTGCTGATTATTGGTCATTGTAAGATATACAGGTGGTGGTAATTGAATTTTAATTTCAGAATATTCTTCATTAAATTCGTTATTATATAATCTAGTAAATATTTGAGAGAATATTTCTGCAGTTCTTCTTTGTCTTTCATATACAAGTTTAAGAAATCTAGTATTAGACATAGAAAATCTAACAGCGAAGTCTTGCTGGAATGTAGAATTAACCATTTCAAATGGAGTTCCAGTAGAATTAATTGCTAATTCTTCCATCTTATCCATAAGATCAGTTGGTGTTTCTATTTGTTGGCCTTGCATAACTTCAAATTGTATTGGTGGATCACCAGAAGGTCCAAGAGGAATAATATAATCATTATATTTACCAACAATATTGAGAATATTATTCATAGACTCAATTTGACGCATTCCCATGTTACCCTTCTTAATTTGGTTTACAACATTCATCATTGTACGAGCAACATTTTGTTCTACATTCTGCTTTACATAATATACCCTCTTATCAGTTCCGCGAGTAATCTTTCCAATAATATCAGAAAGATAAAGAAGAATATAAAGCATTGCTGGAATAAGAGAATCTCTAAGATCAGAAATTCCTCTATGTGTATCTTTATCCATCTTAAAATAACAATGAATAATATCTTCAGCAGGAATGAATGTTACACCAATATCATTAGACTTAGCAATATCAAATTTCTCATTATATCTTAATACTGCATAGATTTCTTCTTTAAGATCTTTATTAGCATTAATAAACTTTGAATCTATAGCTTGAGAAATCTTAGAAGAAATATATCTAATTGCTAATTCTTCTTGATCTTGAGACATTTCATATTGATGAGATGTAGCATTGGAAATCATAGGGGTCATATGATGACCACCACAATAACCACATTTAGTCTTATCTTCTCTTATTTCAAGATAATAATATCCAAGACAAGCTTCTCCAATATATACAGGAATTATATCTTCTCTTGGAAGTACTTCCATAACAGATCCATTAATATTTTGATCTATTTTTACTTTATCCATATTATCTACAATAAGACCATCTTTATTATAAGCAGCTTGAGAAATCTTATCATATTCACTTGCAAGATTTCCTTCGGCTTTTTCTGTAAATACACTAGATACTGCTTCTCTAATATTCCCAACAGAATGCTCAGATACTGCGATATTATTTACTGGATTTAATGCTACTCCAGAATAATTAAAATGTAATTTAATTTCTGATCCTTTAAATCCACTATTAGAATTAAATTCTTCTACAATAGATGAAGATTCATCTACAGAAGAAATATATGCTTTATATTCTTTAGATTCAGCAAATCCATTTTCTAGACATATCACAGATTCTTTATCTTTCCAGAATGTCTCTGTAGATTCATAATAATTGATTGAAGTTGCACGATAATCCATTCCATTAGATCTATATCTAGCTGAACTGAGCAATCTTTCGAATGCTTTGGTATAAGGTACCAGATAAACGAATTGTTCGCCATATTTAGAGGTATCTAAATATAAATCTGATAAGAAAGTAGATAGATTATATCGCTTTTCTAATCTATTACAGTTTGCAGTAAACAATGCAACTTCTTCTTTTGAAGAATATACAGATTTAGGATTTAAGAATTTATTAGAGAAATTATCTGAAGATAATACATTATCTCTCATTATCTCTAGAGCAATATTAAGCTTAGGAAGATATTTACAAATCATATCATAATTGTAATTTTCAGAAGCTACGTATTTATACATATCTGTATTAGCAAATAACTCACCAACAAGATTATTATTGTTAAATATATCAGCAATTCCTTGATTAAGTTTATCTGTCTCAGTGGATTGTTTCTTATTTACTCTTCTAATCAATTCAGACATTGTAGCTATATTATCATTATCTACAGCTGCCATTCTACTAATAGCAACATCTAAATCATCTATAATATTATCTAGATTATTTCTATCATCTGGTCTAGTAAGATAAGTATCTTTATATAAACCATCAATTTTTCTAGATAATATATCTAACTGTTTCTTAACCTTTCTACTAGGGGCTGAAACGGCATTATTATCTTGAGCCATTTTATTAATCCTCCTTTATAGTGATTACTTAGATGTGTTCTTGGATATAATAAATTGCTTTATTTTCTCCAAATTAGCTTTATTAAATTCATCACTTATATTATCAGTATTTATATATAATACTGTATCATAACTTAATGGATCCATAACTTCTGGAACTCTACTTTTAACCTGATCAAATTCTGCTCTTTCCTCTACAATTCTTCTACAAGCTTCATAGATATCATTATCAGTTTTACATCTTCTTTCAAGTATTCTAGTTAATCTATTTCTAACTCTAGCATTTAATATAATTAAATATAAATTATATTTTCCAGGATGTTTTATATTTTCAATATTTATCCAATTTCTATACGATTCATATTGATATAAAGATGCAGTACATATTAAATTATTTTTCTTATTTTCTATATATTCAGATTTCGTAAAATAATATTTTTTGCCATTAATCGTATTATATGTACGAAATTCTACCAATTTATCTTTAGGAATATTTTCAAATTCTTCCATAGAAATAAAATTATAATCTACTCCATCTTTTTCATCGTCTCTTTTTGGTCTAGTAGTTCCATAAATTAAAGGATTTAATTTGGCTTTTTTCATAAATATATTATCCATAGTAATACTGTTAATATAATATGATTTTCCAGAACCAGATTCTCCCACAATACAAAATATATTCTTACTCATTGGATTTAATACCTCCTATTAATCTAGAGTGAAAATCATCAAAAATAAAAGGATAGAGCTATATTTCAAGCTCTATCCTTTAATAAACTTATTTCTTTGATCCGTTGAAATACTGACCAAGATCTGTTGGGTTAACCATTCCGCCAGCAGACTTACCTCCACCAGCCTGAGTACCCTGTGAGAATGATGGAGTAGAAGCAACGCCATATTCGTATTCAGTAGAATCAAGTTCACTGTAAACGATCTTACCGTTTCCACCAGAAGAATTTCTATCAGAAGCGCTAACATTAAGTGCTGTACTACCAATAAGACCACCATCGTTCTTATCCTTAACATAGTTGATCTTGATACCATTAACCTTCTCAAGAACCTTTCTAGCAGCTGCATCAACAGCATTGTTCATGATTGGGAAACATGTCCATTCGAGCGTTGTTTCGTAGTTATTGATATCATTTCTATTACCATTATAGATAGATGTATCAGCTTTATTAAGCTGGCAGTTTGCAAGGAGCACTGCTCTCTCTAATCTATACATAGTAGCGTCAGTTACAACGTAGAGCATTGTAAAGATTTCTTTGTCTGGACCTGGATCCATACACTTACCATTCTTAATAAGTCCATGATATGTCTTAGCCTGAGAATTCTTATCCTTAATACCTGTAAGATAGAGTTCACTCCATCTAGTAATAAGTGTACCAGTCTTCTCAAAGTAGCTGGATGATACTGTAACAGATGTATCATAAGTAACCTTATTGATAAGTCTCTGTGTATTAATACCATCTGTGATTTCCATAGTATCTGCAACGATATCTGGAAGACCATCAAGACCTCTGAACTCGTACTCTAACATATGTCTGAAAGACTCTGTAAGAGCTGGCTCAAGCTGTTCCATAAACCAAGGCATCTGGAGAACGAAAAGAGCCTGATAACCTTTTTCAAACTGGCTGAACTGATTGATATTTGTAAAATCAGTAACACCACGAAAAGCATTATACATAGTAAGATCTCTAGGGTTAATTGTATTACCATTAAAGATTGTACTTGTACTTGTTATATCTAAATTAGCCATTTACTTTCTCCTTTCCTTAACTATTTACGCTCTGCTGAGTTGTATTGGCAAGCGCATAGAGATCGAAGATCTCTGTCTGAGCCCAGTTGTTGAATGAGAAATTGATAGAAGCATAGAATATCTTCTGAACACTTCTAAGATTATCCTGTGTATACTGGAACTCAAGAACTTCAAAGTATGAATTATAACTCTGAAGAACTCTAGAAACAGCATTTGCATACTCTGACATATCAGAACCTGTAATAAGTCTGAATCTGTTACGAGGGCAAGCTGTTCTAACAACTCTTGCAACTTCCTGAATAGCCAGTACATTATTAATGTAACTGAGCTGTGAATTTGCGTTCTGTGATGTATAGTTAGACTGTACTACACAAACATCTTCATCTTCAAAGATAGCATAGTTAAGTCTAAGATCATCAATAGCCTGCTTCTGATTTGAAGTAGGTGTAATTATAGGTGTAAAGTTGATTGTTCCAGGAATAGCAGAATAAAGCTGGAATCCATTATAAGTACCTGCAAGAGGAGAGAATGGACCATGATCGATATACATTGCTGTGATATTAGCAACGAAATCATAGATCATTGTAACTTCAATATTCTTTCTACTGATAGGATCAATAACTTCATAAGTTGTACCATAATCAGCAATAAACTTAGATCTCATATTTCTAATTGTATAAACACCGGAAGCTTCTCCGTTGAAATCATAATTAGCAACATCTCTAAGCATATAATTATCAAGTGTATAATTAGTATATACATCCTGAGCTGACTTAACGTCATAGTATCCAATTCCAGAATCTCTAAAGAAAATACAATCTTTACGGAATTCTACGAAATTAGCGATACAGTTTTTGATTACTTTGTGATAGTTAGCATCAGCAACAGCAAAGATCTTGTGAGAATCAGTATCCCAAACCTGATCAATAGCTGTTCCATCTGTATCATATCCAAGGAATACAGAAGCAATATCAAGTACATAACGTCTATAAGCAATCTTTTCTTTAATAAGTTCAGCTTTAGATTCATCATAGTCTGGATCTTCTGGATCTGGAACTACTGGTTCACTATCTTTGATAAGATTAGCATCTTCGCCCTTATAGAAATCGTAAACGTTCTTTCTATTTCCATATTTAGCAGGGCTCTCACCATATTTACCATAAGATCCAACATAATTAAACTTATTACCATATGCTACATTAAGATCAGCACCATCAATATTACCAGACTCATCAAGCTTAAGCTGAAGAGCCACATCAGTTGTTGGCTTGCCATCTTCGTCATATACATAGATAATATCACCCTTGAATGTATAAGCATTAATAAGATCATATGTAGATACAACCTTCTCAAGCTCAACAAGGTCTGCTTCATCTGCATTTGGGAATACAAGAGTAGTAATATACTCAAGGTACTCTTCGTACATTTCTGGAATAACTTCACTAGTAACCTGAGTCATTCTATTTTTATCTAATCCATAATAATCACCATTAAATGTGTATGTAGGGTCGAAAGATATATTAGCATTCTCTAAAAGAGTTGTGCCTTCATAGATATTATATCTATAAACCATCTTCTCTAATCCACGGCTTGTATCATAATCCGGAATAATACGTGCAGCCTTATTAGAAACACCTCTACCGATGTCAGTAATGATGAAAAGAGGATATACGTTATTTTCTTTATTATAAAGATCTAATGCAGCCTTCTTAACTTCTGCGAATGTATGTGGTTCTCTGGTAACTGTAGTCGTACCAACCTTAACTTCCACAGTATCAATGGACTTGATTTCCCAAGAAAGCTTATTATCTTTAATTGTTGCTACTAATACTGAATTGGCGAGACCAGAATCAGCAGCACACACTCTCTTAACGAGAAGGCGTCCACCAGCATCAATAATTCTTTGAGCCTGAATAGAAGCCTGTCCATACTTTTCAAATGACATAGAACCGAAAAGTGCATTAAAGTTTGTGGCGTCAACTTCGATTAACTTTTCAGGTCCCTTATCGAATCCATTAACGACCATATATAAAGGCCTGTTAGTTGTATCGACAGGTGTAGCACCGACTTCAAAACCAGAATTATCATGCCAGTTAAATATTGTACCAGTGTACATAATGGGTTTCCTCCTTTTCATTATTGTTTAAAAGAAAAATTATCCATCTAAAATAAAAATCTTATTTGATAGATTTTATTTAAATGTTAAGCTATAATTGTAGTATTTTAGCGAAAAAATAACAACTTTATTATATATAAAAAGGAGGTAATCGGTATGGAAAAATTCGCTGCTTTCTGTATAGGATTAATATTAATTATTAAAATTTTTCAAATATATTATTCATTATATTTGGGTCCATATATGGAAGAAAAAATGAACCAGAAGGAGAAAAAGAAAAGGGTAGAGAAATAATCTCTACCCTATTTTTATTGCATAATAACTTTCTCTAATGGAGAATAAGGAATATCTTCTTCTTTTGTATCTGACATAAGAATTGAACTCCTCAATGCATCATCAAAGTTTTCTGATGTAAGTGATACATATGGAGAAACAAATTTAGGAAGATATTTTATAGATATAGTTTTATATCCAGTAGGTTTATTAGAATTATTTGTCAATCTATAAGCTTTCTTAAGATTATTTGGATCTCTACATAATTCAGAAACAATAATTCCAAATAATTGAGAATGTAATCCATATTTGAATCCATTTAATTCTGCATTTTCTAAGAATAATTCCCATATATCATCATAATGAATAGTTTCAGGCATCTTAGATGTAATTACAACAAGTTTAAAAAATAACTCAGCATTATCAATAATCTGAGGAACTCTTACTTCTTTTACAACTTTATCTCCTTTTCTAAAATGAAGTATTCTATAATCTCCAGCTTCACTAGTCGGAGTAAGTTTAAAATTCTTTACCTTTTCTACTTCATATGGAGAGCAAAGCATCATAGTTGGAAAACAGAAATTATTAATATTTCCTGGCTTACCATTTGAATCTATAATAGCCCAATTACATAATCCGATCATAGATACATCTTCACCTTGTATTTCTGCAATTGGTCTCTTAGTTTTATCATTAAAGAAATTCTCTGGTACATAAAATACAAATTCTTTATTAGGTTGATTAAATACAAGAGAATCTTTTTCCAAAGTTAGAAAATTAGGAAGTTCCATAAAAGTACAACTCCTTTCATTATAGCGTTAATTATTATATAAGAGTTCCGATTATGAAAAATAAACTCCACAGGGCTGACACATACCCTGTGGAGTGAGAGGCTAGAAATTATAGGGTTTAGAAATTAAAAACTTGGGGGTAACAAGTCACATATAAAAATTTATACTTAAAACGCGGAATCACAAAATGTACAGTAATTTCATTCGGCAAAAAATGAAACGCTCTTTTTAACATCAGAAGTTAAGATTTCTATATTTGTAAATAAAAATATACACTATCATTTATATATTTTGAAAGGCAAAAAAGCAAAATGTAACCACCCCATAATTTCTATACTAATATGTTTTATATTTTAATTCTCATTATACTTTGGACATCTGCTTTGACTAACGAGCTTTATATATGGTGACGTTGTAATCGTCTTAGATTCCTTAGGATTATCTTTATTAGGAATTGTTTTTGTGGAGGCGCTCATTTCTTTTGTATATAAATTAGCTTCTGTCGCTGCACTCTGAACAATATTGATCTTTCTACCTGTAGATGTATATACAGATATAAAGTCTTTCATATTAGTAATTAAGAAGTTTGCATCCCTCTTAGTAAACTCCAGTCCAGATGCGAGATGGACTGAATCCTTCTTCTCGAGACCAGTTGCTCTTTGGATAATATCACCAACAAACTTTACAGCTTCATCGTGTGGTGATCTTTGTCCAATGTAGCCAATCTTTTTATCATAAACCCCCAATGTGAATTCCGTATCATTTAACATAGATGTCATTACTCTTAATTCATCTGCCTTATTGATTGATGTCTGATGTTCTGTTGTCTTTTTAATTTCCCCAATTAATTGTTCTAATTCTGATTTCATGTCCTATTCCTCACTTTCATTTACTTCTTTATCATCATTAATATCTGGTATCTTTTTATTAGATTGAATAAATCCTATAAGTTCAAAACATAATTCAATTTTACCATCTGGAATCTGTTCATGAAGATTATCCATTTCTTCTTTAGACATACACCAATGTAATTCTGAATATTTACCACCTTCCTGAATTACAACATTTTCTTGAATATTAACCATGGGATTTATTGCAGGATTTTTATTTCCTCTACTTGGATATGGTTTATTGATTAATACATCAGTTCCACATTTTTTACATTTATAGATTGGATAAAATATACTAACTTCTTTCTTACCGTCTCTCATAATATCCTCCTAATCATAATTATAATCAAAGTCTGATAATAATACTAGATCTGATTCTGTAGCAAATACAATACATCCAGCAACATTATCCGAAGTTCTATCTTTTAATATTCTTACATCACAAGGAACTGATCCAGTTGAAGACTTAACGTTAAAACTAAGTTTAACGTTAAAGAACCAAGCATTATGATTTGTAGTTAATTCTTCTTCAAGTCTATCTGTAATTAATTGTCTATCTTCATCTGTAGTTGGTTCCAATTTAATCTTATCCAGAATATCAAAGAATACTTTTGGAGTTGGAATCCATTTCTCTTTATTATTAATCAGTCTTACTATCATCGTTCTCATTACCTCCTTCTTCAAATATTGTATTATTGACTATTAATTTATATTTATCTATAAGATCTTGTACTTCTCTTTCTTTAACCTCTATTAATAAACATCCAGCTATAGTTCTATATGTATCATTCAATACATTTTCAGCAATCTTCTCTATATAGAACTCATCATTATAATAATCTTCTTTACGTTTAATCTCATAATAGATACAATTTCTATCCATGAGAATATTTCCATTAATAAGATCATATTCATTAGCGAAAGCTTTATCAGTTCTAAAAAGAATTTCACAACCATATTGTTTGACTTTATTACTACTGATTATGAAGGGAATATTTTCATCTGGATGATATACCAGATTTACATTATTTATCATCTTTTTCCTCGTCTTTCTTCTCGAATGAGATTGGACAAAAAGGTTTTCCTTCCTTACCGTTTTCGAGAATATATTCGTTTATTGAGTTACTTTCGTTTTTTATGAGCAAATTCACGAAGTTACTATTTTCTAAATTGTTCTCCACGACCTACCTCCAAAATGGTATTTTTTACTTAAAAGTAAGTATCGTTGTAACTTTCTAAATTTTAAAAATTTTCTATATTAATGGAATATCGACCTAATATATATTAGTATAGGGTAGTAACTAGGGAAATATAGTTGCTCAATCAAATGGTAATTTGGAAGAGCAACTAGTAAAAAAGTAGGAATTTAGCCATTCTAAATTCTTGATATCCCTATATTCTAGTGGTACTTTTAAAATAGTATAAAAAAATTGCAATTTTTGGCATCTAAATAAAAAAGTACAGTAACGCAATTTCTAAATGGCTCTAAATTTTAGTATCTAACCGATCTCTCGATTAGATACATAAAAATTGTCAAAAATTGTACAGTTGAGGTTTGGTCAATTTTGGAGTTAAATTTACTTGGCTAAATTACCATTTAAAAATTCTAATGGTAGAATTCTAAATGATTTTTGTACAGTAACTACTTTTAGGGTAGTAGATATTCGTACCTAATTTCGTTTAGTTAAGTAACTAAAAAGAGTTACTACCGCTTTTTTCAAAAATCTATCATTGAAAAATACTTATTTAAATCATTATAAATATACATATCATACTTCA
>Ga0247611_10009362_pt1 | contig 11796 bp, 11 predicted proteins | sample 177DNAGHGhighgp2_FD_192422 | JGI IMG/M metagenome (GOLD analysis project Ga0247611, IMG submission 192422) | Sheep rumen microbial communities from Palmerston North, Manawatu-Wanganui, New Zealand - 1770 DNA GHGhigh gp2 | ecosystem: Host-associated > Mammals > Digestive system > Stomach > Rumen... | reverse complement strand
ACTGATAACCACTTTAAGAAATTGATATAGCTGCATGAGAAGTGTAACCGTTCAAATAAGTTTCGTAAATAGAAATACAGTAGCCGCCATTAAGTGAACTTTTAAATACTGTAACTGTATCTACATTAGTATTACCAGAAAAATTTAAGCAAAGGATATTATTAAAAGTACTAGCAGTATAAATAAAATCATTACCGTTAACCGTAACTTTATATACTTCGCCATCAACTAAGTCTTCACTTAAACTTAATCTACCATTCATATCACCGTAATTATACTGCCCACATCGTGTTAATGAAAAACCAGTATCAGCAAATACATTTACGAATCCGCTAGTTTCTCCAAAAGGTTTGTTTTCTATATAACTTAACTTACTAGAATCTGATTCATTCCAATCAGACTGAGTTAATGAGTTAAATGTATTATTTGCTATTGTTTTTGCCTCATTTGCTGTTGTATTTGCATTTATAGCCGTCTGGTCTGCTAATACTATAGATTGGTGATAACGACTTAATATACCATCTGTATTTGCTGAGTAGCTATTGAAATCAGCAGTATTTAACTTTTCATCAATTGATGTTTTGGTATCTGCTGAATAGGTATTAAAATCGCCACTACTTAGTTTTGTGTTCTGTAAACCTACAATAGCTTGGTCTATATTATTAAACTGATTAGTTAGACTAGTATTAAGGTTTCCACTATAACTAGTAAATGCGCTTGTATCTAACTTAGTAGCAACTGCACCACTTAAAGATTCTGCTTTATCATTGACTGTGTTAAACTGGCTACTAACTTCTGTTTTATCAGCCTTAGAACTTTCTAAGTCATTAAGACTTGCTAAAATAGTTTGTTCTGCTTGTGTAAATGCTGATATTTTAAGATAGTCTGTTAGTTGGTCTGAAACGTCAATAGCTGCTATAGCGTTATCTACTTCTGTCTTGTTATATACTTCCGACTTTGTATAGTAATTAGATAGGTCTGTAGGTGTATAGGCACTTGCATCTAGTTTTCTATCATCAAGGTCATTTAGTGACGCTGAAATAATTTCTTCCGCTTCTGTAAATGCTGAGATAGTAAGATAGTTGGCTAATACTGTATCTACTGCACCGCTTATAGCTGTATCTGCGTTTTGTCTATTGGTTATTTCATTAGATAACTCTGTAGTCAAGTCACATATATCACTTCTATTTTGTGTAATACCAGAAGTGTTAGCACTTATAAGGTCTGTAAGGTCTGAAACATTCTGCTGACGTGTAATAACTTCATCTTGTATTGCTTCATCATGTACTGTGTCAGCACTTGTAGAACGTGCTATTTCAGTATCAATCTTTACACCTAACTCTGCTATAATCTCTGCGTAAGACTGTTCACTTTCTGGGTTTACCGTTACATTTGAATTGATGTAGTATTCTGTAGTTCTTTCTAGGTTCTTATTAAAATATAAGTCTGCTCTATCAGAATCTGGTACATTATTAACTATCTTGTACTGTAGAACACCCTCTCCCAAAGTAACAAGTTCATTCCAGTCTAACTTGATATAATATTCTGTATCATTATCTTCTGTCTCGGCTGATATTACATTATCTTGTGTCTTACGGATAAAGAAGTTTTCAGCGTTTACAGTATAGAACTTAGCATTAAAGTTTGATAGATACACTATTCTACTATCCAACTTAATATTAACGTCTGAATTATCTACTCTTTTCATTATTCATTTTCTTCTTTATCAGTGTTATTTTCTTCGTTATTAATAGAAGCTTTTGAAGCGTCATTAAACAACAAATAGTGTTTGTCACCATCTTCACCAATACCATTGTAGCCTAGTTCTTTTCTTACTTCATTAATTGACAATACACCGCTATTAATCAAAGTAGAATAGTAGTTACTCTGTGCTGCTTTATCAGTCCTTAGAATCTCGTTAGTCTCTAAAGTGATAGATAGATTAGATTCTGACTTAGATAATAGCTTTCTGTCAAACTCGTTTTCTATCATTGAAATATAAGGCTGCAAAGTGTGTACTAGAAATTCATTTTGTACGGCTTCAAGTGTATTAAATGACACCTTTGACAAGTCACCTAACAACACTGGATTTATACCAAAGAATCTAGCAATATCAGTAACACTAAACTGTCTTGATTCTAACATCTGACTTTCCTTTGCTGATAGCTGGACGGATTGATAAGTCATATTACCTTGCAAAACTGTTAGCCCTGCGCCATTTGCTGTGTAAGTCTCATTCCAAGCCGTTCTAATGTCTTCACGCTGTTTTTGTGAAACGGGCCCTTGAACTGTCAAGATGCCACTAAGATTCATTCCGTTTTCAAAAAACTGTTTTGCCGCATTATCGTTAGCGTGTGCAATACCTAGACTTCTTGCAGCATTTTGTAAAACGCTAATACCCTTAACGCCATCGTAAGTGTGCATTACTAAGTGTATCATGTCTTTAGGCTCTACGTGCCTTTTAAGTATTGGTACATCGTAATAAAGTGTGTTTTTAATCTTGTCGTAAACTATTTGCACATCGTTTGCTTCAAGATACCTTAAATTAGTTGGTGTTCCATCCTTTGCACGTTCTATTAAGCAAAATCCATTACCTCGCAATAATACAGATTGAACTAACAATTTTATTAACGTGTATCTACTAATCAAGTTGTCTTTGTTCCTATCGCTGAACACGTAATTTAATGGGTGCGTTTCAGCTTCATTTTTTCCGCTTTCATTTTGAATTAGAATCTTAATTGGTAAACTAGCAATTGAATTAGATATTAATTCTACTGCTCTATACACTGCACTAAGATTCATTGCTGAATTGCTGTTAGTAAATGGGAAAAATGGAAGTGCACTTGATGAATTACAATTAACGTATTCTAAGGTTTTTCTTTCTTCTTTTGGCTGGTTACCACTCCAACCTAATCCATTACCAAAAAATTTCATTCCTTATCCTATTTTCTTACCAATTATTTTACTTAACAATAAATATTTGGATAATTGAAAAAGCAACAAAAAAAGCAAGTGATTTTTCACTTGCTTTTTAATTTCGTATAACTCCAAATAAAGCCTTTGTGAGTTTTATATCTTGGATTATTATTGCAACACTTAGAAACGTGCCTAGGGTCAAAACCACTAGTGGCTGTTGATGTAACTGTCTTCCATTCTTTTATTAGTTCACCGTCTAAGGAATATTGATAAACCTTTTTACTTGTTCTTTCTGTTCGTGTTCCATAATTGTGGTTATATTGTGGGGTGCACCATTCTAAATTATCTACACAATTGTTTTGCGTGTTTTCATCTTTATGGTTTACTTGTGGGTAATTATTCGGATTAGGAATAAAAGCCATTGCAACAAGTCTGTGAACTTTATAAAACTTTCCTTTTTTTCTGTCTTTATATAAAGATACTCTTAAATAACCTTGTTCATTATATTGTTTTAAGATTTTTTCTTTAATGTGCCTTATACCATCAACACCGTTGTTTTTAGTGTTATAGATTATTCTTTCAACACTCTTAACTCTACCTAAATTTGATACTTGATAACGGTTTTCAAAACCTTGAATGTCTCTCCATTCCTCTTTGATTTCTTCCATTGTTTGTGTACTTTTAATAATATTAGTTTCGTGTGTGCTTTTAATAGAAGGGTGTAGCCTAAAAGCACACAAAATTAAATGGCTACACCCAAAGTAATTACTATTAATAAATATATCTTATTTTGCAAATATATAAAAAAAATTTTAATTTCAAAATTTTACACCATCAATTACATTATCATAATGCGTTTCAGTTAAATAATGTCCTAGAGCGTCACAAATAGCTGCAACACCATCTATTTTGTTTTCACTCATTTTATTTAATTTGATAGGTTTGACATTGTTATTATAATCTTCTCTTAGTTCACAGTTAGCAAACATCCATCTAGTTATTGGGTTATCATCTAAAACTAGGTGCTCATTACGTGCTATCATTTCAATGTGACGTGTAGGGCGGTTCATTGAGCCAGTGGACTGTGAAAAAGGTACACAGTTAAAGCCCAATTCAGTTAGTTTAATTATAAGTGCTGTGCTTTGCCAACTATCGTAAGAAATAGCTTGTATTGGAACTATCTTATTAATCTGTTGAATCTTGTTTAGTATATATTCGTAATCTACAACGTTTCCACTTGTAAGGTCTAGATAATGCTGTTCGTACCAATTTCTATACTTCTCACGGTTTACACTTTCTTCTAGTGCTGTTTGAGGTAGAAAGTAATAGTTCTTAAATATATATTTCTGGTTTATATTGTCAAACACTAACACACTTATTGCTGTCATGTCAGACACACTAGATAAGTCTAAGCCAACGTAACAAACGTAATCACTCCAATCTTCTAGTTTAACAGTCTGTGAACACTTCATTATATATTCACTTGGAATCCACTCACCAACAGCACTAGCACACCACTTGTTAAGTATCTTAGTCTTAAAGTTGGTCATTAGATTAGGATTGTTTTTAGCCTTTACTAGTTCTGACTTTATATAGTCCTCTGTAACAGTTAAACCTAAGTTTGGCTGACACTTTAACCAGTTCTTAGAATCTTCTATATCATCATCTTCATCAAGTTCAAATATAAAGGCTGCTAACGAATCATCTTGCAGTTTTCCGTGTAACAACTCAAAACAAGTGTTACGCATTGTGTAACATGGGCTAGTGAGGTCAAAACCACTAGTAGTAACGTATATAATAAGTGGCTGTTCTCTCATTCCTACAGAACTACTAAGAACCTCACTAACTGCATTGTTTGGTGCTGCATGGTATTCGTCAATAACTGCTGCACTTATATTAAGTCCATCAAGTCTATTTGCATCTGCTGACACCACTTTCATTATCGACTTTGTAAGTGGAAACTTAATACTGTCTCTATACTTCTTAAAGTACTTTCCTTTTGGGTCTATATAACTTACATAGTTGGTAGCCATTGTAAAAGCTAACTGGGCTTGTGCTGTGCTGTTTGCTGCAAAGATAATTTGACCGTCATTTTCACCATCTGCGACTAGGTGATATAGTGCCATTGCACTTGCAAGTGCTGTTTTACCAGACTTTCTTGATAGCTGCAAATATAACTCTCTAGTCACTCTTAAACCGCTTTCCTTATACACTAAGCCGTAAGTGTAGTATATTACAAACTTCTGCCACTCTGCCAACTTAAAAGGCTTGTTAGCAAACTTTCCAGTAGATAGTTTTAGTTTTTCTATAAATGATACTACTTTATCTGCTTTCTTTGTGTCAAACTCTATATCACTTCTTTCAAGATAGGACAAGAAACGCTTGCAAGCAAGTTTTATCAACTCACCTGCAACAACATCGCCACTAAGTACTTTAGTAGGGTAAGAAGTATATTTATAATCTAGCTTAATCACCTAACAACTCCCTTAATTCATCATCTTCATCATCATTGTTAAGTTGAATTTTGCTTTGTGCTTTTGGAGTTAAACCAAACTCTGAAATAAATTTGGTAATTTGTATTTGTGCGTCAAACATTACTTTAATTAAACTATTCTTAGTAAATGCGCCATTCTTAGCAACTAATAGAAGTCCATCGTTCTTAATAGATTCTTTACACTGTTGGTATAGTTCTAAGTTATCTGCTAATATTTCTAGTGGCTGTTCCCACTCTGGGCTTACTTTGCCGTATTTCTCTTTTAAGTACTTTCTTACATTTGTAAGGTACTTAACAGTTGCTTGTGTGTATTCGTTCTTACTCATATTGATACTTTTTCTTTTTCATTGTTTCGCTAACCCTTTTATTTCTTGTACCGTAATTGTTGTTATACTTACTATCACAGTATTCTAGGTTTAGAACACAATTATTTTCTTTATTCTCGTCTTTGTGGTTAATTTGTGGTAGGTTATAAGGATTTTCTAAAAATGCTTCTGCAACTAAACGATGTATTGAAAACGTCTTAATCTGATAATTTCTTTGAAGAATCACTTTCTTATATCCGTATCTATCCGTTTGTTGCTTTAGTATTCTTTCTTTCTTGAAAGATACACAATTTATTTTAATTACTTTCCTAGCTAAACTTTTAACTCTTCCTAGGTTACTAACTTGATAAAGGCTTTCATAACCTTTAATGTCTTTCCAAATTTCTTTCATTTTGTGTTGGTATTACTAAAATTATTTTCATTCGTTGGTATTAACATAAAAAGGGAAAAGGCTACCAACAAAACCAGTTCAATTGGTTAATTACTCCAATCTATTCCCTTTATAATAAATATAATCAAATTCAAAAAAGTATCAAGTCTAATTGGAAGTCACTAAAAACATCTAGAAAGTCACTAATTAATGTATTGAGGTCACTAGTGTTTGTTTACCTACCCCCTATATAGATAATAATAAAATAATATAATTAAAAAATAATATAATAATAAAAATAATATATTATACTAAAAAAATTTTTTTAATATAATATATCCTGATTCTCTAAAAGAATCAGGATTATATATTTAATATTATATATAAAAAGAAACTTTTTGAAAATTTTTTTTGGAAAAAGACTTGAATTTTTCCAAAAAAGCATTATTTTTTATACAGAAACCTACCAGATAGGGAATTTTTTGAAAAAAAGTTCTCCAGAATCGGTAGTTTTTCAAACTTCAAGATATTTATAGATATAAGGGGTTTGGGAACTCTCTATTAGTTCCCAACCCAAAATTAAATAACTAAATTAAAAAACTAATAGACTAATGGTAAACAACACTTCAACTTGTGGAACACTTAACTATAACTTTATTGCAGTTCCAACACAACTTTTCATTTTACTTGATTACAGAATTAAACTTGTACTAGTTTCACTTATACAAGTCTCTACCGCTTTGGCTAACTCTAATGGTTGGTTCTACTATTCTCTAGATGACCTTAAAAAAGTTTGTGGTCTCAAATCCGATAAAACGGTTAGGGCTTGCGTTGAAACACTATACCGTCTGGGAATAGTGAAAGTTCAAAGTAGAACCTTTGAAAACAATATAGGTAAAAGAACCGCTAACTATTATAGTCTCAACTTTGAGGAAATAGCAAAGTACAATGAGTATAGCGTTTACGAGTGCCTAAACATTCCAGAATTACAGATACCAATGTTAGATTATACATCAAGCGACTATAAGACTACTTACACTGCAACTACAGTAGTAGATACCAACGATGAAGAAAATGAGCCTACAAGCGTTCAAAATGAAACCAATGAGGAAATACCAACCTCTGACCTAGAAAACGCTCCTACGGCTCTGGAAACATCAAATCCAGACAACGTAGAAGAATACACACTATCAGAAGTAGATGAAGATGAAGTATTTAGTACTTTCTTCTACGATGAAGTAGATGATTGTCCGCTTACAGACACTGAACTAATGGAACACGAAAGTTACACTAGACAAATGGAATTACAAGAACCAATAGACGAATTAGATGAAATACTAGGTGACAAAGAAGATGATATAGTAGTAGCTGAAACTGCTAGTGTCATTCCTACAGACTTGAATAAAGTAGAAAAACGTAGTTTCTGCACCAATGATAGGACTGAGAAGTTAGACGAATCAGTTAAACAGAAATGCACCGACCTAGTAAAAAGATACGTAGAAATGGTTATACCATCTGCAAACGAATCTGCTGACAAGTGTAATGCTGCATTAAGATACATTTTAGACAAATACAATAACGGCTTTATAGACATTGAAACTAAGGATAGACTTTCTAGAGAACTGATAAACTCTAGATTCACAAAACATTCTATCTAAATAATTTGGAAGTCTCAACTATTTTCTATATCTTTGCACCGTGAGACAAACAGAGTTAAACTATAAAGTATTTGAGTTATGAGAAAATTAGTATTAGGTTTGGCACTGCTAACGGTGTTCATTGGTTGCAAAGACAATGAAGATGATTTATCTAGTTACCCTTGCAGATACAACGATATTCTATAGACACTAGAAAATCCTGCAACCACTAGAAACACCATCGTTATAGTTCCTACTACTGAATTTAATAACCTATTCCAACAGTACATAAGGGATAGAGAAATAACAATAATAGAAAGTAAAGGTACGGAAACCCCACATCTTTGGAAGATGGCAAACGGTGACAAGTTTGTTAGGGATAGTTTAGTAGTTACTTTCTACTGCGTACACAGATAATTAATTTAATACTAAATACATCAAGTTTGTTTTATCGTTATCGTTATCAAATTCCCCTAGATGAAAAATTCTAGGGGAATCTTAAAAAAAAGTTCTCCAAATTTGTTATTTTCTGGAATCTCAATATATTTATTATTAGATAACAGAAACTAATAACAAAATAAAACAAATGATAACGATGAAAAAGTATTTAATTAGATTAACTGTATTCCTATCAATTGGAATACTTGCACTTGTATCACTTAACTTGTATTTACAAGACAAAGCTACAAAGAATTTTATTGAAACGTTAGATTCACTTGTAATAGAACGTGATTCTACAAGCAGTCTAAGGAACTGGGAAGTTCTAAATGATTCTATCAATAATCTTTGTAAACAGTGGCAAAACGATGGTACAAGTAAGTAATAGAAGAATAAAGCCACTACACCAAAGATTCAGTGACTTAGATAATAAGGTTTTTTCAGCCTTTTGCCAGTCATTTAATAACGTTAGTTGGATTGCAGACTACAAAGACAATGAAGATACTTTTTGCGGTATAGACTTACAACTAACAGCAATGACAAAGAACAAAGAAACTACCTACGATATAGAGATAAAAAGTGTTCACCTAAACAAGTTCTTAGATTACTGTTATTTCCAGTGGGATAAATGGTTTTCTTTAGTAGAGTTTGATAATGATTACAAACTATACGCTGTAATATACCCTAATCACAATAAGATTGCTGTCTGGCGTATCAATCGACAACTATTTGAAAAGAGTGAAAAGGATTTCGTTTCAATGAAAACAAATACTTGTAAGGGTAGTAACACTAAAGATAAGCTAGTTTACAAGTTGAAGCTAACAGACGCTAAAGTGTTTGACTATAATCTAGCAGACTATAAAGAGAAATATAGTGCCTTATATAAAGAAGTTACCAAAAAGGGATAGAAGCAACAATAACCGTAAGCGTAATAAATCCGAAAAGGAAAAGCTACGTGTAAGGCTGTATAATAACAAGAAATGGAAACGTCTTAGAAGTGGTTACTTAATATACCATCCACTTTGTGAAAAGTGCTTAGAAAAGGATATTGTAAAAAGTGCTACAGACGTTCACCACATTAACAGCCCTTTTGATGATGGATTAACAGAATCAGAAAGACTAGGTTTACTTCTAAACCCCAATAACTTGATGGCACTTTGCAAAGAATGTCATGGTACACTGCACCATAACAAACAGAAAGACATTGAAAAAGGTTTTTAATAACTATTTAACAATATAGGTTTTTCAGAACAAAGGACTTAAACAATTCAATTCTACAAGTTGAACTAGACTAGCTACTAGTAAGACGGCAAACGACCGCCACAATAATTTAGCTAGTGAAAAGACGGTCGTTTTATAACTTGCAGATATTTATTATTAAAGGCTATAATTTTTTATTATAGATATTAGAAGTTTTATTTAGTTATTTTTTTATGAGGGTAGAAATGTTATTTTGTTGTTATTGCCAGTTTCTACCCTCTCTTTTTGAAAGCCATTTTTTTTCTAAATATTTTATGATTAATTTATTCTTTTAATTTAGAAACTATTTAGTACATTATTATTTGTAACTCCTAACGGTCTGTGAAGATAGTTAGGAGTTTTATTTATTTTAAGCGTTTCTGAGCGTTCTAACATTGTTTGTGGGTAAGTTATCCACTTGTTACTTAAAATGCGCTTGTAGGCTCTGGAATGTGGCTTATTTGCAATTGTGCGTATTGCCTTATATCCAAAGCCTAAGTTAGAAATGTACCGTGTGTAAAGAGTTGACTAAGGGAGGGGGATTTCCAGCCAAAAGTTTTTCAAGTGACCTGCCCCCCACTTATTTTGAATTGAAAACAAAAAAAGGTAGGTGATTAGCCTACCTTTTGTTTCGTTGTTAAATTATTCCTAACCATTGAAGTATTAACGCTATTGCTGCTAGTATTAAACCAAATATAGTGTTATACTTTATATTCCATTTCATTCCTCTAAAATATCTATCCATAATTCTTAGTGGTTTTTTCTACTATATCTTGGTCTGTATTCGTCACTTATATCAATTGCGTCACCATCTTTATTAATCATCCAATATATTTCCGTGTGGTTGGTCTTTGTTTTATTGATGAAAACTTGTGGTTCTGATTCAATCTTGTTATAAATCTTTATTATTTGTCCTACTTCTGTTCTTTCTACTGTTATCTTGTCTATTACTTCATCTACTATTTCTTTCTGATGTTGATGGTCTGTTATTTCCATTACAGTGTGTGGGTTTACATCTTCTGTATTTGCTAGGTCAACTAATACTGCTTGCAGTTCTACTTTTCTCAGCTCTAATGATTCTATTTGTTTCTTGTATTTCTTTTCTTCTTTCTCAATTGCTTTAGAATCTCGTTCATAATCTTCATCGCTAATTCTGTTGGTATTTACATAAGCCTTATACAATCTATTAAACTTTGGTGTAATCTCCTTTTCTATTATCTGTTGTATATTGTAGATTCTATCATCTATTTCTTCTAGTTCGTGACCTACTGCGTTTCTGGTGTTATCATCTTTGTTTGCTAAGATATTCCACTTAACCCTACTGGCTTCTTTCCACACACAGAAGTCTATTATATTCAGTGCTGCACTTACTAGTTTATTACTTGCATCGTCTTTGTGAACATATTTAAGGTGATTGCCATCGTACTTTAACATATAACCAGTTTTCTCGTCTCTAATCTTACCCTTTGCAAGTGAAATGACCTTTGAAACTGTCTTAGCCTTATTAACGGCTTTCTTCATGTTCTCAATAGCTTTATCTATTTCTTCTTTCTCTATCAGTTTAGGATAGACAAAACCACTTTCATTAGGTTCACCACAATAACAGTAGTTCATTAATATCTGTCTAATTCTACTAGCTTTAGAACTTCTAAACTGTAGGTTATCCCAATATCCTAGTTCTACACCTTTGTCAAATATCTTGGTAAGGCTTAACCCATCTTCATTGTAGCTTTTGAAAATCCACTTAACTATTGGTGCTGTGCGCTCTGTATCAATCTTAGCTTTCTTATTAACATTGATGTAACCAAAGATAAGTTTACCAGTCACTTCATTGTTTTCTCTCATTTCTTCTTTCTTGGTGACAAGTCTTTCTATCTTAATCTTCATTTCCATTTCTGCACCATAAGAAAGTAACATAAGAAGTAGCTTAGTTAGTTCATCTTCTACTTTAGTTCCATCTTCATTAGTTCTTATAGTTCCCATCTTGTGAGGGTTAAGAAATACTAGGTTAATTCCTCTTTGCAGCAAATAGTCTTTAACTGATAGAATCACACTAACACGTCTTGCAAGTCTATCAATAGCGAAACAATACACAGATTCAATTGAGGGGTTTTCCTCAATCAGTTCTTTCATTTCGTTTAAGGTTTGTCTTTCTTCTTCTGCTAGTTTGATAGCTGATTCTTTACCCTTGACGATAATGATTTCACTTTCTTTGTAACCGTCAGCTATTGCAGCCGCCTTAACCTTATTACTCTGAGCGGTGAAGTCCTGACGCTTACTACTAACACGGCAAAAACATAAACACTTTTTCATTGTCTTATCTCCTATCTTTAATTAGTATTTTTATTAATTCTGCCGCAAAATTAGGCATTTTTT
>Ga0247611_10009361_pt1 | contig 11796 bp, 7 predicted proteins | sample 177DNAGHGhighgp2_FD_192422 | JGI IMG/M metagenome (GOLD analysis project Ga0247611, IMG submission 192422) | Sheep rumen microbial communities from Palmerston North, Manawatu-Wanganui, New Zealand - 1770 DNA GHGhigh gp2 | ecosystem: Host-associated > Mammals > Digestive system > Stomach > Rumen ... | reverse complement strand
GAAGTCACTTTCTTGATATGCTCCACAGTGTGCTGCTTGTCTCCTGGGTTGATGCGCTCAGGGCTGTAGCCAGCATAGAAATCCACATTCATCTTCATGCCAGATACTTTTTCCACCACAGGTATACAATCGTCCTCAGTCACACCAGGATATACGGTGCTTTCGTACACCACGACGTCACCTTTGCCAATGACCTTACCCACGGTGGTGCTGGCGCCCACCAAAGGTGTCAGGTCAGGATTGTTGTCATCGTCCACAGGGGTAGGAACAGCCACAATGTAGAAATTGCAGTCACGTATCTTCTCAATGTCGCTGGTGCAGAAAAAGCCATGGTTGTTGATGGCATCCTGTAACAATTCATCGCTCACCTCAAGGGTAGCATCGTGACCCGCCATGAGGGCGTCACAGCGCTTCTGGTTCATATCAAAACCCACGGTAGGATACTTGGTGCTGAACAAACGGGCTAGGGGAAGACCCACATAGCCCAAACCAATAACACAGATTTTTGTATCTTTCATTTTCTTTTCTTTTTGGATCCACAAATTACACGATTCGACAAGTATCTTTTATAATACTCTGAATATGCGCAACAAGTGGTAATTGGATAAATATTACTTCTATTTGATTATTTTTCTAAGAATCACTCGCATCAACATATACTTTTTACACTCATATTTGCCATTCACAAGAAATGTGGATACTACAGATTAGCCTTATACCATTCTATGGCTTCATTCAACCCACGAGCAAAGTCATACTCTGGATCATAGCCCAAGAGCCGTTTTGCTTTGGAAATATCAGCATTACTATGTTTGATGTCGCCTGGGCGGTCGGGGCCAAAGATAGGCTCAATATCCTTACCCAATGCCTTGGTCAGCGAATAATATATATCTATCAGGTACTCTCTACCACCATAAGCAATATTAAACGCCTCCCCGCTTGCCTCATCGGGAGCCAAACAGGCCTTGAGATTGGCCTCAATGACGTTTTCGATATAAGTAAAGTCTCGGCTCTGCTTACCATCACCGTTAATAGTCGGTCGCTCATCATTTAACAACTGCTTGATGAACTTAGGTATAACAGCTGCGTATGCTCCATGAGGATCTTGACGACGCCCAAAGACATTAAAATAACGTAAGCCTATCGTTTTTAAACCATAATGTCTTTTGTACTGTTTTGCCCACTCTTCATCGGCACGCTTGCTCAATGCATATGGAGAAAGCAAATTGCCTTCCACACCTTCCTGTTTGGGCAGATGCTCCTCATCGCCATAAACAGAACTAGATGAGGCATAAACAAAAGTCTTCACCTGATTCTGACGAGCGGCCTCCATCATATTCAGTGTACCCTGAATATTATTGGCGCAATAGAACAACGGCATCTCGATGGACCGCGGCACGCTGCCCCATGCTGCCTGATTTAGGACATAGTCAACCCCTTCACAAGCCTTCATGCAGGTGTCAAAATCCTTGATATCGCCCTTTATGAATTCAAAATTAGGATTGTCGAGAAACAAATCCACATTAGCCTGTTTACCTGTGCTTAAATCATCTAAGCATCGGACTTTATATCCTAATTTCAAAATGGCCTCACAGAGGTTGGAGCCTATAAAACCAGCCCCACCGGTAACAAGGAATAAGGAGTTTTCTGAAAAGTGTATCTGCTTGTACATATCCATCAAGTTGTTATTACACATAAAAAAACTTATACCAAACCGCGAACTTCTTCAATCCCTCACGCAAAGTAATCTTAGGGACAAATCCAAAATCACGTTCTAAGGCAGTAGCATCTGCATAGGTCACCGGTACATCGCCTGGCTGCATGGGCACGAGTTCCTTGTGAGCCTCGGAATCGTAACCCTGCGGCAATAAGCCTACTCGTACCAACTCGTCTTGCAAAGTTTGAACAAAATCCAGCAAATTCTCTGGCTGACCTCCACCGATATTATATACTTTGTATGGTGGTACAGGCAGCCCGTCATTGCCGACCTTCCTCTCTGGGGCATGTGCCATCACGCGGACAATTCCTTCCACTATATCATCTATATATGTGAAATCACGTTGGCAGTTACCGTAATTAAAAATCTGTATTATCTCGTTCTTTACCAGCTTATTTGTAAAACCGAAATAGGCCATGTCCGGTCGCCCTGCAGGACCATAGACTGTAAAAAAGCGAAGACCAGTGGTGGGAATGTCATATAGTTTACTATAGCAGTGAGCAAAGAGTTCGTTGCTTTTCTTCGTGGCGGCATAGAGACTCACTGGATGGTCTACATTGTCGTCGGTGCTAAAAGGTATCTTGGTGTTGCCACCATACACGCTTGAGGAAGATGCATAAACCAAGTGCTGAACAGGAAAATGTCGGCAGGCCTCAAGGATATTGTAGAATCCGATGATATTGCTATGGATATAAGCATCAGGATTCTCAATAGAATAACGTACTCCTGCTTGGGCAGCCAAATTAACAACCAAATCGAATTGATATTTCTCAAACAAGGACAAAATCAAATCTTTGTCGGCTAAATCCCCCTTGATAAATAAAAATCCAGAAGTAATATTTGATACGGCTTGTCCCTCAACAATGTGATGTCTTTCAATTCCCAATTCTGCCAGACGATAATATTTCAAATCGACTGTGTAATAATCATTAATATTATCAAGACCTACGATTTTGATATCTTTGTAGTCACTTAGGAGCCGTTTAACTAAATTGGCACCAATAAAACCAGCAGCACCAGTAACAAGGACCGTTTTACCAGAAATGTCAATATTTGTGGGTAACATAGTTAATATTATATGTGAGAGATTAGTCTCTTCTGAACAAATCTCTTGTGTAAACTTTATCCAGCACATCATCGAGGCAGGCATCATATCGGTTGGCGATGATGGCTTGGCTCTGCCGTTTGAATTCAGCGAGGTCGTTTACCACACGACTACCGAAAAAGGTATCACCATCGGCAAGGGCGGGTTCATAGATGATAACTTCGGCACCCTTTGCCTTAATACGCTTCATAATACCTTGAATTGCACTTTGGCGGAAGTTGTCGGAATTACTCTTCATCGTGAGACGGTAGACACCTATTACACAATTCTGCTCTTTATTAGCATCATAACTGCTACTAGCCTCGTAATAACCAGCCTTCTTCAGCACAGAATCTGCTATATAATCCTTCCGTGTCTTGTTGCTTTCAACAATAGCGGATATCATGTTCTGTGGAACATCTTCATAATTGGCTAACAGCTGTTTCGTGTCCTTAGGGAGGCAATAGCCTCCATAGCCGAAACTGGGGTTATTGTAATGCATGCCGATTCGAGGGTCAAGGCCAATGCCATTAATAATAGACATGGTATCTAAGCCTTTAATTTCGGCATAGGTGTCAAGCTCATTGAAATAGCTGACACGTAACGCCAGATAGGTGTTGGCAAAGAGTTTCACTGCCTCAGCTTCTTTCATACCCATAAAAAGTCTTGGTATAGCATCTTGATGGGCTTTCTTATCTGCCATGTCACAAGACTTCCAATAATCAGAGTCCTTGCTGGGGCCTATAGCTGCTTCTTTTAATAAATCCGATAGCTCATGCGCTTTTTGCTGTAAGTAGTCTACATCTGTCACTTTTAAGATTGCCTCGTTTTCCTCTGCAAATTCAGGTCTATCAATAATCTTGGGGCAACCTACAATAATTCGACTGGGGTAAAGATTATCATATAGGGCTTTGCTCTCACGCAGAAACTCTGGCGCAAACAGAAGATTGAATTGATTCACCCCTTTATTCGCATAGCGGACATACAGACTGCGAGTATACCCTACCGGAATGGTACTTTTAATAACCATCACAGCATCAGGATTGACTTGGAGAACTTTGTCGATTACATCCTCTACTGCAGATGTATCAAAAAAATTTTTCTGAGTATCATAATTGGTGGGAGCAGCAATGACTACGAAATCTGCATCCCTGTATCCTGCCTGCCAGTCAAGAGTGGCATGAAGATTCAATGAAATATTATTTAGTTTCGATGTATCTCCTGCACGCCATTCTTTAATATCATCGTCTGTCTCAGCTTTATATCCTGCCAAATAAGCTTCAATATAGTCATCTTGAATGGGTGATATTCTGTTATTGACCTTTTCTACCCTTTCGGACACAATGTCAACTGAGACTACTTCATTGTGCTGAGCCAACAAAGTAGCAATACTCAAACCAACATAACCAGTACCAGCAACAGATATTTTCATATTAATAATTCTTTGAAATTCAACTGATAATTATATATTATACCTCGGAACCCTAACAAACCATGTTCTGTAAAGGTTTCTTAATGTTACAACTATTGAAACAGTGGTCGAAACATATTTCGGCCAGTTCTCGTCGCGGCGCATGCGGCGTTTCTTGAGTTCGCTGGGTTCGACGTAGACTACATCATTTGACTGAAGGTAGTAGACTTCGGAATCGAAGAGGGTCTTCTTAGTCAGGTCTATATTGATGGGGGTAGCGACCCCGTTCTTCTCGCGCATGACGGTGACGTTCTCGCGTTTGCCATCGATGGTCAAATCGCCACACATGGCAATGGCTTCCAGTATGGTGAGGCGGTCCCCTGTGATATGGAGTTCCTGAGGCCTAGACACCTCGCCAATGACCGTGACACGGAAATTCATTGGGGTGACTGTAACGACTGGGTCGTTTATGTAACCTCCGTCTATCAACATATTCTGGATTCTACGAGACAGGCTGTCTTGCGTAAGGCCTGCCACCACCATCTTTCCCAATATCGGAAAAACAATGGTTCCCGCTTCATCAACCAAATAACCTGGAATCTGAGAAAAATTGCTTTGTTGAAAGGTCTCAGACATTTTATTGCTTCGATTTGTCCCTCCAACAGAATTCAAATGGGTGATTTCCGCAGCGATAGAATGGGTCTCCTGATTAAAAGGAACTGCTATTTCAGGTGCCTGGCTGTAAACATAAATATACAGCTGGTCACCAGGATGGATTGTAGTGTTGTACGTACTCAAAACGGCCTGAACACTATCGCGTTCGGCATCGCTAAAATACGCCAACTCCTGACTGCTATGACAAGCGGCCAGCAGCGAGAGTGCACAAAGAAGTAAGATAAATCGAATCTTCATAAAAGGATTCTGTTGAAAATGGCTGATTTATGCAATACAGGGTTGAGAGCGCGTTTCTCCGAAACGCAGAATAGTTGAGGTTTCGGCCTCCCCACACTGCGTTCCAATTGTGGGGTTATTGAGGGTCAGCCCCTTCGAGTCAGTTGAAAAAACCAGTCATGAATAACATGCGAGCGATTTACACTCATCAAAAACGAGCCTGACGTCAATCCCGCTTGAAAATATCCCTAGTGTAGACTTTGTCTTTCACGTCGTCGAGGCAGGGGTCGTAGCGGTTGGCGATGATGGCTTCGGATTCCTGCTTAAATTTATCTAAATCGTTGACGATTAAACTGCCGAAGAAAGTGCTGCCGTCGGGCAGGGTGGGTTCGTAAATAATTACCTTGGCACCTTTGGCCTTCACTCTTTTCATCACGCCCTGGATGCTGCTTTGGCGGAAATTGTCGCTATTGCTCTTCATCGTGAGCCGATAGACGCCAATCACACAATCGTGCTCTTGCGACTGGTCCCAACTGTTATTGTCGTGATAATAAATATAATACCCAGCTTTACGGAGCACCTGGTCGGCTATGAAATCCTTGCGGGTCTTATTGCTCTCCACAATGGCCCGGACCAACTCCTGAGGAACATCGGCATAATTGGCAAGCAACTGCTTCGTATCTTTGGGCAGGCAGTAGCCGCCGTAGCCGAAAGAAGGATTATTATAATGAGTGCCTATGCGGGGGTCGAGACAGACGCCGTCAATAATCTGGTGCGTGTCCAAGCCTTTGAGTTCGGCGTAAGTGTCCAACTCATTAAAATAGCTGACCCTAAGCGCCAGGTACGTATTAGCAAAAAGTTTCACCGCTTCGGCCTCAGTGGAGCCCATAAAGAGAATGGGGATGTGGTCAAAGCCCTTCAACGACGAATCGTGCGAGGGAGCGATGGCCCCTTGGTGGATCAGCTCGGCAAAGGTATGTGCCCGCTCCTCCAACCGCTCATCGCCCTTATGGTAGCCAACGATGATTCGGCTTGGGTAAAGATTATCATATAGTGCCTTACTCTCGCGAAGGAATTCCGGGGCAAAGATAATATTGTCGGAGTGGAACTTGGCACGTACATTTTCCGTGTAACCGACCGGGATGGTACTCTTGATGACCATGACGGCAGTAGGGTTCACCTCCATCACCTTCTGGATAACGTCCTCAACGGCAGAAGTGTCAAAGAAATTCTTCACACTGTCGTAGTTGGTGGGAGCAGCAATGACCACATATTCGGCATCGCGGTACCCCCTCTGCCAGTCGGTTGTGGCCTCAAGGCTGAGTTTGAGAGGCTTCAGCCCATCGGTATTCCCTCTACGCCAATTGCGAATATCCTCTTCTGTCTCTGCGTGGTAGCCGGCAAGAAAAGCCTCGATAAAATCGTCCTGGATAGGGCTTTTGCGTTGGTTGACCATGTCGACACGTTCCTGAACGATGTCGACAGCCGTCACCTCATTATGCTGGGCCAAAAGAGTGGCAATACTCAGACCCACATAGCCTGTACCTGCAACCGTTATTTTCATCAACTCAAAAGCGTACTCATTGATTAAAACCGAAGTGGAAACCTGCTGGTTGGAATGAAAGGTAATCACCCCGTAACCCACTGTCACCCACGGCGAAGCCACCGTCAGTCCCATGCTAAAAAGCAGGTCTGTCGGGGTTTTATTTTCCTGCAAAGATACAACTTTTTTTTTATTTATTAAGGAAATTTTATCCGAAATATTAAAAAATTCTTTCTATCGTCAAAAGTGCAAAAAAAGAGCATCCCGACAGACAGCGATGCGCCCCTCCCCTGTACGTTTGATTCCCACGCCGTTTGTACACCATTTCTTTTGCATTTGCCTTATATTTCATTTGCATTTCATTTATCAATGATAAACTAAATGCAAACTAAATACAAACAAAATGCAAATTAATTAGTGGACGTAAGGCGTGGGAGCACCTGGGGATGGCCACTGGGAGGGAAACGGCATATCTTGATGAAATGCAGGCGACTACAGCATTTCAGAACGAACCATGCGAGGGGGCATGAAGTAGGGCGTGGCAGCCGGAGGGAGAAAAAGTTTAAGGACGGCGAAGGTTTTGCACACTTTATTCGTTTATTGGACAGCGTGAAAAGGATAAATGGGAGGCAGGATGATAATTTTTTGCCGTGCGAAACAATAATTGATAACGAGACGCGTTTTTTATTTATGATTTCTTATCTAAAGAAGACTCTTGATAACGGACTGAAGGTAATAGTCCACTGCGACAATACGACCCCGCTGGTGACAATCAACATGTTGTACCAGGTGGGAGCCCGCGACGAACGGGAGAATCGCACGGGTTTCGCCCACCTTTTCGAGCACCTTATGTTTGGGGGAACGCGGCGTTTCCCCGACTATGACCTGGAGGTAGACGCCATGGGGGGCGAGAACAACGCTTTCACTAACAACGACTACACCAACTACTACCTAACCGTTCCCGGCCAATTTCTCGAACAGGCGCTGCTGCTGGAGGCCGACCGCATGAGGGGCGACTGGGACATGGAGGGCGACTCCTGGAAGGTGCTGGACGTGCAGAAACGCGTCGTGACCGAGGAATACCACCAACGCTATCTGAACCAGCCCTATGGCGACGTGTGGATGCTGCTGCGGCCGCTCTGCTATCAGGTCCACCCCTACCGCTGGTGCACCATCGGAGCCGACATACGCCACGTGCAGGACGCCACCCTTCAGGACGTGCGCACATTCTTCGACCGCTACTATCGCCCGTCCAATGCCATCCTGGCCATTGCCGGCAATGTGGAGGAAGAGAAAGCCTTTACCTTGGCGGAACGACTATTCGGCGGGATAAGGCGTCCCGCCTTCGAGGGCAGGCCCGCCCGGCCCCGGGAGCCGGAGCAGACCCAGGCCCGCCGGCTCGAAGTGGAGCGCCACGTGCCTAACAACGCCCTGTACAAGGCATGGGTGATGTGCGACCGCTGGTCGGCCGACTACTACGTATACGACATGATAAGCGACGTGCTCAGCAATGGCCACTCTTCCCGCCTTTACCGCAGGCTGGTGCAGGAGGAGTCCCTCTTTACCGAAATCAATGCCTACATCACCGGCGAGATGGATCCCGGTCTTTTCGTGGTGAGCGGCAAACTGCAGGACGGAGTGTCGGTCCGGGAGGCCGAACGCGCCATTGAGGAAGAAATTGAAAAGCTGCAGCGCCAGCCCATCGAAGCGTTGGAACTTGAGAAGGTGGCCAATAAGTTTGAAAACACCTTTGTCTACTCGCAGTACAAAACCGCCGACCGAGCCCACAACCTATGCTATTTTGAAATGATAGGGGCACCCGAGCTGGTCAACAACGAGCCCGAATGCTATCGCCGGGTCACTGCAGCAGACCTGCAACGAGTGGCCAACCGACTGACGCCGGAGCGAAGTTTCACCCTTATCATTAGAAAAAAAGCACAGTAAGCAAAAGACAATACGCAATGAAACGACTGCTGAAACTTTTGTCCGACGCAATCAACCGCCTTTTCCTTTGGGTCATCCATTTGGACTACCGTCAGATATTTCTCGACGTTTTCAAGTTCATCGGCGACATCATGCACCGGGCACTTTTCGACATCCTCCTGCCCAGGAAGTACCGCACCCTCACCAAACAGGAGATATATACTATTATTTTTAAGTCCGACACCCCGCGAGGCAAGAAATTCGACATTTGGCTGCTCATCCTCATCGGGCTCAACGTACTGGTGATCATGATGGAAAGCGTTGCCAGCTCTACCAAATGGTTCTCCATTTCCATGACGGTGCTGGAATGGCTTTTCACCCTCCTTTTCACTTTCGAGTTCTACCTGCGCATCTATTGCCTGGAACACCCTCGCAAATACGTCACCTCTTTTTACGGAATTATCGACATCATCTCTATCTTCCCGGCCTACTTGAGCATCTTCCTCCCCGCAGCCTCTACCCTTTCGGTGCTGCGGCTGATGCGCGTACTGCGCATCTTCCGCATTCTGAAGATGCAGAAGTTCCTGGACGAGAGCCGCTTCATGCTTAACGCCCTACGGCGGAGCGCGGTAAAGATACTGGTGCTGATGATATTTGTCTTCATTATGGCCATTATACTCGGGGCCGCCATGTACGGCATCGAAGGGGACAAGAACCCCGCCATTTCCAGCATTCCCAAGGGGGTCTACTGGGCCGTGGTGACGATAACCACCGTGGGCTACGGCGACATCACGCCGGTTACGGCCACAGGACAATTCATCTCGGTGCTGGTCATGCTGCTGGGTTATTCTATCATAGCCGTGCCCACCGGGATTGTGGCGGGAGACACCCTTCACGAGTATCAGGAGCAAAGAAACCGCCGACAGAGACATCGCCGCAGCCCGTTGGACGAGCAGGACAATCCCGCCCCGGCAGAGGCACCCTCCGACGAGGCAGTCCCCGAAAAACCTGCCCAGAAGAAGCAATGGGAGTACGACCCAGGCGTCAATGCCAATCCGGAAGACCTGATGTGAGAATTATTAGACAAATGAAAATATATAACGATTAGCCAATAACAATAATTACAAAATGAAGAAAAAGATTTTGCTGCTACTATTCCTTGCAGCCACTGCGGCCACGTGGGCGCAGCACACCGTAAGCGGAACCGTGACCGATGCCAAGACAGGCGAAACCCTGATAGGGGCCACGGTTTTCGACACTGTCTCTAAAAAAGGCGCCGTCACCAACCAGCACGGCCGTTTCACCCTCACGCTCAAAGAGGCCAAAGCCGTCCTACGGTTCTCCTTCGTAGGTTACGAAACCCAGTTTCATCCGACTGACTTAACTAAAAATCAACGACTCGATATCCGTCTCAAAGGCTCCGTCACACTTGCCGAAGTCACCATCACAGGCGAGCGGGCGCCCCACGTCGAGAGTTCGCAAGGCGGCTACATCGAGATACCTGTGGAGCAGGTCAAGTCGGTGCCCGTTATTTTTGGCGAGACCGACGTAATAAAAGTGGTGCAACTGATGCCCGGAGTACAGAGCGGCTCGGAGGGCATGTCGGGAATGTATGTGCGCGGCGGCGGACCTGACGAGAACCTCTTCTTGCTGGACGGAGTGCCGATGTACAACGTCAACCACCTAGGCGGTTTCTTCTCTGCCTTCAACTCCGACGCCGTGAAGAACATCAGCCTCTACAAGGGCAGTTTCCCCGCCCATTTCAGCAGCCGACTCTCCAGTGTGCTGGACATCACCACCAACAACGGCAACGACAAGGAGTACCACGGCGGCCTGAGCGTCGGCCTCATTTCGGCCAAGTTCAACTTTGAAGGTCCTATCGTGAAGGAGAAGACCACCTTCAGCCTTTCGGGACGCCGCACCTACGGCGACGTATTCCTGCAGCCAATGATTGCCCTGTTTATGGCCGCCGATGGCGAGGAAGGCAAGGTGAATGCAGGCTACTACTTCTACGACCTCAACGCCAAGATTACCCACAAGTTCAACGACCGCAGCCGCCTCTACGCCTCCTACTACATGGGCGACGATGCCCTCTATGCCCGCTATAAGTTTGGACAGAGCTACACCTCGCAAGACTTTATGCGCCTGGGCTACAACTGGGGAAACATCGTGGGCAGCCTGCGCTGGAATTACGAGCTCACGCCCAAGCTCTTTATGAATGTCACCGGTTCCTACACCCGCTACCGCAACGACCTTTCAATAACCGAAGAGAGCAAGCGCACCAACTACTCGGACGAGTATACTATGAATTTCAACTCTGGCATTCAAGATGCCACCGCCCGTGTCGACTTTGACTACGCGCCCACCCCCGACCACGCCATCAAGTTCGGCGGGCAGTTCCTCCACCACATCTTCACGCCCGAAACATCCAGCATGAAAATCTCGGAGAATGACCAAAACGAGAACTATAATTTCGACACCGTCATCGGCCAAAGCATCGTCCATGCCAACGAATTTATGGCCTACGGCGAGGACGACTGGCGCATCAACGACTGGCTGAAGGTGAATGCCGGACTCAATTTCACCGGTTTTCTGGTGCAGGGTACTTTCTATCCCAGCCTGCAACCCCGTGTCAGCGGCCGCATGCTCATCAACGACCGTCTCTCGGCCAAGGTGGGCTACGCCTACATGACCCAGTACCTGCACCTGCTGAGCAACAGCAGCATCAGCCTGCCCACCGACCTGTGGGTGCCCGTCACGGCCCGCATACAGCCCATGACCTCGCAGCAGGTGGCCGCCGGTTTCTTCTACAATCTGATGGACTCGCTGAACCTTTCGGTGGAAGGATACTACAAATATATGGACAACCTGCTGGAATACAAAGATGGAGCCTCTTTCTGGGGCAGCTCGCAGGGGTGGGAAGACAAGGTGTGCATGGGCCGTGGCTGGGCCTACGGCGTTGAGTTTCTGGCACAGAAGAACCTCGGCCGCCTGACCGGTTGGCTCGGCTACACATGGAGCCATACCTACCGCCTGTTTGACCGCGAAGGCAATATCCTCAACAACGGCAAGAAGTTCCCTGCCAAATATGACCGCCGGCACGACGTGAGCGTGGTGCTGTCCTACAAATTCAACGACCACATTGATGCCAGTGTCAGCTGGGTGTTCAGCACCGGCAATGCCGCCACACTGGCCCTGCAGAACATCGACCCAAGTGGAGACGAACG
>Ga0247611_10009359_pt1 | contig 11798 bp, 15 predicted proteins | sample 177DNAGHGhighgp2_FD_192422 | JGI IMG/M metagenome (GOLD analysis project Ga0247611, IMG submission 192422) | Sheep rumen microbial communities from Palmerston North, Manawatu-Wanganui, New Zealand - 1770 DNA GHGhigh gp2 | ecosystem: Host-associated > Mammals > Digestive system > Stomach > Rumen... | reverse complement strand
TTAGGAGAAATATTATATGATAAATTAAATCTTCCAAAGGGAAGAGGTAAGAATGCTACTAGTACTGCTCATGATGTATTAATTAAATATAAAAATTTACATCCAATAATAAATGTAATATTAGAATATAGAAATTTAAATAAATTATATACTACATATTTAGAAACATTTAATAGTTATATTCATGAAGATGGAAAAATACATACTATATATAAACAAACTGGTACTAGAACTGGTAGATTATCATCAATTGAACCTAATATTCAAAATATTCCAATTCGTAGTGAAGAAGGAAAGAAAATTAGAAAAGCTTTTGTAGCAAGTGATAATTGTTTATTATTATCTAGTGATTATTCTCAAATTGAGCTAAGAGTTCTTGCTCATATTAGTGATTCTAAGAGTTTACAAGATGCATTTATAAGTGGAGAGGATATACATACACATGTTGCTTGTGATATATTTGATACTACTGAAGATAAAGTAACTCCAAATATGAGAAGAACAGCTAAAGCAGTTATATTTGGTATTGTTTATGGTATTAGTGGTTATGGGCTTTCAGAGAACTTAGATATAAGCGCTAGTGAAGGAAAAAAATATATTGAAAAGTACTTACATTTATATCCAGAAGTAGATAATTATATGAAAGAAATTATTGCTAAAACTAGAGAACTTGGTTATGTTAGAACATTATTTAATAGAAAAAGAGATATTGAAGAAATAAAAAACACCAATTATTTGATTAGAAGTATGGGAGATAGAATGGCTCTAAATACTCCAATACAAGGAACAGCAGCAGACATATTAAAGCTAGCTATGATAAAAATATACAATCTATTAAAAGAAAAAAACTATAAATCAAAAATGCTAATACAAGTACATGATGAGTTAATATTTGATATTAGAGAAGATGAATTTGAAGAAGTAAAAGAATTAATAAGAGATACTATGGAAAATATTTATAAATTAAAAGTTCCATTAAAAGTTAGTATTGAATATGGTAAAAATTGGTATGATGCAAAATAAAACACTGATTAATCAGTGTTTTTAATTGGAATATTTTTAATTTCATTAGAATTAATATCTTCATATATTAAAGAGTATATTTCACTTACACGTTTTTCTACATTTAAGCTTTTATATTTAGAGGTATCATATTTATTTAATATATCTAAATCAATATTATTTTTTATTTTATTTAAATAATCTCTTCCTTTATTAGAAAAACCAAGTATTCTTATATATTCTGGATATTTATATAAATCTTTTTCATATTTAGTATAAGAGCATAATATATGATTTAACATTCTATTAATTTTATTATATGTATATCTTTTAGTTTTTATATTTTGAATTAATTCTTCAATAGTTTTAGATTTGTTAATTGAATTTTTTATTCTAGTATCTAATCCTTCATCTACATCTAAATATATACTTAAATCTTTTTCATTAATTATTTTATATTTTAATAACTCAAAATATTTATCTCTATAATCTTTAAAATTAATATATTTTAATGTATTAGATGGTATAAATGATGAAATATCTTCATTATTAATTAATTTATTTCTAATATTTGAAGATGATATAATACTATCATTAGATAAAGTATCATGATAATTATTAGTTCTTTTTATATTAAATATTTCAATATTATAATTATTTTTAATTATTTCTTTTATATAAGATAATGCTAGTAAATCATTTGGTTCATTTATATTAGTACCACCTAGTGTTTTAAGAGCATTATTAAGTGCAGTAGGGTAATTAATACCATCTTTCATATATTTAGATACTAATGAATCAAATTCACTGCTATTAAGCTGTATTTTAGCATTATTAATTAATATATCTTTATTATTGGATTCACTTCCAAAGCAAAGTGTATCTACTTTTAATTTATTTAAAAAATATATTGAATAATGAGCAAATATATCACTAGATTGAGTAGTATAAATATATGGAAGTTCCATTACAATATCTATTCCATTTAATAAAGCACATCTAGTTTTATCCCATTTATTTATTATTGATAAATTTCCTCTTTGAGTAAATGATGTAGACATAATAGCTATAATTAAACTATCTTTATATTTTTCTTTAATTTTATCTATTTGATATTTATGACCATTATGAAAAGGATCATATTCACACACTATACCAATTATATTCATATTCTCGTCCTTTCTAAAAATATTATAACATAAGATTGTATTCAGAAGAAAAATATTATATATTATAATAGGTGATAGTATGAAAGAAATGAGTACAAGAAAGATATTAGAAATAATTAAAATATTACTCTTTGTTTATATTGCGTCTTCAATATTAGTGAATATAGGAAATATATTTGATATTAGTTTTTTAAATAAGTTATTTAGTCATTTTGATATTTCAATTAGTATTACTAGTGCTATACTTTATGTTTATCTATATAAAAAAGGAGAAAAGAAAATAGCTAGTACTGGAATTTTATTATTACTAGTTTGCTATGCATGTAGTTTTATTCAATCATTTGGTTTATTTTCATATACTAAATATATATTAAAAGAATTTCCAAGTATTATTCTATATCCAATTTATAGTTTATTAATTGATGCTAGTAGCATTTATTATTATATTGCATTATATTCATTAATTAAGTGTGATGATCCTGATGTAAATCAATATAAAAAAATTCATATTTATTTATGTATTGCATCTGCAGTATTAGGTTTAATTAATCCACTTACAGATAGTTCATTTATTCGTTTAATAGTATCAATTATATCTGATGCTTCATATTTATTCTTTGCACTTGTATTAATTACTTATTTTCTACATAAAGAAGATAATATAACTTATATGACTAATAACATAGTACAAAATTCAAATATGATGGGTAATAATATGAATAGTGTAATAAATCAAAATGCTAATGTGGTGAACAATAATATGAATAGTGTAGCAGTAAATCAAAATACTAGTGTGATGAATAATAGTAGTCAAAATAATGGATTTATGTAGATATATTTAATATTTTGATAGATTTTACTTGATATTTTTGTTATTTTGTGAGAAAATACTTTAGCAATGCGAAAAAGTTTATAAACTAAAATCACGTGATAGGAGGAATTAAAATGAAATTAAATATTACTTTATTTGGTGCACTACCTTTTAGAAGAGTTAGTAAAACTGCTAAAAGACAAAGAAGAACACATTTAAAGAAAACTGCTCCAACAACAACTACTTGTAGTAATTGTGGTGCTGTAGTAGCTCCTCATAGAGCATGTACTAAATGTGGTTTCTATAAAGGAAAAGAAGCTATTAAACTTAATAAAGAAGAAACAAAATAAACTAATCAATTGATTAGTTTTTTTGATGTAATACACTTTAAAAAGAAGTGATAATATGTTATACTTTTCTTATATTGATTAGGAGAGTAAAATGAGTAAAGTAAAATTATATAAAATAGAAGATGATTATAAAAGAAATAATAGATCTGATATTACTAGTTTTATAGTAGGTATATTTGTTTATGCATTAGTTTTATATATAGCTGCTAATTTATTTTCAAATCTATATGTAAGTGATTTTATGCATGCAATTATTGCTGCTTTAATACTTAGTATTTTAAACTATACAATTAAACCAATACTAATATATTGGACACTTCCACTTACTATAGTTACATATGGAATAGCATATCCACTTGTTAATATGATTATACTTAATATGTGTGATTTATTGATGGGTAAATCATTTGTTATTCATGGATTTATATCTACATTTTTTATAGCAATATTTATAAGTGTTTTAAAGATATTTTTAGATAGAATTATAACTAAAAGAGTAGGAGGAAGATAGTGTGATATCACCAACAATATTTCAAGTATTTGGTTTTGAATTAAGATGGTATAGTGTTTTTATACTAATTGCAATATTTATTGCATTTGTACAAATTGATTTAGAAAGTAAAAGATTTAAAATCAAAAGAGAATTTTTCTTTAATTTAATGTTTTGGGCTATAATAATTGGTATTATTGGAGCTAGATTATATTATGTTATATTTAATTTTGATTATTATTCAAATCATCCAAGTGAAATAATACAAGTATGGAATGGTGGTCTTGCTATTCATGGTGGATTAATTGCTGGATTTATAACTTTATTATTTTATTGTAAAAAATATAATGCGAATATTTATAAAATATTAGATATATGTGTACCATCAGTATTACTAGCGCAAGCAGTAGGTAGATGGGGAAATTTCTTTAATCATGAAGCATTTGGTAGTGCAGTTGAATATCATACTCTAGTAAATATGAAAATAATACCACAATTTATAATAGATAATATGTATATTGATGGAGCATATCATTTACCAATGTTTTATTTTGAGAGTTTATTATGTGTTCTTGGATTTTTAATTATGCTATTTATTAGAAGAAGAAAATATATACATAATGGACAAATATTTGCATTTTATTTAATATGGTATGGAGCTATAAGATTCTTTATAGAAATATTTAGAACAGATAGTTTAATGCTTGGATCTATGAAAGTAGCACAAGGTGTAAGTGCTGTTATGATATTAATTGGTTTATACATCATGATTGTTCAAGGAAGAAAACCAAGTTTAGAAGATTTATATAATAAAAGAGATGATGAAATAAGATTTTAATATAATAAAGTCAAATTGATTTTATTATTTTCTTATGTAGGAGGTATTATGTTAGTATACGGAAGAAATGTTGTAAATGAAATATTAGATAATAATACTAAAATATATAAAGTATTCTTAGATAATAATTTTTCTGATGAAGAAATACTTAGAAAAATAAATAAAAAGAATTAAAAAAGTTTCATATTGATAAAAATAAATTAGATAAAATGTGTAAGAATACAGTAAATCAAGGTATAGCTCTAGACATAGAAGAATATAAATACTTAAATATGGATGATGTTCAAAAAGATGAAAAATCTAATTTTATAGTTATGTTAGATTCTTTAGAAGACCCACATAATTTTGGAGCTATTATAAGAACATGTGAATGTGCTGGAGTAAATTATATAATTATTCCTAAAAATAGAAGTGTATCAGTTAATAGTACTGTATATAAGACTGCTAGTGGGGCATTATCACATATGAAAATAGTAGAAGTAGCAAATCTTGCTAATACTATTAGAAAATTAAAAGATTTAGGATATTGGGTATATGCTGCTGATATGGATGGAAAAGACTTTAGACAAATAGACTTTAAAGGTAAAACATGCCTAGTAATTGGAAGTGAAGGACATGGTATTAAAAAAATAGTCGCAGATACATGTGATGAAATAGTATCATTACCACAAAAAGGTAAAATAAATTCATTAAATGCATCAGTCGCAGCTGGTATATTAATTTATGAAATAATGAGATATAAGGATTAAGTATGGATTATAAGGAATTAAATGATAATGAATTATTATTTTTGATAAGTGAAAATAATGAAGATGCAAGTAATTTATTAATAAGTAAATATAGAAATTTAATTCTTTTGAATTTAAAAGAATATTTACAAGAATATAATATTATTGGAGTAGAAGTAGCAGATTTATATCAAGAAGGTTTAATTGGGTTATTACAAGCAATAAATTCATTTGATCCAAAAAGAGATACAACATTTTATACTTATGCTAATAAATGTATAAAAAGTAGTTTATTATCTGCATTTAGACAAACTTTTAGAATGAAAAATAGAATATTAAATAATTCATATTCATTAGATAGATTAATAGAAAACTCTAATAATAATTATTATGAAATATTAAAAGATTATAGAAATGATCCTGATTTATTATTAAGTAGAGAAGAAGATGAAAACGAAATAATAAATAGAGTTAAAGGAAGACTTTCTAATAATGAAAAAACTATATTTGAACTTAAATTAAAAGGTTTATCTAATAGTGAAATTGCCACTTTATTAGATAAAGATAAGAAGTATGTAGAAAATACTATGTTTAGAATAAATAAGAAATATAAAGAGATGTTTTAAGAGGTATTTTATATGAAGAAAGTGTTATGTATATTATTGGTTATTTTTTCTTTTGTAAGTGTTTTAAATGCAACAGAATATGAATGTAGTATAAGTGGTAGTGAATCAATTAAATCTAATTCACAAGATTATTCTTACTTAAATATTGATATTTCTAATATAGAGAATATTTCTTCACTTAGAATGTATATTAAATTTGATGATAAACTATATAGTACTAATAAATGTAAATTTTTAGATTATGCTAATACTTGTGATATAGCTGTTTCAGATAGTGGAAGTGTTTATTATAATTATAGTTATAATAAAGATTATAGTCTTAATGATTATCCATTTTATTATATAAGTTTTATTTCAAATGAAAATACTCCAAGTGAAGGAAATACTAAAATATCTGTATATTTTGAAGATGCAAAAGATATTAATAATAAAGATATAAGTATTAAAGGTTGTGAAAAAGAATTATACTTTGAAGATGGTAATTCACAAACAACTATATCATATGAAGATTTAAATATTAAGATTAAAGATTTTGATTTTGATTTTGATAAAGATACTTATGAATATAATTTATATGTTGATTCTGAAATTAATAGTCTTGATATAGAAGTACAAGCACCAGATGATTATACTTATTTTGTATCTGGAGCAACTGACTTAAATTCATTTGGAAATAAAGTATTAATAACTGTATCTAATAGTGAAAATGAATATACATATACTATTAATGTAAATAGAGAAAAAGAAGAATTTATTCCAACTGATATTAAAGGAGAAATATCTTCTGTTGTTAAAAAAGCTAATATTAAAACATATTATCCATATATATTAATTCCATTAATAATAATAGTATTAATAGTTATAATAGTTAAAAAAATAAATAATAAAAAAATGGATAAATATTTAGATAATCTATGATATAATTTTTTATGAGGTAATAATTATGTATGAATATATAAAAGGAACTGTAAAAAAACAAATTGCTAATTATATAGTAGTTGATAATAATGGGATTGGTTATAAAATATTTACATCTAATCCATATAAATATAAAGAAGATAGTGAAACAACTGTATATATTTATAATCATATTAGAGAAGATGAAAATACATTATATGGGTTTATAAGTGAAGATGAAAGAGATTTATTTTTAAGACTTATTGATGTTAAAGGATTAGGCCCTAAGATGGCAATAGTTATACTTGCTAGTACTTCTTTAAATGGATTAATTGATGCTATTGAAAGAGAAAATATTTTATATTTAAAGAAGATACCTAAAGTAGGAGAAAAACTAGCAAGACAAATAATTCTAGATTTAAAAGGAAAACTTGTTTTAAGTGAAAATGATACAGATAATAATGATGAATTATCTTTAGCTTTAGAGTCTCTAGGATATAAGAGTAATGATATTAAGAATGTAATTGCTAAGGTAGATAAATCATTAAATATTGAAACTCAAATAAAAGAAGCATTAAAATTATTATTAAAGTGAGGTTATTATGGTTATTGGAATTGATATGGATGATACAATTTGTTCTACAAATGAATTAATTATACAAACAGCAGATAGATATGATAAAGAGGTACTTGGTGGAACTGGAGTTAAAGATGAAAGTGCATATGAGTTTACTGAAATGATGGGTTGGCCAGAAGGAATGAAAGGAAAGTTTTTTGCAGATAGACTTGAATATATTATGTCACATTCTCCAATTAAACCTCATGCTCGTGAAGTAATTAATCGTTTACATGATGAAGGATGGAAAGTTATTATTATTTCTTTTAGAAAAGATAAATATTTAACAGATCCATATAAATTAACTATAGATTGGTTAAAAGAAAATGATATTCATTATGATAAAGTATATGTTAATACTGGTACTAAAGAAGATGAATGTATTGAAAATGGAGTAACTTTATTTGTTGATGATAAAGAATCTCATTGTGAAGATGTTTCAAAAGTAGGAATTGATGTATTACTATTTACTAATGCATATAATCATGATGAGAAGAGATTTACTAGAGTTAACACTTGGCAAGATGTATATAAATACATAAAGGAGAAATATAATGGATGAAAGAGTAGTTACAAACCATGAATTAGAAACAGATACTTTTGAAAAAAATATAAGACCTGACTCTTTTGATGAATATATTGGACAAACTGATGTAAAAGAAAACATAAAAGTATTTGTTAAAGCAGCTAAAATAAGAAATACTAATCTTGATCATGTTTTATTATATGGACCTCCTGGTCTTGGTAAAACAACACTTGCTCATATTATTGCAAATGAACTTGGAAGTAATATTAAAACTTCTTCTGGTCCAACAATTGAAAAAAGTGGTGATTTAGCAGCAATTCTTTCTACTCTTGAACCAAATGATGTATTATTTATAGATGAAATACATAGAATTCCTAGATATATAGAAGAAATTTTATATAGTGCTATGGAAGATTTTAAATTAGATATAATAATTGGAAGTGAAGGGCAAAGTAGAAATATTAAAATAGATTTACCTCCATTTACATTAGTTGGAGCAACTACAAGAGCTGGAGACTTATCTAGTCCCCTAAGAGATAGATTTGGAATTGTTTCTAAGTTAGAATTCTATACAGATGATGAACTTACTCAAATAGTTGAAAGAACAGCAAGAGTTTTAAATACAAAAATTAGTAAGGAAGCAGCTCATGAAATAGCTATTCGTTCTCGTAAAACTCCAAGAATTGCAAATAGATTATTAAAAAGAGTTAATGATTTTGCTTTAGTTGAAGGACTTGATGAAATAAACTTAGATATAGTAAAAAAATCACTTGATAGATTAAAAATAAACCCATCTGGACTTGATAGTACAGATATTGAATATTTAATGAGTATTGTAAAAAAATTCAATGGAGGACCGGTTGGAATAGAATCAATCGCATCATCAATTGGAGAAGAAGCTACTACAATAGAAGATGTAATTGAACCATTTTTATTACAAGAAGGATATGTAAAAAGAACTTCAAGAGGAAGAATAGTAACTGAGAAAACTTATAGAGAATTTAAACTAAATGAACAAAAAACACTATTTGATTATGATTATTAGAAGGTAATGCCTTCTTTTTTTTGACTTGAAATAACTCCTATGTTATAATACATTACCATGCATGGGGGTTATTTTTATGTCAAAAATATTAAGCATTATAAACCATGAAAATCAAAGAGACATTAAGTATTTAAAAGAAGCTTATGAATCTATTTGGTGTATAAGAATTGAAGCTTTAAAATTAATAGAACATTTTTGTGAAATTATAGGCTTAGACAAAGATATAGTTAAACCAATGAGAGAAGTTTCTATAAATATAGATTTTAATGAAAATTTATTAGGATATGCAAATTATACATTTAAAACTAATATGATACATATCAAAGGTGTCAATGTTATTAAAGATTTAAAAAGATATCATAATAATATAATTAATTATTCACAATATGAAAGAAAAATGAAATATATAATTATACATGAATTACTACATTCCATTAGAACATTAATTATAAAAAATGAAAATAATGGTTTTTGTTATAATGAATATGATAAACTTTATTCTAAATATAGTAATATAATAAGCGATGAGAATGTTCAATTATTATCTGTTTGCAAAAGTATTGATAGTTTTGAATTCTGCTTTTATTGTGATAATCAATTTGTAATTAGCAAAATTAAAAATGAAAAACTTGAAGATAAAAGTATTTATGAATTTTTAGAAGACTATAAAAATCCCAGAAAGCTATTATCTAATTTAATTTTAAAAGGCGCAAATATGAATTATATTAAACCATTAAATGATGATATGGTATTGAATATTTTAAACTTAAATAATGATAAAAATGTAGGTATAGAAGAAATGCTTATAGACTGCTTTGCTCAATTAATTTTATATCATGAAACTTTCAATAAATATAATCCTAGAGTTTTAGAAATATTAAAAAATCATTCATCAAAGGATTATTATTCAATTGGATTTGGAATTTTATCAAAAATGAATATAGAGGATTTTAAATGGTTTATGACTTCATATATGCAAGATAGTTATGAAGATAGATTAAAAGATTTATATAATAATCATTATGACGAAATAATAAACTTATCATCAAGACTTTATATTTTATTTGAAAAAAAGAAAGATATTATAAAAAGTGAAAAATATGATAAATGTTTAAAATTAATAAATGAAGGTGAATAATATGGGGACTGTAAAATTAGAATATGATAATGATTTTGATAATGGGTATTTATTTATTTATAATTTAGTAAAAAGTTATAAAAAAGAATCAATTAATGCAATTAGTAATTTTTTAGATATTTTAATTATTGATAAAGATATAATTAATGAATTAGAAAATATAGATATATATGTTTCTTTTAATAATGAATATAAAGATAAAGATTGGATAGCAATACATAATACACTAGAAAATTATATTATAATAAATGGCTGTCCATTAAAAAATGAGTATGATTATTTAGTATCTTCAGGAAAATCATTAGAAAGAATTGACTTTGAATTGAAAGAAAATATATGTGTTACATTAATACATGAATATTTACATTCTTTTAGAGACTTTAATTTCAAATATATTGAAAAATCAATTGATATTGTTCAATATAACGAATTAACTTTAAAGTATTATGATATTATTAATGATAAAACAGATTCACAAAGAAAAATAATTTCTATTATTGAAAATAGTGATGATTATATATTAATAATATATGATATGGATTTTGAAATATTAACTATTCCAAAAGAATCAATTGATAATTTAGATAAAGCTGAATTAATTAATAATGATTTAGATTTTGATGATTATTTTGAACTTTTATGTTTATCAAGCAATGATGAAGTTATTTATTATAATGAATATAATGATCCTATAAATGTTTGTGAATTAAATAAAGATACAAATCGTGGAATAGAAGAAAGTATAGTTGCTGCTTTATCTTATATTATTAAACTTCATAAAAATGTAACGAGTTTTAATTATAATATTATAAATAAATTAAAAGAAAATGTTATATATAGTGATGAATTTCTTTTAATAGGTTTTATTATTGCATCTAAGATGAGTATAGAAGATATTAAATGGTTTTTAACTTCATTTATGGAAGATGAATATAGAGATAGATTAGTAAAATTATTTAGAGATAACTATGATGAAATCTTAAAATCTATAAGTGAAACTTATAATCTTTTATTAGAAAAGAATAAAGAAGAATATAATTCAAAATTTGATTATTGTTTAAAATTATTAAAATAATTAGTATTATTAGAAGGTAATACCTTCTTTTTTTTTGACTTGCTATATATTATGTGTTATAATACACACTTGTGAAAAGGGGTCTTGAAATGAAGAATCTTGAAAAAAATATTATTTTTTTGCATAGAAATACTGAATTAAGTGAGTTTGAATTAAGTTGTATAAAGTTAATAAATTCATGTAAAGAAGAAGCAATTGCTTCAATTATAAATACATTTAATAATTTATCACTAGATACAACTGTAATTAAAGAATTAGAAAGTATTCAAATAAGAATTTATTACTTAGATTCATGTTGTACTGCAGCTAAACATAATAAAGTTGATAATACTATTGATATTAATCAAAATTGGTTAGAGCATTTATATATGTTATTTTCATCTAATCAAGTTACATTAGAAGAAGTTAAAGATATAATTACAATAACTATTATTCATGAATACTTACATTCAATAAGAGAATTTATTTTTAGTAATGGAACTTGATT
>Ga0247611_10009357_pt1 | contig 11801 bp, 9 predicted proteins | sample 177DNAGHGhighgp2_FD_192422 | JGI IMG/M metagenome (GOLD analysis project Ga0247611, IMG submission 192422) | Sheep rumen microbial communities from Palmerston North, Manawatu-Wanganui, New Zealand - 1770 DNA GHGhigh gp2 | ecosystem: Host-associated > Mammals > Digestive system > Stomach > Rumen ... | reverse complement strand
TATACCATTCTCCATACAGACACGCATAACTTCTTCTTTATTGTTCACACGGTCAAAGACCTCTTTATCCATTGCATAGATGATGGCATACTTTGATAATTCTTCTTTGTTGTGCGACAGGATTCGTGCAGAAAATTCAAAAGGAGCAAACACCATATCGAACTTTCCGGTTTTTATCAGTTCAACGATATACTTTTCAGATTCTACTGGTTCATGCAGGTCGCACGTACCCAATATTTTATGATCTGGATAACGTGACGAATATGCACAATCCCACTTGGTGCCACACAGCACACTCACCTCGCACCCAAGTTTTTTAAACCCACGGATGAAAGGAAGCGATTGTTTGGTATATCCTTCCAACACCAATATATGTTTTCCTTCAAATGGCTTATTTCCCATTTTTTATGCTATTTACTACTCTTACTACTTTGTTTTTTTCCTTCTCCGACAAATGATAATAGTATGGCAAATTAAGGATTCTACCTGCTATTTCATGTTCTTCCTTAAAACTATCAGGACATCCCAAAGAACAGTGACTAAAATCCATATCCACCCCCTGTTTTATACATTCTCTGTAAAAAACACTTCTATTCGGCACCTGAATGGCATATCTACAACAAACAGCATCATTGTTTACCAATGGCTTCTTAACCAAGGGGTTTGCAATTCTTTTGTCATAGAATTCGTATAATTCTCTTCTTTTTGCTAATATTTTATCAAGTTGTTTTAATTGACGTAGCAGAATAACCGCCTGCCACTCAGAAAATTGATATGAATACAAGTCTGTTTTCTTATCAGATGGTTTTTCGTGTTCCGTTTTCTGAAGTTTTCCTTTGGAGGCAATTGTCAGATAATGGAAGATCCTATAGAAATAAACATTCTTTGTCAACACAAAAGCCATTCCTCTAATTAGCCCTTTAATCTTGAATTTTAAGTTAGGTTTCTTCCAAACAGCACCAGATTTGATGTCCTCTATCATTTGTTTGTCCTTACTGATAAGGACTCCACCAAATGGTGGGACATTCAATAGCTTAGATGCATTGAAACTCACTACAGCATAATCACCGAATGTTCCCGTTTTCTTTCCATTCACCACCGTTCCCATCGAGGTAGCACAATCTTCAATCAGGATGGCACCTACTTCCTTGCATTTATGCGCCACTTCCTCTATATTACAAGGCAAACCGTATTGATGCGTAGCAAGCACTATACTATTAGTACTTATATCGTCTAAGTATACAGAATTGTATGTATTATCGCTGTTTTTACTATATACAATCTCTTTACCAGCAAGTAAAACTGCTTCGACAACGGCTATGCAAGTATATGAAGGAATGACTACCTTTTTCTGAGACAATCGCATCAATAACTCGTATATAGCATCCCTAGCGGATGGAACGAGCAACACACTTTCTCCATCATAGAACCCCGAAAGAATCATCTTACATTTTTGATGAGAATCATGTCTTTTCTCTGATGTTAGCAATGCTTTCACCAGATCTTTCAATCCATAGTTAACCCTTACACGAGGTATTAATCCAAAAGCCATTTCCATCAATAGAATAAGTAATAATCAGCTATTAATAAGTCTCTTAAAGTGTTCAACGCCTACTTCAATCGTAAACTGCTTCAAGAACACCTTTCTGGAATTATCTCCCAACTCTTGTAGCAAGGATTTGTTCTGGTAATTATTAATAACAGATTCTGCCAAGGCACGATAGTCGCCAGATGGGGCAACGAATCCACAATTTGCATCTTCGATAACTTTACGTGCCCCGCTTCCAATCATCGCAAATACAGGTTTACCGGCAGATAAATATGATTGAAGCCTCGAAGGTATTGTTACATCTAAATGAACTTCTTTTCTTTTAGCCAAAGTTAATAACATAGCATCAGCCTTAGCATAGAAAGAGGGCATCATTTCATAAGGGAACATACCTAATAGAAATACATTCTTAAGGTTTTGTTTCTTAACATATTCTTCCAAATAATCCTTCTTAGATCCACCACCTATAAAAACAATTTTGATATCATTATAATTTCTCAATTCCTCTAAGAAGCTAATTAAATCCGGAATTCCTATTCCGTCATTAATAGACCCCGCCATCACTAATTTAAACCCATCAGGCATTGTTGAGATATCTGTCAAAGAACATTTCAGAAAGTCATCACTCCAATTCGGGACATATTCAATCTTTTCAGAATAATCATGTTTTCTACATATCAAATTTGACATTCCTGGTGAAGATACCAGTAATTTGTCAGAGTGGCGGTAAACAAATTCAGTGATTGAGGAAAGAATGGGAAGTAATAATTTCTTTTGTCTTTCTGATGTTGTGCCAATAATAGAATCTGGCCAAATGTCTTGTATCCAACTTAAAACCCTAGTTCGCCTAATCTTACCCAAAAGGATTGCGGGAAGAATAAGTGTAATTGGAGAAGGTTCAAATGCTATTATGGCATCATATTTCTTCTTGAAAGCAAATTTAAACAAGACCCATAGCGACGCACAAAAAGCAAAGGATAAATAATTTAATGATAGACGCACTTGAGAACCTTTTGTCCCTCTTGGGACTTGATAGCAACGGTATATATTGACACCATTCTTTATTTCATGACGTTTCTTAAAAATACCATAACCTTCAAAATACTTCCCTTTAGGATAGTTTGGTATGCCAACTAAAGCATCAACGACATATCCATCCTTAACAAGCTCGTAAGCCAACTCATTAATTCGGAAATTCTCCGGATAAAAATACTGGGTAACGATTAAAACTCGCTTTTGAGATTCCATCTATCTATTTCTTCCAAATCATTTTATTTACAATGCCCACATAGCTCTGAATGAGTTTAATCACCTTGGTTGAAACATTCTCATCCGTATATGCAGGTACAGGGCAAGCATCATCACCATTCTCATGCATTGCCACAGCTAATTCAACCGCTTGACATACTGCCTCTGAGGTAATACTGCCAATAGTGAATACACCCTTATCCATAGCCTCAGGACGCTCTGTGGAAGTACGAATACTTACTGCAGGGAATCCAAAGAATGCCCCTTCCTCAGGAACAGTACCACTATCACTTACTACACAGAATGCATTCTGCTGGAGCTTGTTGTAATCAAAGAAGCCAAGAGGCTTGTGCTGAATAACCTTATCATTGAACTTAAAGCCTCGCTTCTCAATCATCTTCTGACTACGAGGATGGCAGCTATAGAGCACAGGCATATTGTAGGTTTCAGCCATTGTGTTCACAGCATTCATCAGAGAGAAGAAGTTAGCTTCAATGTCAATATTCTCTTCACGGTGAGCAGAAAGCAATATGTATTTACCTTTCTCTAATCCAAGTTCTTCCAGCACGTTGCTGGCCTCAATATGAGGCAGTACATCTTTCAGGACCTCAGCCATAGGAGAACCGACGACATAGGTATACTCAGGCTTCACTCCAGTATCAAGGATATAACGACGTGCATGTTCGCTGTAGCAAAGGTTAATATCACTGGTCACATCCACTACTCTTCGAATCACCTCTTCAGGAAGATTTTCATCCTTGCAGCGGTTGCCTGCCTCCATGTGGAAGATAGGGATCTTCAGACGCTTGGCAGAAATAACGCAAAGGCAGCTGTTGGTATCACCAAGAACTATGACTGCATCCGGCTTCACCTCTGCCATCAGCTCGTAACTCTTAGAGATTACATTACCCATGGTCTGACCAAGATTATCACCAACAACGCCAAGGTAATAATCCGGTTCACGCAGGCCAAGGTCCTTGAAGAAAATCTCGTTCAGGGTATAGTCATAGTTCTGGCCGGTGTGTACCAACACTTGGTCAAAATACTTGTCTGCCTTCTTAATAATGGCGGACATCTTTATGATTTCGGGGCGTGTGCCCACGATGGTCATCAGTTTTAATTTTCTCATGCTTTACAGATTATAGTGAGGATACATATCCTTGTGTTTCTTTACCCACTCTGCAAGTTCAGCAACCATCACCTCATAATCAGGAATTATGTAACTAAACTCATACTTTGTTCTCTTAAGAGATTTGTCTGCATTCACTCCCTCTACGGGATTTATAGTGATGCTGTCATTGCGGAAGTAGTGGTTGAACAGTTTGCAAAGCTCATATTTGCTGATACCGTGGTCAGGAACCGTATTATAAAGGCCATGAGCCTTCTCCTTTGCAGCCTGCTCCATAGTCTTTGCAAGCTGTAGAGTTGTCTGTCCCGTCCAGATTGCCTTCGTATAACCATTAATCTGACCTTCCTGATGTAGGAACCAGTTTAACAAGCCAATGCCGTTGGGATTGATATCAGGCCCCACAATGCTATTACGTAGAGTAATATTCTTGTCATCATTCAGTTCGCCAAGAGCTTTACTCCTGTCATAGAAGGTGGTTCCGTCCTGGAAATCATCCTCAGTATATGAACCCTTTTTGCCAGAAAACACACAGTCGGTACTCATGTGGATGACTTGGGTATCGGTGCCCTCAGTAGTCTTTGCCAAGAAATGCGGGAAATAGCTGTTCAGGAAAGCAGCAAGTGCATGATTATTCTCTGCAAACTGATTTAATACTCCAATGCAATTAATAACGCTATCATAGTTCCCTTCCTTTATTACCTTAGCAATCGTTTCTGTATCAAAGGCATTACCGGCAAAACTCTTAATATATTTTGATTCACGAAGGTCAAAACCGTAGACTTCGTGTCCTTGCTCCTGGAGATATAAGCTGATGGTATGACCAGCCATTCCGTTACAGCCACAAATAAAAAATTTCATATCGCTTCTATTTTAAATTATTCAGATCTATAATCACGGGCTTTTGCACGAGGCTGGAGGCCAAGGTCTTCACGGATGAAATTGAGTTTCAACAGCAGTTCCTTCATACCTTCTACATCCAAGCGTTTGGTGTTGTGAGAGTGGTATTCCTCTACGGTCTCAACCTTGTGGTCACCCTCAGTGAAAAACTTATCATAGTTAAGGTCACGATTATCGCAAGGAATACGGTAGTAACCACCCATATCAATGGCTTTGGCCATTTCCTCACGTGTTACAAGCGTTTCATAGAGTTTCTCGCCGTGACGGGTACCAATCACCTTCACCTCTGTCTCACCATACTTGGGATTTATCTTGGCGTAAGTCTGCTTTAGTGCCTCTGCAAGTACATCCAAAGTTGCAGCCGGTGCTTTCTGAACAAACAGGTCACCATTCTCCCCGTGGGTAAATGCATAAATGACCAAATCTACGGCATCATCCAATGTCATCATGAACCGAGTCATATTGGGGTCGGTAATCGTAATAGGCTTGCCTTCCATCATCTGTTCTACCCATAGGGGAATAACAGAACCACGGCTGGCCATGACATTTCCATAGCGGGTGCAACAAATAGTGGTTTTTGCATTTGTACCAAGAGCACGTCCTTGAGCAATAGCCACCTTTTCCATCATGGCCTTAGATATACCCATTGCATTGATAGGGTATGCGGCCTTGTCAGTTGAAAGAACCACAACGTTTTTAACGCCGTGAGCAATAGCACTTAGCAAAACATTGTTTGTTCCCTCTACATTCGTACGCACAGCTTCCATAGGGAAGAATTCGCAAGATGGGACCTGCTTCAGAGCTGCTGCTGAAAACACATAGTCAACACCACCCATCGCAAAGTCTACGGCCTCGCGCTGGCGTACATTGCCAATGTAGAACTTCACTTTATGTGCCACATCCCCACGATTAGCTTGCAGGAAATGACGCATGTCATCTTGCTTCTTTTCATCACGACTCAGAATACGAATCTCCTTAATATCACTGTCAAGGAAACGGCGCAAAACTGCGTTACCGAAACTACCCGTGCCACCCGTTATGAGTAGCGTTTTGTCTTTAAATACTGACATATATCTATCGTTCTTAAAACATTACTATTTAGTTACAATCGTTAATAAAAGCCCTATATTCATTATTTAACCAATCTGAGGTATAGCTTCCATATTTCTCTATCCATAGGCGGTGTGCATTTTCACCATATTCTATAATACTGTCCCTTGTTATTGATGAAATAACATTTTTAATGTCACTAACACTTTCTTCTGATACATATCCTGTTTTATTAGATATTACCTTTTTCTCTACTATTGTTCCTTTTGTGGAAAAGATTGGTTTGCCCAAGAACATTGATTCATAATACTTGTTTGGGGCTGCATAAATATGGTTAGGATTAACTTTTGAATACATTGCATATATCACATCAGAATTATACATTATATTCAAACCATCCATATATTTTACTCTACCAAAGTATTTAATGTGTAGATGATTCTTCAGTGAAGTCAGTCTTTCCTCAATCTGAGTATCTCCAAAACCAGCTATCAACAAATTAACCATCCCATGTTCAGCAAGCGTTATTATCTCGTTAATACAACGAGATTGAACAAATCCACCAACATAAGAGAAAGTAAACAAATCATTATCAAAACCAAATTCCTTTTTCTTCACTAAAAAACTAGTCTCTGAAAAGTATGGTATATTGGGGAAAACAGATATCTTCTCTTTGGAAATCCGGTATGGAATCTGTTCAATTCTTTCAGGTTCACAAATCACAATCAGATTACTATTATTCACAGAAACATGCTCCATGTGTTTAAAAGCACATAACACAGGTTTAGGTTGTTCGAATAGCGTTGCCGAGAACCAATCAAACACATCAAATAAGATCCTGGCTTTCCTTGAACGAGACACAATTTTGTTGTATATAACGGCTGGATACACGGCGTCTAAATCACATGCATGTATGGCAAAACCTTTAAGATGTAATGACTTTAAAGTTTTTACCACAAATGCCATCCAGCCTACTCTATTAATAACCGCTTTGACACCACCCACATTATACCCCGCCTTATGATGGTAATAGAAGGCTCTTTCTGAATCCTGAATACCCCCATCTCTATCCCATCCTATAAGAATATAATCCTGCCCAGTTTCTTTCAAGTATGTCACATACTTCATTGCTCGGGGATCTGTAATAATGCCATTACATCTTATTAGTACGACCATACTTATTCTATACTGTTCTCTTTAAGTATTCTTTTTAATTTCTCTACGCCTCCGTTAAAATTGTATTGGCTCAAATACATTAAACGAATCTCATTTCTTGTTGCCAACACCTTTCTCAACGCAATCAACCCCTGCCTGAACCCATATGTATTATCGTATGAAAAAACAACTCCTTCTTTTTGCATTTTTTCATATCCTCTAAGTGATACCTTATGTGTAAGCACAGGCAAACCATATTTCAATCCATCCAGATTTCTCAGTTTCAAACCTCCGCCACAATCTACTGGATTTATGTAATAATCCGCATTTAGAAGTATTGGTTTCATATCAGGTGGCGAGGCAATTAGTTCAATCCCTGATTCTTGGAGAACGTGAGATAATCTCTCTGATGGATTACTACCAGCTATCGTCAGCTGCGCTTCTGCATCTGCTTCTTTCAAAATAGGATAATAATCATTAATCCACTTTAAAAGAGAATCCTCGGTCTGTTTTGCCCCCAGACCTCCAGTCATCACATAATGATGACCTCTCTGCCTTGATGGTAAATCAATTATTTCGGCAGGGCCGTATTCGAACACGCCCAGAACATCCATCTTGGATTTCTTAGAATAATGCTTTTGTAAAAGCTCCACATCTTGCTGCGTAAGAGTCAAGTTTAAATCACTATTCCTAACTGCCTGCCCCTCGTAAATCCACGTCCAAAACAAATTTGGCAGCAATGTCAAACGCGAGCCGTCCCCCAACAAGTATTGTATCTGATAGTTTAGGTGTATAGTAATAGTTTTTATTCCAGCCTTCTTAAATCGCTTTACCAGTCGAGAGCTAACCACACTATTATCAAATACCACTACATCAAACCTATTCCTATCAAAGAAAGATTCATCTAACTGATAACGGTGAACCTTACCGGCCAGCAGCCCCAAAAACTTACTCGCTTTGCTACGTTCATCCGTAACCGGTATAAGCTCCAATCCGTCTGTATTTACGCCACGCAATTCCTCACCTTCTTTATAGGGATAAACGAGTGTCATCTTCTCCGAGAGTGCTGCAAACATGTTCACATTCGCCCTCTCCGCGTAAACACCTCCTCCATGACCTCCAAGATAGGTATATACAATAAATAAGGTCTTCATGCTCTTATAGAATTTGTTTAATTTGGACTAATCTCTATTCTACTCCTTTTCATTTCTTCGCGCATCAGATGCATAAACGCCATCATAACAAATAGTCTGGAACTGAGATAGAACTGTTCTAATAATAGTAAAACAATAATCGAAATAGATAAAACCAACAAAGTTTTGTTCCTTGTATTATATGGGAGTAATAATATATGGCGGAGATAAATGAATGTCCCGATAATTCCATGGTAAAACAAAAGAGTCTGCATTCCATTAATAAAGTTTGTGCTCTCTGTACCAAAATATAAACTCCGGTCAAATATGGATTGTACATCTGACGGGTGTGTCCCTAATAATTTATTCAGGGTAGGCAAATCAGAAAAAGCAAAATATCCTCTAAAAATACGTATGAAACCTGATGATTGGTATTGTTCTTCACCGGAATACGATAGCAATTCACTACTACGGTCTAAAAAATACTCCGAAATACTGTTATCCGCAAAAAATAACGCACAAAGTGTCATTATTATTAAAACAAAGGCTGTAACTTTAGTGCTAGCCTTTATATTACCTAACAATAGCCATAGCAACCATATTATACCAAGCAGCAAAATTCCTATTCCCGAACGCACCAATAGTAGTATAAAAGAAACTATAATTGCCTTCTTACGTTCATCAACTTTTGAAGAGAATAAACATATCACTACGTACGGTATCAAGAATTGAGCAAAATACGATGGCTCCAAAAAGAATGATGAAGAACGAACACCTGTAGCCGTTTCATTAATAATACCAGCATTGTCCCCACCATAAACAGTTGGTAAGAAAGGCAGTATTCCGCTTGGTCTAACTCCAAGAATGCTAAAAGAAGCCTCCTGCACAAAGAAAAAGGCAATACATACCCATACGATAGTACCATATAATTTCCAAAGCAGTTGTTTCTCTGCATAGCAGCATGCGAAGCATAGATTCACAGAGAAAAGTAACAGACGCAATGGTAATGACCTAACCCATGCTAAAGACAATAGGAACGCAACGACAAAGAAAAGACTATAACCAATTGGCAACTTTATTTTGAATTGACGAGGGTAGGTAATAATACACCCCACTCCAAAGATAAATAACAACAAACTACCAAAATCGAGACTCAATGAGAGACCATACCCCGATAGTATTGGAAATAAAGCAATCTGCAGATTAAAAGCTTTTTTCATGCTCAAATACTACTAAAACAACTTGATAGCATCAAGTTTCTGCTCAATCCTTAAACGTTGCATATTATTCGAAAGAATAGGTTGTTTTACAGTATTAGTTTTCTTGCAGTCTTGCTTTAATGTCAATATCTTCACATTAGCAAGACCACTATCTCTTATCTCTATTGCCTTATAATTGGCTTTGTTGAACTCACACATTTGTACATCAATCATATTAAAAGACACTATTGATTGGACTCGGACTCTAGCGATAGCAGGCATATTCCTAATACCCTCAAGGTGAATGCTCTCTATTGATATGCGCGACATTCCATCCAAATCTATCAAGCAATCGCTATAACCGCGTCCTTCAATATTCAATTGTGTAAAACATGCTACTGTGTTCTCCCCCCTGATCGCTCCAGTCGAGACATTGTCCATGGTATTCCCTAACCAGTCATAACAACTAATATAAATATTGTCATACGCACTACCACTATCGCCCTGTGCAAATTCTTTCTTAAAGTCAAAAGCATAACCTGATGTTTCATAAATCCTTATATTCCTAAAATTGCACGACACATAGCACTGGTCTTTATAACCCGTAGGGTTGAAACCCTGCTTCTGAGTATTCAATGAAATGTATCCAAAAGCGGTCTGTGCCTTGCATATTGTCAAGTTTTCGTATAATGAGAATATAGCACGTTGACATGCCACAGCCATGGCTTTAGTATTCTGCTTTCCTTGTCTATTATCGTATGTCAGTTTTATATTCTTAACATAGTGACATTCAAAGTGCTCTATTATAGGTGTATTATCTGTAAGTTGGCATAGCGTCGATGTGTTACCATTCCCTTCAAGCGTAATCGGAGCTTCCCATCCTGCCCATAACAGAATCGGATTTTTGATATAAAATGTTCCATTAGGAATATGTATGGTTTTAGCATTTCTATCACTCCCATTTGTGCACTTCAACGCGATCAATTCATTTATCAGCACGGAGCAATCAACCGTCTTATCCCCAGCACAGGCTCCATAGTCTTTAATATCGAAATACTCTACAGTCGTACTACCTTTGAAATGCATTTTACTGAAAGAGGGCTGATACAGCACCGTATTATTAAAAACAACGGTTCCTCCAGAAATGATTCCGCCTCTGAAACTCAAACATACATTCTTAGGCAAGGATAGCGTCTTACCTCCCAAATCAAAGTTATCATAGACTTCATATGTTGTATTAGCTGCTACAATCTGTCTATCAATTGGCGTCCCTTTTTTCAAGACCACGCAACCGGCATAAATGTATTGGGGGACAAACATAAAAAGAACAACCTCCAGTACAAACGTAATGATATGATATTGTCTCATACTTGACTTAACAAAAAAAATTACAAACCAATTCTATGTAATAATCTTTTCGTCCTATCCACAAGCTTTTTTTTCAATGGATACATCCCACTTACTGTATATGCAGCACCGTCACCAGGCGATAAACTCAAGAACTCTACCTGTTTGCCAAAAACCTCTTCCATTTCTTTTTCCTCTTCATTGGGAAGAGGCTCTGTCTTAGGATATTTCTGTTCTATCAGTATTTCCTCAAGAAGGCCCACTATGGTAACCGGCTCCTCGTTATCACGTGAGAATTTGTTACTCGTCGTTCTACCATATATTCCTATGGGAAGAATGTCATGAATATCTATCACTATCGTTGGCACGCCCTCATTACTCGGAACAAGCACAGAGTTCGCAGAGGCAATAGCCACATCGTTCACCGTGATTAGATTAGCCGGAACTGGAAACATATAACCCATAAACAGCAAATTAACATTTGCAAATCCTTTAAAGACTTCTCTTATTTTCGGTTCTTCCTCACCCTTCGGATCGCCTCCTATAATCATTATATTAAACCGCATTTCAGGATACTGACCGATGAACTTACACACTTCTATAAAAGTAGGTATCACATAAGGCTTCTCTAACCGGCCTATGCTAAGAATATTAAAATCTGCCTTGGGTATTGTCATATTTGATTCAAAGCTATGTGTCACCACATTGGAGCACAATACTCTCATATAAGAATGAGTATATTTCAGGAATGAATCTTTATATAAACTACCAAAATAACGATGCATTGATTTGGGGGTTGCATTCAGAATCTCATATCGCTTCAGTTTATACACCACAAACACTGCCTCTTTCTGGCTTATCTGAGCGATGTTTTCCTCCATGCAATTCATTATGCTTTTGGCACCAATCTTTTCAGCAATCAATTCACCCCAAATCGATAGATTAAACAGATGCGACTCAACAACAACCTCGTCATCAGGGCTAACGCCTTCTAATATTCTATTTAAGATTTTATCCTGCTCTCTCTTTGTCAAATATGTAATGCCATACAATAAATCCGGTATACAATTATCCTTAAAGCATTCTAGTTCCTT
>Ga0247611_10009355_pt1 | contig 11801 bp, 10 predicted proteins | sample 177DNAGHGhighgp2_FD_192422 | JGI IMG/M metagenome (GOLD analysis project Ga0247611, IMG submission 192422) | Sheep rumen microbial communities from Palmerston North, Manawatu-Wanganui, New Zealand - 1770 DNA GHGhigh gp2 | ecosystem: Host-associated > Mammals > Digestive system > Stomach > Rumen... | reverse complement strand
CGTTTTGCGTCTTTATCATAATGCCACAGGCGCATATAAAAAGGAATCCCCAGTATGACCTTGTGGGGCGGCACTTCTTCCAGCGTATTCCTGATTCCTTTTTCTACCCAGTCATGACTGGCCGTGGGACCGGCAACGGGACTGGATGCGGAGTACTGGTCGTAGGCCATCACCATCATGTAGTCCAGATGGTCTGCCAGCGCTTTCCGGTCAAAACACAGGGACCAGTTAGGGCTGCCTTTGGGAACTGTAACATCCATACTTAAAATCAGATTGTCCTGCTTTGTGGCAGTACGGATCTGTTTTACAAATTCCGTGATCCGGTCTTTGTCTGCTTCGTAAATGTGTTCGAAATCCAGGTTGATGCCGTCAAATTTATGCTTCTGGAACTGCTGGCGCAGTTGTTCGATGACAAATTTTCTGGCGTTCTCGTCGTCCAGCAATTTTTTTGTGCGGTCCGGGTTAAATCCGTTGGTGATAAGCGGCCACACCTGATACCCTTTGGCATGGGCCCGTTCCACGTACCCGTCGATGCTTATATCCTGAATTTTCCCGAATTCGTTTTCAATAATGTACCAGCAGGGAGAGACTACATTGAGGCCGGGCACTTTATCCAGTGTGGAAAGATCGATCTCCGGCCTGTGTTCAAACTGCCATACCAGATTGATCTTATAAGGAAGCGCCGGCTTCGGAACCGGTTTGGGCGTATCTTTCTGATTTGCCGCACAGCCCAGGCAGGCAAAGGAAAGAAGTGCAATTAAAATGTGCGATAGAAAAATTTTCATTTTGGATTCTCCGATTAATTGATATGTGGTCTATTCTTATTATACCAAAAAACTTGCATCATGAAATACATGCGCAGGTGTTTTATTTAAAATTCTGTTATGTTATAATATATGGACGAATGCGATGGTGATAAAAATGTCTTTATTGGATGAGCATGGCAGCGGTTCCGTAAACTGGAAGAAGAACCTTGTCGTGCTGTGGGCAGGCGTGTTTCTGGCCTGTGCCAGTTACACCTCCTGTATTCCGTTTCTGCCTGTGTATCTTTTGAAGGAGTTGCATGTAGCTCCGGATCAGGTGAATTTCTGGTCCGGACTGGTGTATGCCGTCACTTTTTTAGGATCGGCCGTTATGGCGCCGTACTGGGGCGCCTGGGCGGACCGGGTGGGACAGCGTAAGATGGCGATCCGGGCCGGGTTCGGGCTGGCGCTGACCTATGTGCTGGGAGGCATTGTCCAGACAGCGACCCAGATGTTGGGTGTGCGTATCCTGACAGGGCTGATCAGCGGGTTTGTGCCGGCGTCTCTTTCTTTGGTGTCTTCCACACTGCCGAAGGATAAATTAGGCTGGGGCATGGGCTGGATGCAGTCGGCCATTGCCAGCGGCAGTATCCTGGGACCGTTGATGGGCGGATACCTGTCTGTCTGGTTCGGTATGCGCATGTCGTTCTTTGTGGGATCCGCCAGTTTGTTTTTTGCTACCATAATGGTCATCTTTCTGGTCCGGGATATTCCAATCAGCAAGGAAAAACAGCGGCAGGCGATGCACATCATCCACGATCTGAAGGAAGCGCTGCATAACGGCGGCCTGTTGTATGTCATGTTCATGTTTTTTCTGGTACAGACCTGCATCATGACGATCCAGCCTCTGATTACACTGTACGTAGGGGAACTGATGGGCGGAGCCGGCGACGCATCCGTGAAGATGAGCGGATGGATTTTTTCCCTGGCCGGTGTGGCCGGCATCATCGCTGCGCCGTACTGGGGCAAGCGGGGACAGCGCCGCGGGTTTATCCGGACCCTGTGTCTGGTGCTGCTGTGCGCAGGCTGTGTGAATCTGTGCCAGGTGTTTGTAGGCACGATCTGGCAGTTTGCGACGATCCAGTTTATTTACGGTCTGTTTTTGTCAGGGGCAGTGCCCAACATAAATTCCACGCTGGTGGAAGTAACGCCCCAGGAGATGCGGGGAAAGGCCTTTGGGCTGACTACATCGGCCCAGCAGTTCGGCGGTGTGGCAGGCCCGCTGTTAGGCGGTCTGTTAGGAGAACTTATGCCCACAAGATTTGTTCTTTTTTCTACAGGTGTGATCCTGTTGCTTGCAGCAATGTATACCGCAGTGACGCGGCTGCGGAAAACTGCGTGAAAGAAATGGTTTAACTTAATTTATTTCAGGAGGTTGTCACTATGTTAAGAAAATTTAAAGGGATCAGCCCGACGGTTGATGCCAAGGCCCATGTATTTGAAAGCGCCGATGTGATCGGTATGGTGGAAATGAAAGAGTATTCCAGCGTATGGCCCAACTGCACCGTGCGCGGAGACGTAAACCGCATCGAGATCGGCCGCTATTCCAACATTCAGGATAACAGTTGCCTGCATGTGGCAGATAAATATGCCTGCATCGTAGGGGATTATGTAACCGTGGGTCATTGCGCCACCCTGCATGCCTGCACCGTTAAAGATCATGTGCTGATCGGTATGGGCGCCGTGGTCCTTGATGGTTCTGTAATCGGGGAAGGAAGCGTGGTTGCCGCCGGCGCGGTTGTAACTAAGGGAACCATTGTAGAACCGTATTCCCTGATGGCCGGCATTCCGGCAAAATGCATAAAAAAGCTGCCGGAAGCCAATAAGGAGACCGTGCATCATCAGGCCATCAAATATAAAACCCTGTGGACGGAAGGATACGGGATACTTCCCGATGCGGACGGGGAATCCTATCACGGGGAAAAAATTCTGGACTGACTGTTCCGGGTCCAGGGCCTGGCAGCCTTTTGGGCTGCCTGCTTCGGGATGAGCGCTGCATAAGCGCAGTTCAGTTCCAAACGTAGGAGTGGTTTGTGAGTTATGGCAAAAAGGGAAAATAAGTTTGCAAAGGTCGTACGGAAGGAAGAATCGTCCAACGAAAATTTCGGACTGGGCCGGCCTTTTGATTTCGATGATTGGTTCAATCGCATCGCGATCATGGGAACATTGGTTTCTACCATTATTCTGCTGATTTTCCGTCAGGTGACGGGAAGCGGGACCGGCAGCGTGATGACTGACAGTGTCAGTTATGCCGCAGGCTTCTTCTTTGCATATCTGATCGGTCGCGAGGTAGATCCGGAACCGGGCCGGGAATGGGGCGCGCTTTTGGGCGCCTTTATCACGCTGGCGCTGGAAGCTGTCATGGGCGTTGATATTGATGGGGTCATTGGTCTCTTATGGGTGCTGTTCATCTGCCGGATGTTTAACCGGACGTCCGGTTCGCGGCATCGGATCGGGGATAACGCGATTATTTTGGGCTCGGCATTTTGGATGGGCTATGTAGGATACTGGCTCTTTCCGATTATTACAGGCATCTGCTATATTCTGGAAAGCCAGATCAGGGAAGGGTATTACCGCAGTTTGTATCTGAGCGCGGTTGCCTTTGCCATGTGCGCCATTACCGGGCGCAATATGGCGGTGCCGGTTTTGTCGGTGAACTACCTGTACCTGATGGGAATCGCCTTTATCCTGTTCCTGCCGGAGCTGACCATGGCCGGTTTCAGTACTGCGCGGGACGACCGGAATCAGCGTCCGCTGATCAAGACCCGGCTGCAGTGTACTCAGGGAATGTTCCTGATCGGTGTCGGTCTGCTGATCTATTTTGGCGGCAATTCTGCCGGCATCATCTTCCTGCCCTGCATCGGGGCGGCCATCGGAACAGGGCTCTACCTGTTGGTGTATCTGCTGAAGAAAAAGCAGCAGGAGGAACAGGGAAGGTAAAGGAAATGCGGGGCTGTTAACGATTTGAGTGCGTACTATTGCGTATAAAAATAATAAATTAAGAACGGAGAGAATGAAATGGCAGAAAGAAAAATTCGGTTTACAACGAATAAAGGGGTATTTGTAGCGCAGATGTTTGAAGAAAAAGCGCCGCTTACCACGAAAAACTTTATTGAACTGACAGAAAAGGGGTTTTATGACGGGTTGATCTTCCACCGGGTAATCGACGGGTTCATGATCCAGGGGGGCTGCCCTAACGGAACGGGAACCGGCGGCCCGGGCTATCGGATCAAAGATGAGTTTGGCGAAGGCCTGCTCCATGACGACGAGGGGATCCTGTCCATGGCTAATGCCGGCCCCAACACAGGCGGCAGCCAGTTCTTCATCACCCTGGCGCCTACGCCCTGGCTGAACGGGCATCATGCTGTCTTCGGGAAAATTGTTGAAGGCATGGATGTGGTGCGCGAGATCGGTTCTGTTGCTACAAATTTCCAGGACCGTCCGCTGGATCCTGTCGTGATGGAAAAGGTGGAAGTGCTGGCCGAATAAAAATTACAGGAAGGAAGGGCTGATTTTCTAAAAGTAGGGTTATATTTTTTATCTTTCCTGTTACAAAAAAATTCGATTAAATCAAATAGTTTTAAATTTAAAACAAATTTATTTATTTTCGAATGAGTGTAATTTTCTGTAAATCTTTTGCTTGCATAATTATTTTTCTTGTCATATAATATCTCTGTTGGCAATGAAAAATTTTTCTGCCAACAAAGTATTTTTTTAGGAGGCCCGTAAAATGACAGGCAAAGTAAAATGGTTTAATGCAGAAAAAGGTTATGGTTTTATTGAACGTGAAGATGGCGGCGATGTATTCGTACATTTCTCTGCTATTCAGGTAGAAGGCTACAAAACTCTGGAAGACGGACAGACTGTAGAATTCGACGTAGTTGAAGGCAGCCGCGGCGAACAGGCAGCTAACGTTGTTCCTGTAAAATAAACTATCCTTACTGATTGATCGGCAAGATCCTTTCGCATGAACCAAAGGGCATTTCCTGAAATGGAAGTGCCCTTTTTAGTATGAAAGCATGTCTTCCTTCGACGGTGAAAGTCCACAAGGGGCGTAGCTGCCGTGGAGCCGAACCGGTAAGGGGAGTTAGATCCGGAACCGCCTGTTGCGCAGGTGGAACAATTTAAGTGGGAAAAGGTAAAGATGAAAAAGTTTCTGATTTTCTGTGCGGCAGTCTTGGCGGCCTGCGCTGTATGCATGCCGGCCTTTGCCGAAATTCCGTTGGGCAGTGTTTCCTTTTCGGAGAGTGATACGGAAAAGACGCGGGGCATTAAAAAGGATTATAATAAAGCGTATCTGACGTATTTTTCGGTGATTGCTTCTTCTGCGGCGTATGCGCCAAAAGGGGAAGGAGCAGCGTATCTGAAAAACTACGGCTGGGATATTTCTGTGCAGCAGGCATCGCGGGACAAGTGGGATGTGCATTTCATCCAGGCAAAGAACCATATGTCCGACGGAACGAATTTATATCTCCTTTCCTTCCGGGGCAGCGTGAATAAAAAAGACTGGACGGCCGATCTGACGGCCGGACAGGTGATTTATGGCGGAAAGACATTGGAAGAATCGGAAAAAATTGCAAAGGGAAAAGCGGAAAGAACAGAGGACATGGATGCAGCCGTTTTGAAAAAGGCTGCAAAAAAGCAAAATAAGTCGCCGGAAAAAGAGGTTGACGAGAATGCGGAAAATAAAAACCTGCCGAAAGTTCACAAAGGCTTTAACGTATATGCGGATGCGGTGCTGCATCATCTGCTGGACGACGGTAAAAGTGAGTTTCTGAAGCAGTTCCGGGCAGACCGTAATGCCCGCCTGCTGCTTACAGGACACAGTCTGGGCGGGGCGGTGGCGACGCTGGTGGGGCAGCGCCTGATAGACTACGGATTCGACCCGCAACGGTTACAGGTCATAACCTTTGGCGCGCCTGCTGTTGCCAATAAGCCGTTTAAGCAGAAGTATGGGAACCGTATGAACCTGATCCGCGTCACCAATACGGCGGACCCCATTCCCCTTACGTTACAGGCGTTGTTGCGTACTTATAAGCAGTTCGGGGAAGAAGTCCGTTTCCGGATTCCCGGCACGACCAGCAATATGACCCATATTATGAATCTGTATCTGGATGCGGGCCTGCGCAATTATTATCAGGTTTTGGATAAGGGAGTAAAGCAGGGTGCGCTGCAGGACTGGCCTGATCTTCTTTTGAGCGAAAGCGGAAAACCGCTGGTCCTTATCTGCGTAAAAGAAGGTAAGGAAGATAAAAAGAAAAAAACGGAACCCATGGCGATGCTGCAGCGGTTTATGCTGAATGAATACAAGGCCTTGTTCCCGAATTACAGCGTTTATTATACGGACGATCCGTGGAAAGAAATGGAGGCCCGGCAGGCAGATTATCTGCTGGTGCTGGAGTTTGACGCAAATCCCAGCCGGGAAGACAGAAGCTGGTTCTTAACGTTATCGCAGACACTGTCGGATAAGGATGGCGTGATTGCGTCCGGCAGCGTGGCAAGGCGGACGTCTCCGGAAGCAGGTAACATTCGCGCCGCCATGAAAGCAGTGCGGCTGCAGCGGGAGGAACTGCTGAAGCAGACAGACTGGTTACGGCCGGGTTCGGTGCAGGTTCCGGGAAAATTCACGGAAGCCGAGGCTGCCAACAGATAAAAGCTGTTGGCAAAAGTAAAGCGTGCAGATCGATTTGAACTGGCGCGGCATACGGATATTCCGTAATTTATTAGACAGAGTTGCGGATTATAGTGTATAATAAAATATCTAAGGATCACTGATTCATTTATCAAATTTAAGGAGGGAACGACATGGATTCAAGGTTTTACAGTTGCCGTAAATGCGGCGTGATCGTCGGACTGGTAGAAGGCTCTCTGGAAGGCGTGAAGTGCGACGGGGAACCGATGGAAATGATGCGTGCCAACAGTGTGGACGCGTCCCGTGAAAAACATGTGCCGGTCGTAACGGTAGCGGATGCGATCGTAACGGTAAAAATCGGCAGTGCGGAACATCCCATGACAGCAGCCCATCACATCAGCTGGATCTATCTGCAGACCCAGAAGGGCGGCCAGCGTCGCGCTCTCACCATTGATGATAAACCGGAAGCAAAATTTGCTTTGGTAGACGGCGACAAACCCGTAGCTGTGTATGCGTACTGCAATCTGCACGGGCTGTGGGTAACAGAACTGTAATCATTTTGTAAAAAAAACTAAAGCGGCTGGAAAAATACATTGCAAAACATCGTGAACGGATTTGCTTATGTATTTTTCCAGCCGCTTTAATTTTTCTGTAAATATTTCGTTTTGTTTTGCTTCTTAACAATTGTATATATAATTATATATACAATTATATAATCTTCGTGGTCCAGTCTTCTATGTTCCAGACTTCGTCTACCCAGTCTTCATAAAAGTCCGGTTCATGGGAAACCAGCAGAACGGAACCCTTAAATTCCATGACTGCTTTTTTCAGTTCTTCTTTGGCCTCCACATCCAGATGGTTGGTCGGTTCGTCCAGTACCAGCCAGTTGACTTCTTTTAACATCAGTTTGCATAAACGTACTTTGGCTGCTTCACCCCCGCTGAGCACAAACACTTTTGTTGTGATATGTTCCGTGGTGAGGCCGCAGTTTGCCAGAGCACCGCGCACTTCCGCGTTGGTCATGCCGGGGTATTCATCCCACACGTCTTCCAGCGCGGTCTTTTCATTTTTGATCCGTTCTTCCTGTTCAAAGTAACCGGGCTGCAGGAAATCTCCCTGCCGGATGGCGCCGGAAAAAGGCGGGATCAGTCCCAGAATCGTTTTCAGCAGTGTTGTTTTGCCTAACCCGTTGACGCCACGGACGGCAACCTTCTTGTTGCGTTCCAGTTTAAAAGTGACCGGACGGGTAAGGGCGCTGTCATAACCCAGCACCAGGTCTTCCGCTTCTGCCAGAAAGCGGCCGGGGGTCCTTCCGGGTTTGAAGTGAAAATGCGGGTGAGGACGTTCCGTGGGTTTTTCGATCATCTCCATTTTGTCCAGCTGCCGCTGACGGCTTCGGGCCATACCTGTGGTGGCGACGCGGGCCTTGTTCCGGGCGATAAAATCTTCCAGCTTGGCCACTTCCTGCTGCTGCCGCACATAGGCGGCTTCCATCTGAGCCTTGTGGATCTGGTACAATTCCTGGAATTTATCGTAATTTCCTGTGTATCGCGTCAGATGGCAGTCTTCCAGATGATAGATCACATTGGCCACGTCATTTAAGAATGGAACATCATGGGATATCAGGATGAAAGCATTTTCGTAATTCTGCAGGAAACGGGTGAGCCAGCGGATATGTTCCACATCCAGATAGTTGGTGGGTTCGTCCAGCAGCAGGATATCGGAATCCTGCAATAGCAGTTTGGCCAATAACACCTTGCTGCGCTGCCCGCCGGAAAGCTCCGCCACATCCTTGTCCAGCCCGATATCCCCCAGGCCCAGGCCATTGGCAAAATCTTCGATCTGGCTGTCCAGAGAATAAAACCCGCTGTGTTCCAGCCGGCTTTGAATCTCGCCTACGCGGGCCAGCATCTTGTTCATGGTATCTTCGTCCGCATCCGCCATTTTGTCATACAGATCCAGCATTTCCTGCTCTGCTTTAAAATCTTCATTGAACGCAGTGCGCAGGATATCCCGGATGGTCTTTCCGCTTTCCAGGCTGCTCTGCTGGTCCAGGTAGCCTACCTTCACCTTTCCGGGCCAGGCGATCTGGCCGTCGTCCGGTAACAGATTGTTGGTGATCAGGTTAAAGAAGGTAGATTTGCCTTCCCCGTTGGCGCCTACCAGACCGATGTGCTCTCCTTTTTCCAGTTTAAAAGAAACATCTTCCAGAATCTGGCGTCCGCCGAAAGAATGACTGACATGACTGACAGTTAAAAAGCTCATGATCTTTCTCCTGCTTAATTGATAAAATAATTGGCAACTCTTTTGTCTGCAGTGCAACATGCATTGTAATGCACTTTTCATTTTCAAAAAATATATGCCTATTCTACCTTACATAAGGAGGTTTTGTACAGAGGATTTTTGTGGTAAAATAAATAACAACTTAATTATTTTACTGGGAGGTTATGATATGATTACCGGAAACAAAAAAGATATTGCAAAAATTTTACCGTATGTATCGGAACGGCTGGGCGTTGCCCTGCAGTACCTTGCGGAAACGGATTTCAGCAAAATAGAAAATGGGGAGTACCATCTGGACGGGGACAAAGTCTTTGCGCGGGTAGACCGTTACGTTACCGAACCGAAAGACCGAAAGAAACCGGAAAGCCACATTAAGTACATTGACGTTCAGTATCTGGGCGAGGGAACGGAAAAAATTTATTACGCGGCAAAATCGGAAGCGCATAAGGTAATAGAAGATTACGCGGCGGAACGGGATCTTTTATTTTACGCGGACGCGGGCGAAAAAGATGCGGTAACGATGGGAGACGGCGTCTTTGCCATCTTCTTTCCCTGGGAACTGCACCGGCCCGGCTGTCACGCGGTACACGGCGGCAGCGCTGTGCAGAAGATCGTAGTAAAAGTGCTGGCGGAATAAGAGCAATGCATTGCATCAGCATTTTCTGAAAAAGTACTTGCCAAACAGGACAAAGTGTGGTAGTATAAGCTCCGTTGAGTTAAAGCGTCGTGAGTTGCCGGATTTCAGGATATGTTAAAAAAGTGTAAAAAAGCTATTGACAAGGTCCTGTGATTGTGGTAATATAACTCACGTAGTCGCTGAGACTACAAGCTAATTCCACCATAGCTCAATGGTAGAGCATTCGGCTGTTAACCGAAGGGTTGTAGGTTCGAGCCCTACTGGTGGAGCCATGTGGCCGGTTGGTCAAGCGGTTAAGACACCGCCCTTTCACGGCGGTATCAGCGGTTCGAATCCGCTACCGGTCACCATATTTTTTTTGGGCGCTTAGCTCAGCTGGGAGAGCGTCTGCCTTACAAGCAGAATGTCAGCGGTTCGATCCCGTTAGCGCCCACCAATTTAAGAGAAAAAGAACTGGACAGGAAAATCCTGTCTTTTTTTATTTTATGAGACAGAGTCAGTTTTGAAGGACGAACATTCCGCATGCTTCCCTTTTAAAAGACAGGAACTGTAAAATAGTGAACAGGAAGAGGCGGCATATATTGTATACATGACAATGTAATTTAAATTTTTTAAATACTGTGCTATAATTTAATGCATAAATAGCTTTTAAATGCACGAAAACAATAATCAATAATTTGAAAGGAAATTTGCCATGCTGTCTGTAAAACGTATAACAACTATTTTAGCTTTTGTAACAATGCTGTTGCTCTTAACCGTGACCTGTATGGCAGCCTCTCCGTCTGCCAAAGCAGATTCGGAAGAGAAGCATGAGCTGCCTGTAAAAGAGTATCGGACGAAAGCCGGCGTCGTCAATGTGGCTGTGCCGTATCTTTCCGGCGCTGCCGGCGGAAAATCGGTTGATGATAAAGTGAACCAGGCTGTGTTTGATTATGTCAATGCTATGATGAAGCAGATTCTTTCGACGCAGGAAGCGGAAGCTTTTGATAAGGAAAAAGGCGGCGCGGCTGCCGATGATATGATCCGTTACAATTCAGAACTGGCGAAATATACGAACAAGATGATTGCAAACCGGAACGATACGGGAAAGGTTACCGCGTCCTGGTATGTGCGCAACGACTATGAAGTAAAAGCGGCACGCAAGGGATTCTATTCCGTTATCCTGAAAACAAAAACCTATACCGGCGGACCTGGCGATGTGATTACCTGGAAGGCCATGAACTTTGACCTGAAAGACGGCAGCTTGCTGGAATTAAAAGATCTGTTTGAAGGCGGCGCAGATTATGCGACGCGGCTGCAGACGCTGATCGGGTACCAGCAGATGGGCCGCGCCCGGCTGCAGCATGTTATTAAAGGAAAAGAGCTGAAAAAACCTTCGCCGGTTGAAATCAGTGGCGAAGAAGATTTTTATGTAGATGATCATTATAATTTGGGCATTATCCTGAAGTCAGGAAAAGAGGGGAGTACTTCTGTCGATATGCAGGTGTTTGATATTTCCCTGAATGATTTTGCGGATTTGATCAAGCTGTAATTGCAAACATTGATTTTGCTTCAGGAATCGTTTGTTAACAGCCGGGGCTTTTGATTTATGGTTTACAAAGGAGTGGATCCCATTGGATAAAGAAGCGTTGAAAGATGCCGTATGCGCGGCAATTGATAAAGCGGCGGCGGATATTGAAAAGCTGGCGCTGTGCATTGAAAGCGAACCTGAACTGGGTTTCAAGGAAACTAAAACGGCAAAGAAAGTAGAAGACTATATGCGCGGGTTAGGCCTGGATCCCCAGACAGGGCTGGCCCTGACCGGCGTGAAGAGCCGGGTGAAGGGCGGTAAGCCGGGACCCACTGTAGCGGTGCTGGCAGAACTGGATGCCATCGGCACCCCGGACAGTCCCAAGGCAGATCCCCAGACCGGGGCGGCCCATACCTGCGGCCATTTCCTCCAGACCGCTGTGATGCTGGCGGCCTGCACCGGTATCGTAAAGTCCGGCGTTATGAAGGAGCTGGCAGGGGATGCGGTGTTCTTCTCCGTTCCGGCAGAAGAGTACGTGGAGATCACCTACCGCAAAAGCCTGCGGGAACAGGGCAAGCTGCATTACATCTGCGGCAAGGGCCAGCTGATCTATGAAGGCTGCTTTGATGATATCGACATGTCCATGATGATGCATTCCCAGGCTAACATGCCCCAGAAGGCAGTGGCTATCGGAAGCTCCAGCAATGGTTTTGTGGGAAAGACGGTGCAGTACATCGGCAAATCCGCCCACGCGGCCAATGCCCCCCATGAAGGCATCAACGCCCTGAACGCGGCCTGCCTGGGCCTGATGGGCATCAACGCCCTGCGGGAGACTTTCCAGGAAAAAGATATCGTAAGAGTGCATCCCATCATCACCAAAGGCGGGGACCTGGTGAACAATGTGCCTTCCGACGTGCGCATGGAGCTGTATGTGAG
>Ga0247611_10009350_pt1 | contig 11807 bp, 17 predicted proteins | sample 177DNAGHGhighgp2_FD_192422 | JGI IMG/M metagenome (GOLD analysis project Ga0247611, IMG submission 192422) | Sheep rumen microbial communities from Palmerston North, Manawatu-Wanganui, New Zealand - 1770 DNA GHGhigh gp2 | ecosystem: Host-associated > Mammals > Digestive system > Stomach > Rumen... | reverse complement strand
ATCTCACATTAAAGCGCTGGAAGGTTACTTGTCCGGATGGATTCCAATTTGATGTAATAGCAAGAAGGGGCCTTCCGGAGATGATAGAAAATATAGAACGCTGGAGGAGGATCTTATGACTTATCCGGAGCTTAAAGAAAAATACGGAGAGCGGATCCTGGGGATAGCAGCAACAGATATTGTGCTGGCCGGGATCAACAGCAACCTTCGGAATAAAGATGGAGGATATCAAAATGCGCTCGGAGCTGAGGTGCTTCGCTGCATAGAGGATATAAATAAATCGGAGTGGAATGATATCCGCTCAGCCATTAAGAGAACGCTATAGGAGGAAATACAATGGCTAAGAAAAAAATGAATTATCTGAATCTTGGAGAAGATTGGAAAGTAACTAATGTCAGAAAACTTGAATGGGGTACATTCTTCACCTTGGTTCTTCCGGGCCTGCAGCTCTTCAATCTCAGAGTTGTTCCGGGATCTGAGGAATATGATGCTTTTATATCTGTTCCGGAGGATAAAGGTAAGGACGGAAAATGGTATAAGAGATATCTTCTCTATCTCTCTGATGAGGATCAGGCTGCAATTATTGAAGCAGTAGATGAGATCCTGGATGAGGAATACGAAAAAGAAAAGGCAGCTGGCCGTAAGGCTCGCAAATAATCTCCTTAAAAAAAGCGAGCGCAGGCGCTATATCCTGCGCTTTTAATAGGAGGCATATATTATGGCACAGATCACACCACAGCAGGCAGCAGAGATCAGGAAACTGACCAGGAGAGCTAACAGAAGAATAGAAAGAGCTGTAGGAGGCCAGAAAACATATCTTGAGAGCATGGTACAGAGAACTACAGGAGGATCTTCTAAATTTTCTGCAGCTACAAAAGGCCTCAGCTTTGAGCAGGCTGCAGCTAAGCTTGAGAAGCTTGACAGATTTCTGGGAACTATGAGCTCTACCAGAAAAGGCTGGGACTGGATAAGAAAAGAGATAGTGCATAAAGCTAATAAGACTTTAGGTCAGCAAGGCTATGATCTTACGGATGAGGAGCTTGCTGAGATCCTTATCCAGGTTGATGCCGATAACAAGAGAGAGTTTTACAGGGCCATAAATCTTGTAACGGCTAAGAAGGTAGATATAGATAAAGAAGAGCTCAATGCAGATGAGATAGCAGAAGCTATAGCTCAAAAAGCATCTTTTCAGCAGGCACTTAAAGCAGCGCTTGAGGCTAATCCGGAGATCAATGCAAAAGTTATAAGATCAAGAAGCAGAAGAAAATGATAAGGCTGAAGTATAAAGAGGAAGAGATTCCTGTATATGAATATAAGGATGCTAAGCATCTTATAATGCGTCTTTCAGATCAGTATGCCGGAGATATAACAGCTGTATCCAGGGGTGGAAACGGAAGGAACAAAACAGAGATATATAATTATCCTTGCTCTTTCGATATCGAAACTACAACGATAAAACCGGGAGAGCTGGATTATATCGGAGGGCCGGAGGATCCTCCTATTGCCTTCCCTTATCTCTTTCAGATCTGCTTATATGGCTCTGTTATATTCTGCAGAACATATAAACAGTCGAGAGATGTTTTTTCCTGGATAAGTGAATACTTCAGGCTCGGATCCAATAGGAGGATGATCTTCTTCGATCACAATTTAGGATATGAATATGGATTTCACAGGGATATCTGGGAGATAGAGGGAGAGAGATCTTTTGCGCTTGATGAACATCATCCAGTAACTATCTACACAAAAGATGGTTTTATTTTCCGGGATAGCTACAAGATGACTAATATGAGCTTATCTACATTGACAAAAGACTGGAGCAAAAAATATTTCAAAGAGCCTGAGATAATGGATTATTCTGTTCTGAGAACTCCGTACAGTACTCTGGATGATAATACAATGCTCTATTCTGCTCTGGATGTATTATCTCTTTCGGATGCAATTTTGCAGTATCTTGAGGCCAGAGGAGAGCGAATCTGGACACGTTGCCCTACTTCCACAAGTTTTATCAGAGCTGCATTAAAGAAGGAAATAGGTATAGGTGTCAAAAACAGGAGCATAGAGCAGCATAATTATCATAAGATTCTGCAGCAGCAGAAAATATCATATGAACAATATAAGATGCTAAAAAGGCTTGCAAGAGGCGGAAACACTCATGCTAACAGGGCCATTACAGGAAAGCTGCTTACAGATCTTCTGCATTTTGATTATACTTCAGAGTATCCTGCCATGATGATCCTCAAGCCTGAATATCCTATAGGAGAATGGGCTCCGCTGGATATAGGAAGCGATATAGAAGATATAGAACTTTTTGAAGCTCATGGATATTGCTGCATGATGGATATAGCTTTAGTCAATGCCAGGATAAAGAATAATGTTCCGGTTCCGTATATTCCTATATCCAAAATGACTATCATAGAAGGCTCCGGAATGAAGGTATCAGATAATGGAAGATATCTCGGAGGCATTGATACAATAGGTATATCCATTTTCGGAGTAGAATGGCCTATAATCAAATCTCAATATGATTATGATGCAGTTATAGTCCTTAAAGGATACTTCTGCCGGAAGGGATATCTTCCTGATATAATCCGCAGATTTATCTTAAAATTTTTTGCTAAAAAAACTATGCTTCGTGGGATTCCTGAGGAAGCTATTGAGTACCAGATAGCCAAGGGATATGTCAATGGGATCTTCGGAATGGCCTTTACAGATATTCTGCAGACTCAATATGAGTTTGAGGATAATAATATCCAGCTGAAAGATCCTGAGGATCCTGAGGAGAGGCTTGAGAAGTATCAGAAGAGCATCTCTTACTTCCTCCCATATTCCTGGGGTTGTCTTACGGCCTGTCTTGGAAGAGTGGCCTTACAAAGATTAATTGATGCTGCTACAGATGAAAATGGAAAAACATTAGCCTGTTACTGCGATACGGACTCACTTTTTGCACTTAAAAATGAGAAGCTGCTTTTAAGTATAGAAAAGTTAAATAAGAGCCTGCATGAAGAAGGGGAGGCCTGCGGGCTTCAAACGATATATTATGATAAGAAGGGAAGACCTTCGGAGCTGGGCCTTATAGACAGAGAGCCGGACTGTGAATTTTTTAAAACTTTTGGAAGTAAGAAATATATTACAGTAGAAAATGGAGAACTCACCTGTACTATTGCAGGAGTGCCTAAAAAGGCCGGAGGAAAGATCATAGGAACTCCGGAGAACTTCCAGCTCGGCCTTAACTTTAAAGGCTCAGAAACCGGAAAGCAGTGCCTCTGGTATAATCCGGCTCCGGGATTTTTCCTGCATGATGAGGAAGGAAGAGAAATAGAGATATATTCAAATGTTGCTATGCTGCCATGTGATTATCTATTATCTCTCGGATCTGATTATATGGAGTGCTTATCAGTGGAAGGAAATTTTCATTGGAAATTCAAAGAAGGAGATAAGAATACAATCAATGAAGAAGATTATATTTGGAATAGAAGAACGGAATGAACTTAAAACTCATTTACATCCAACTACTACTATAAAAGGAAAATTAGAAATAAATAAAAAAAAGCTCATGGAAGCTGCAAAGGATCCTGAATCATTTGACAAATTCATTGATGAATTGATAAGAGATACATACAGAGATGCAGAGCGAAGAATAGTTTATAAATGGTTAAAAGATAAAAAATGAGGAGTATTATGTATGATAAAAGAAAATTGCTTTTGGCTGACTACTATTAAAGGCCAGGGAGGCTCTGAGTATTATTGCGAAGCGCCTTATAATGATAGCACAAATTTTAATTGTAAAAATTGCAAGAAATATATAAATGCATCAGATATGCAGGAATTTACAAAGGAGTTATTAAAAGCTTTTGAGAGATGTTTTAAATGGGTATGAGGTGGAAAAATGACAAGAGGACAGAGAGAGAAACTGAGTGAGATAATGGGTTATCTTTGGGCGAAGAGCGACGATTCCCTATGTGCAGGGCAGTATTTGCAAGCGGTTATAGTGGTGCTTGCGATCTTATTGATAGCGATATGGAGTGTAAGGAAATGATTGAAGCAGAAAAGAATGAAATAATAAATGCTCTGAAAGTTATAAAAAGCACTTGCTTATCTTTTCAGGGATTGGATTGTGATTATCCTGATACGAATAAATGTGAAAATTGCCCTTTAGGGTATAGTTTTGGAGGATGCCAATTATTAGAATGCTATCCATTCAAATATGATATTAATGATCCTAATGATATCTGGAGGGCTTTAAAATGAATGAGCTCTATCTTCCGGAGGGCTGGCTGGATTTTGGGTATATTGACAGCCTGCCCTTCTGGCTTGTTCTGGTCCTGGGTAAAAGGCAGGTAGGAAAAACCTATGGAGCACTGCTTACTATGCTCAAGAAGAACTATTATCATATACTGCTCAGAAGAACTACAGCAGAGCTTGATACCATCTCAGCATCTCCGGATCTCAATCCTTATAAAGTATTTGAGCCCGATTATCATGTAGGACTTTTTAAGCAGGCTAAGAAGCTCTGCAGGATCTGTGATTATGCACTGGATGAGGAAGGCAAAGCGACTCCTACAGAGCAAAGAGGCATAGCTACATCTCTTGCGGAAATTGCTCATGTAAGAGGCTTTAACGGCTCCGCTTTTACAGATATGGTATTGGATGAGGCTATACCTGAGAAGGGAGTTATAACAAGAAGAACAGAAGGAGAGGCGCTGCTTAATGCTTATATTACTGTAAATGGGAACAGAGAGCTTGAAGGAAAGAAGCCACTCCGGCTCTGGATGCTGGCTAATACTAATAGAATCGACTCTCCTATATTAGAAGCTTTTAATCTCGTTGATGATATCCTATACATGAGGAGAAAAGGAAAAGAGCAGCTGCTTACAGATAAGGGAGTGCTGATCCTGCAGCCGGATTCCGTAAAAGTGACAGAGGCCAGAGCAGAAACAGCACTCATGAAGCAGATCAGCAGGAAAAGCGATTTTTACGGAATGGCCATGCAGAATGAATTTTCTTATGATCAATCTCCATATATAAAAAACGTAAGCATTAAAGGGATGCTTCCTTGCTGGAGCTATGATGATACTATATACTGCTGGAGCAGAGGAGACGAAGGATTTTATATCTGCAGAGCTCCATTTAAGAAGGGAGACAGATACGAAGGATCCAGAACAGGCAGAGAGCAGCTGCTTACAGATTGGAATATAATGAAACAATATTATTATGCAGGCATGGTGCTCTTTTCAGATCTGAGAAGCATTTCAATTTTTAGGCAAATATTTGATATTGGCTAAATATTTGCACAGGTAATGTGATATAATAAAAAATTTTACGGCAGAACTTGACTTTTTGCCGTAATTTTTTTATATTGTTATTGAGGTTATGAGCTCCGGCCCATGAAGAAGGCTCGGAAGGCCTGGGAACCGGTATCGACAACCAACCGGAGCAGCCTCTTTTTCTGAGAATAATGGAGGTATATAAAAATGGCATCTTTAGGTTATTTCAAAAAAGGCTCTAAACTTATCCCTAATAGTGAAGATAATTCAGGCGGTGGCTCAGGCGGTGGTGGAGTATTAAAGGCAACAGCCAGAGCCGATTTCGTTCCCAGCACTCAGGAAATAACATGGGGAAATTGCTCTCACACAGGAGCAGAGTTAGTAGCTGCTTTTAATAATGGGATAATGCCATATTTAATCGTATCATTGTATGTAACAGGTGGTAATAATCTTCTTCAGACAATAATAGCTCCCCTAATAGCTATAACGAGTGGAGACACTGTAAGATTTATGTATGTTAATCAAAGCACGCAAGAAATAAAAACTTTAACAATCCCAGGAGATGAGAGCAATATATATGATTAGCATACCTTGGCAACTGAAACCACAATATAATTTTGGGTGATATTATGGATACACAAGCAATAACATCTTTGATTACTTCTGTAGGCTTTCCTATTTTCGCTTGTTGCGCTATTTACTATGCACTTTTTAAAGAACAGGAAAATCACAAAACTGAGGTATCAGAACTAAAAAAAGTTATCTCAGATATCAATGAAACATTATCAGCTTTAAAGCAGCTTATCCAGGATAAATTACAGTAGGTGATAATATATGGCTTACTATGTAATGTGTAATAAGGATGATTTTACAGCATTCTTCAAGGGTCTACCTTATAACATAGGCTCTATATATTCCAATACATTTCCATATAATTGCCTTTATAACAGAGGCAATAATATATACAGCGCTGACTGCTGGAACATGATAAAGGCTGCTATATGGGGAGATCTCACTCTGCCTCAGCAGGCCGGAGAATATTGGTATAATCCGGGTAAATACGGTCTGCAGGATATAAATGGATATCAGATCATACAGGCCTGCTCTGATGTATCTTCAGATTTTTCTGCGCTTACTCCGGGAGAATATCTCTCTACTCCTAATTACGATCATGCAGGAGTATATGTAGGTGAGGTAACAGACGGAACAAATTACTGGAATGTAGTAGAATGCACTCCTATATGGGCCAATGGTATCCAGTTTTCATGGGTAGATCCGAACGGCACCAGGCGCCAGGTAAAAGGCGGAGCTGCATCGGTTTATTGGGCATATCATGGAAAGCTGCCCTGGGTAGATTACTCAGATACTCCGGATCCTCCGGGGCCTACTCCTACTCCGGATCCGCCTGATCCTCCATCTCCATCTCCTGATATTCCGGCAAGAAACATATATAGTTATGTAGTAGATAAAAATACTAAGAAGGTTACTATAATCAGAGATGATGTAGCAGGATCAGCTGTAAGGGATTATCACGTGACTTCAGATGTTGATACTGTCTTGATAGATTTTGAGGGATAAGCTATGACTATTATAGTAACTGATAATATTAAACAGATGAACATCTATATAGATGATGCTGCCTCAACTGAAGAGCTTACATTTCATATCGAGGCGGATGCAAGCATGGCTGTAATAAATATTGAAGATATAAAAACGGAGGACTAAAACATGAAACTTAATGAACTTTTAGAACTTACAAGAGCAGGATTTACAAAAGAGGAAATTTTAAAACTTGCAGGAGAATCCGCTTCCTCCGCTTCAGCCTCTCCGGATCCGGCTCCGGAAGCTGCACCTGCAGCTCCGGCAGCTGCTCCGGAGGAAAAGAAGGGAGAGAAGCCGGAAACAGATATATCTGCTGTTATTGAAAGAGAAATAGCAAAAGCATTCAAGCCTTTTGAAAATCTCTATAATAACATAGCAGAAAAGGCAAATATGCCATCTATCGGAAATGTTGAGCCAAAAGGCATCGACGATATTATTAACGATTTTTTTACCAAATAAAGAAAGGAAAGAACAGAAATGGCAAACACATTTACTCCTACGGATGTATATGGCATTGTAAATGCTATGGCTTCGGAGATGTTCGGAGCTAATAACACTCTTACTGCTATAAATACATCTACATTTCAGACCATCGGAGAGCATATGCTCAGAACAGGATACACCAACACTCTTGATGCACTCTCCAATGTTATCGGAAGAACAGTAATAGCTGTAAGAAGGTATAACGGCAGATTCAAACTCATTATGAGAACTCCTGCAGAATGGGGAGGCATTGAAAGAAAGATCTCATTCTATGCTAAATCACTCCAGGCATCCGGCAACTATAATACCGACATTAACGGCACTCAGCTGGATGACGGCCAGAGCATCGACCATTACAAGATCTCAAAGAAATATCCTCTGGAGCTGAACTTCTGCGGAGTAAAAACTCTTGAATATGAAGATACCACTTTTATTCACCAGCTCAAGCTGGCCTTTAAGGATGAGAGCTCCTTCTCAGATTTCGTATCAGGTAAGCTTGTAGATATCGCAAATGATATTGAATCTAAGATAGAAGCTGAGAACAGGCTTATGGTACTTAATGCAATAGGAGCTACTTATAACGTAGGAACTGCAAGACAGAAGGTAAATCTTACTGCAGCATTTAACGCAAAGTATCTCACCAGCTATACCACAGCTCAGCTGCTTACTACTTATCTTGCTGATTTCGTGGCTTTCATGGTAGCAAGGATCCAGGGAGATATGGAGCTTATGAGAGATAGAAATGAGCTTTTTCATATCTATCCGGCAAGGAATGACGATGCAGGAAACGCACTCCAGCTGCTCAGACATACTCCGCCTGAAATGAGAAGGCTCATCCTTTATATGCCTCTTATCAGGGACGAAGAGAAAAATGTATTCCCATCACTCTTTAATGATTCCTATCTTAAATTTGAGAATTATGAAGGCGTAGAATACTGGCAGAATCCTAATGTTCCTATGGCTGTATCAGTAACTCCTAACCAGCTCAATGTTTCCAACGGTCAGAGCGTAAACGGAACTGCAGTAACAGAAGATAATATTGTTGGCCTGCTCTTTGACAGAGATGCACTTGAAATGAGCATCAAGCATGAGAGCTCCCTTACTACTCCGGTAAATGCTCGCGGAGAATACTATAACACTTATTATCACTGGAGCATGATGTATAAGCAGGATCAGACTGAAAACATGATCCTCTATTACATGGCAGACTAATATGGCTTATATACTTAAACTCGGAACATTTGCAAAGAAGAGAAACAGCACAGCTCAGCCTGATATGACAGGCTGGGCTGAGTATGCTGTAACTCTTAAAAACGGCTCAGATCTTGTCAATCCGTCTATCTATATAAATATTCCGGAAGCAGAAGCAGTTAATTATAACTATGCTTATATGCTCGGATCCTATTATTATATAGTGCAGAAGAGCATGGACAGAACAGGCTTTTGCACTATGCAGCTGCAAAAAGATGTTCTGGCAAGCTATAAATCAGAGATAGGCAGCAGCAATCTGTATATTCTGAGATCTTCTGCAACTTATGATGGTAGCATTCCGGATAATCATTATCCGCCTACGGCTCAGAGCGCTGTAAGTGTATCCTTCCAGGATATTGAAAGTGTACCTTATGTAAATTTTAATAAAGGGTATTATCTTGTGTCTGTGATGGGTATAGGAAATGCAGCAGGAGGCGCTGAGATGATCTTCCAGCTCTCTCCTGCAAGCTTTAAGATAATGATAATGAATCTGTTTACACAGATAGGACAGTTTACTGTTAATGATGCGTGGAATCAGATAGCTCAGTTTTTCGGAGGCAATCCGCAGGAACTTATTTCAGGTGTTGTCTGGGTGCCGTGGGGATTTCCGGGAGTCGATAATGTAGATGTTATAATAGGCAGATACAATACTGATGTAAAAGGCAGATTAGTTACTAAGAGTGTTGTTGATCTTGCAGAATATACTCATCCGATTCCTAAACATCCACAGGCAGCAGACAGAGGAGAATATCTCAATCTATCTCCATATACTTATCATACTCTTTCGCTTAACTGCGGAGGCATTATAGAGCTTGATACAACTAAGCTCGTGAATGTAGATCAAATCAGAGTAAAGCGAACTCTTAACACTAAAGGTGAACTGCTTACTCAGGTATTTACAGATGCAGCCACAGGATCAGGAAGTTATTTGCTCGCTAAGATTTTTGGACAAATGGGAGTGCCCATATCCTTAAATGGTAATAATGCAGGAAGCTCTATAGTAACCGGAGTAGTGGGAACTGTAAGCGCTGCTGCAACTGCTATTGCAACAGGAGGCGCTGGAGCTGCAGCTTCTCTTATTGGCGCCGGTCTCGGAACAGTTACATCTGCTATCTGCGGAGCTTCTTCCAATTCTTCCAGTGGATCTGTAGTAGGTCTGGAAGAACAGGGAAGACTTACATCAATATTCTACTATGTTATTGATGAAGATAGATTGAACAACGGCAGGCCCTACTGTAAGCAGAGCACACCGGCAGCGCTGGGAGGATATATGACAGCTTACAAGGCTCCTCTTTCTATATCTGCTACTGTTCCGGAAGTTGATGAGATCCAGAACTATCTCACATCTGGATTCTACTATGAATAGGAGGAAATAGATATGTATTATACATACGGAGGTATATACCAGGCTCCTCCATATATGAATAATGATCCTAATGCCTCCATGAATTACTGGAGCAGATCTCTTTTGCAGCGCCTTACGGCTCTGATAGATTTTGAAAATCTTCCAGAAAGATCTGAAAATCAGTACGGATGGGATAAGGATGCTCTTAAATATGGCCTTTTTATGATAGGCTTTTTAGCTGTATTCCGCTCCAGAACTTACGGAGTAGTGCCTCAGCCGGGAACGCTTACAGGCTACAGCCTGCAGTATCAGCCGTCCGGAGTTATGGTAGCAACGCCTTATTTTCAGTTTGAGAGGCCTCTTACTCTGGGAGTAGAAGCAGAGCTCATAAAGCTTGCTCCTGATTATACCGGAGTATATGATATCATCACTAAGTACGCTGCAGAGCTTAAAGAGATAGATACATCCATTAAGAGCGCTGCCAGAAACTCCAGACTTGCATATGCACTTATAGCAGCAGGAGATAAAGGCGCTCGGACTATGAAAGCCATCAGAGAGAAGATCATCAACGGAGATGATGTCATCATTGATGAGAAGGTAATGAGAAACAAACAGGATCCTACGGCTCCGCCATGGTTTGAATTTGACAGAGAACTTAAATCAAATTACATCTTGGGAGATCTTCTGGATGCAAGAAGGACTACTCTTGTAGATTTTTACAGAGAAATAGGAGTCCGGATGCTGGATGATAAAAAAGAGCGCATGATAACATCTGAAGTAGATGCAGGAAACGCTGAAACCTTTATCAGATCTGAGGTCTGGATAGAAACTCTGAAAGAATCCTGCCAGAAGGTAAATGATATGTTCGGAACAAATATCACGCCTATTATCAACAGGCCTGATATGGCCGAAAATCGCCCATCTGAGAGCATTTTAGGAGGCGAATGATATGTTTATCAACCAGCTGCATCAGGGCGGAATAAGAGCCCTTTTAGACTATGACAGCACTATATTTGATGAGATGAGCCTTCCGGATGGAGTAGATCTTCAGGAGGTAGTAGATACTATCATATTTAAATATGGAGATACTCCGCTCTTCTCTCCGGATCCTGCAGTAATGAAATACTACCTTAAAGCATGGAGTCTGCATAGGCTTCCGCTCTGGAATCGCTTTAAGGCAGCAGTAGAAAAAGAGTATGATCCTATAGAAAACTATGATAGGATCGAAGAATCAGATGATGATTTTACTCATGGCCTTACTGTAGAAAATCAGATATCTGCAGATAATGAATCTGATTATCAGCCTGATAATAAAGGCATAAACAGCGGAACTGATAAAAGACATATCAGCAGCAGAACTCATGGAAATATAGGTATCGTAACTTCACAGCAAATGCTGGCATCAGAGCTTGATCTTATTCCGCTGCTTGATGTAGTAGATTATATAGCTGATGATTTCCATTCAGAATTTTGCTTAGGTATTTATAATTAGGAGGCAATGCTATGGCATACACACCAGAAAATAATCCGTATATACCGGGAGATCCTTATTCCTATGATCTTAAATGGATGGTATCCCGAATTAAAGAAGTAGATGAAAAACTTGCTTCTTTTATTGAAATGTACGGAATGCCTGTAGTAGTTAAAACTGCTGCGGAAATGACAGATGCTAACAAAGTATATATCTATATCGGCTCAGAGCTCGGCTACACTTCCGGAGATTGGTATTATTATGATAAAGATACAAATCTCTGGACAGCAGGAGGATCCTATGGAGGATATCCTGTTGATAGTGTTTTATCTTCCAGCAGCACAAATGCCGTAGAAAACAGAGTGCTCAATGCAGGATTTAATTATGTAAA
>Ga0247611_10009348_pt1 | contig 11811 bp, 8 predicted proteins | sample 177DNAGHGhighgp2_FD_192422 | JGI IMG/M metagenome (GOLD analysis project Ga0247611, IMG submission 192422) | Sheep rumen microbial communities from Palmerston North, Manawatu-Wanganui, New Zealand - 1770 DNA GHGhigh gp2 | ecosystem: Host-associated > Mammals > Digestive system > Stomach > Rumen ... | reverse complement strand
ATCCGCTGTTCGTTATTGCAGATAATGGACGTGGTAAGTCTGTGAAGAATGTAAGAATCGTTCCTGATTATAATGCATCCCGTGCAATCAGTGCAGTTCTGTATAAGATTGCAGATGTTGAAGGTACTAATGTACTTGAGACAACAAGATTTGCATTCGCTCCCGATTCTGTTTATTCTGTAAATGGAGTAAGGAAGAATATTTATCTTAATCTGAATTCTACTGCACAATTCCAGACTGCTATTATTGATGAATATAGAGAAGCATTCATTGCTCAGCTTGCTAGCATTACTGGATATACAGAAGATGAGCTTTATAGCATGGATCCTCTGTTCGGTAGAGAGCATAATGGTACAGTATCCTCTGTTATTGAGGTGGATGATACTGGTACAAATCTCTCTGAGAATCTTGGACTTCCGCTTCTGTCCGGTTCTGATTCTCTTAGTGGCAATTCTGCAAACTTCTCTGCAGGTAATGGTATCTGGGCTCAGAAGGCTATCGAATACTTTGATGGTACGTTTGATACAGAGATCTTTGATCTTGATCAGCATAAGATTGACTTCTGTGTTGATGCAAACTATCCGGATGAAGTTAAGGATGCTATTATCGAACTGGCTAAGTTTAGACAAGACTTCTATTTCTTCAGGGACCTTGGTCTTGGTATAAGAAATATGGAAGATGTTGAAGCTAAGGTTTCAACTCTTACTGGATGGAAGGTAACTCCGTTTGCTGGAGACTATATGACTACGTATGATATTATTGATCCATTCAGCAGAAAGCAGATTAAGGTTACCATGACTCACGGTATGGCTCCGCTTCTTGTGCAGCATTATCTTACCAATGTAGCAGCTCCAATGGCCGGTGAGTTCAATAGATTTGTCATTACTGAGGCTATTCCGAATACTATTAGTTTCATTCCGAGGGTTATTCCTGGTAATGACCAGAAGCAGACCCTTGACGATCTGCATGTGAACTATGCTAACTATTCTTCTGATGATGGACTGCTCACAGTTCAGTCTACATATACCTCTCAGGATCATTGGGGACCGCTTAGCTACTCCTCTAATGTACTTCTGACTCAGATGTGTATTAAGGCTATCAGAAGATATTGCCCGAAGATCCGTTTCATGCTCAATGGCGTCGGTGCTACTGATTTCAGTGAGTATGCTCAGCTGATCGAGAATAATGTAATTGATAAGTATAGACAGTATTTCAAGGAAGTATCTCTTGTATATACTAGAGATGATGAAATGATTGCTACTAAGACTTTCAATGCGTCACTTTATTGCTTCTATCAGGACTTCGTCCAGGGCGAGATATTCGATGTCTTCGCTATGGAAGGTTCGCCGGATTCTAACCCGATTAGTGGTGTTGATGTTACGGCATATCCTATTATTTAAGGAAAGGAGGCTAAAGGTAAAACATTATGGCAAATGGATTGAAATATATTAAGAAGCCTAGAAGTGTTACAGAGTATACCCTGATGAAGGGTGTTACAGATTATTCCAATCTCAAGCAGTTTGATATGTTTGAGTCTGGATATGGCTTCCTTACTGTAATTAATATTCCTAAATTCATGGTTCTTCTTGCAAAGGACGATGAGAGAATTGCTGCATATTCAGATGGATTTGCTCATATTATGGAAGGTGAGTTCAAGGGCCTTTCTGGACTTACTGATATCACTGCCGAGCCTGGTACAATTACCAATGGTGTAAATGATCTGCAGCTCATCCAGAATGTTACTATGGATACATCTATTACCGTTTCCATGGAATTCTATGAGAGATCTGGTGGTATTATAACCAACTTCCTGAGCACTTATCTGACAGGTATCAAAGATCCGTATAGCAAGGCTAAGACTTATCATGGTCTTGTTGGTACTTCTATCTTTGATCCAGGTCCCGAGTATGAAACATTTACGTTCCTGTATTATGTAACCGATAATACAATGCGTAATATCGAGAAGGCTTATCTGCTTGTAAATGCTCAGCCGACAACAGCTCCACTTGCTACTCTGTACAATGTGGATCGTTCTAACATTGCATTCCAGCCTATTTCTGTTGATTTCAACTGCTTCCCGATAGTTGGTGATACAGTTAATAAGTATGCTGCAATGATGCTTGAGTATGATCTTACTACAGATAATACTGCTCGTAAGCTTATTCTTGATTCCAATGACTATCAGTGGGATGCCTATAAGAATAAGGTTGAGAGTTCTACTAGACAGATTGGTTCTACTCACATAGGTACAATCCTTAGAGATGAAGGTAAGACTCTCACTACTGCTGTAAACGAATATGATTCTAACCAGCATAACAGGCTGATTGGCCCTTCTTATAAGTCTGACAGAAGTTCTGTATAAAATGTAAACTAACATTAATAATTTTATATAGTAATATATTATAAGAATCAATTAAAATTCCCCTATAGATGAATATAATATATTTTATAAAAGAATAGTGTTAGTATCATTTATATATCAATAACTATGAAAAATATCCCGGAAAGTCTTTAATAGACTTTCCGGGTTTTATCTGTTATTTTAATAATCTTCTTCAGATTCTAATTTACTTACACCTTTATCAAGCTTAATCTCTTCTTTTATTCTAGTAATTTCTTCATCTGTAAGATATGAAGGCACAATCTTTCTAACAATGATCTTCTTAAACATAGATTTTGCTTCATCTGCTTCATTGGCCATTTCTACATCTGAAATAGCTTCAGCATATTGAACTGCACTATTAAGAAGCTGTGTACCTTGAGTCATACTAAGGAAAGCAGGTCTCGGAAGAGTTACTATGAGATCTACATTCTCGCCATATTCAAATCTGTATATCTTAGTAATAAGCTCTGAACAGAATGCTTCTACCTTAGACTGAATCTTTAATACAGATCTTAAGAGTTTAGCATTAGTCATAGTATAACGAACTGCAAAATCCATACCAGTAGAAGAATCTACTATCTCTTTAGATACTTCTGTACTATTGACTGCACTCTCTTCAAGATTCTGCATTAATTCCGTTGGGAAATCAAATTGTTGACCTTGCATTGTATCAAACACTATAGGAGCATCTCCAGATGGACCCATAGGAATTACAAAGTCGTTGAATCTGCCAAGGACTCCGAGTATATTATTTATACTTTCCATTTGTCTAATACCAAAGTTACCTTTCTTAATGGTAGAAATTACATTAAGAAGGGATTGTGCAGTATTGGTATCAAGAGATTGTTTTACATAATATACTCTCCTATCGAATCCTCTAGTAGTCCAGCCTAAGACTGATGTCATATTAAGCATGATCCATTGTTTTGCTGGTACTAGAGCATCCCAAAGATCAGATATGCCACGGTGAGTCTCCGGATCTTCTCTGAATTTAAGGTGATGGATATCATCTGCTGGAATAAATGTAACATTCATATCTAATGATTTGCTAATTCTATTATATCTATCATTATATCTAAGCATAAGATAGATTTCTTTCTTAAGATTTACATTAGCATTTATAAATGCTGCATCTATTTCTTGTGATATTTTGGCTGCTATTTGCCTTAATGCCATATCACCTTCGTCTTCTGGATTCATCGACGATATGCTGCCATTATTAAACATAGATGTGATTGAATTATATCCTCCAACATTTGAGTTGGAATCTATATCCATCATCCTATCTTCATCTATTGCAATATAGTATCCACCAAATAAGACATCTTCAATATATATAGGGATAAATTTATCGTGACGTATTGTTCTTACAACTGCACCATTGATATTCTTTACCTTTTCATTTTGATTAGTTCTAGATAATCCGTCAGATGCTGTACTGTCATCATCTTCCCAACTTATTTGGTCATCTATAGTACGATCTAATTTAACCTCTACATTGTTGCCATCCTTCTTAAGATGGTCTTTAAAGGTTGCATCTGCTTCGTTCAATTCAAATGTTTCAGATAAACCAATTACTAAATCATCTCCAGAATGCTTTCTAAGATATAGATTGTTAGATACAGCCTCTGCTATAATCTTAGATTTATCAAATGTAATATTAATGGCTCCATCTTGTGCAGATGTGTCAACACGTTGTCTTACTTTTGATGCACTTTCTCCCAATATTTCTGATACTTTGTGAGTAACAGACTCTTGGAATGATGCTGCTCCAGATTGATCCTTTCTTTTCAGCAATTGATTCAATGCTGCAGTATATGGCACACAATATACAAATTCTTCTCCATACTTAGAGGTATCGCTGTACCATTTTTCTACATTATCTTCCAGATTATATTTTTTCTTCATTTCATTGATATTATTCTGGATGATTGCATTGGTGCTTGACATAGGATTCTCATTCTTAGGACTTATGTGGAGAAATTCTTTAGTATAGGAATCGGAGCAAAGCACTGCATCACGTTTAATATCAAGAGCGATTTGTAATTTGGGCATATATTTACAAATCATATCAAATTCATTGTCCAATTCCTTGATCCATTTTGTTCTGGCATATGTCTCCATAAGAGAAGCCATCATATCAGGAGATTGAAATAAATTTGATATATCTTCATCTTTTCCTGTGCCGAAAGATTTATCTAGTTTGTTTCCAAGGGTATTGGATTTCTTAAGTACTTTTGTAAATAGACTAGTTATATTAGATACATTTTCTATACCACTATCATTATCTGTAATTGATCTGATAGCTGCATCCAGATCATCAGCAACCTGGGTATGAATTAGGTCTGTTCCAGTAGCTGTAAATTTAGTTAAAGATACCAGATCTTGAGTCTGGGTATCTAATTTATCGAGTAATTTATCTATAGACCTTGAGGAGCTACTAGATCTGTTATTATTATCTGCCATATAGAAAAATAGCCTCCTATCATGATTATAAAAAAGTTGAAGTGATTAGAGTATATGAAAATTATTAATGGTAAATTATTAATTATGAAACTCCATAGAAAAGGAGGAATAGTAAATGGAACATGATAAAAGAAAAGATGTATTGAGCAAGATTGATTTCTTTTGTTCAATGGCCGTATTAGTATCAAAAAGGTCCAAAGATCCTAATACACAGGTTGGAGCTGTTATTGTCTCAGATACAGATAGAATTTTGTCTGTAGGATATAATGGATTCCCTAATGGTATATCTGATGATGATTTTCCTTGGGCTAGGGAGGCTGAATCAGATGTTGATACTAAATATCCATATGTAATTCATGCAGAAATGAATGCTATATTAAATTTTAGAGGAGATTTAAAGGCATTAAGTGGAGCTACACTATATGTAACATTATTCCCATGTCACGAATGTGTGAAGGCAATTATACAAACTGGAATTGGAAAAATAATATATTTAAATGATAAGTATAATGGTAGCGATGATAGTATAGAAGCTAAAAGAATGTTAGATTCTGTTGGTATAGAATATGAAGAATATCATTTACCATTTGAATTAAAATTTAATAAAAAATAAATTAAAATATATGGATAGGGGTTCAATCGAACCCTATCCACTTTTCTTTCATATATATCCTGCTTTGTTTCACTATTATACTATATAATCAAAAAAGACTTTTTAAAAATAAATTGGTATAGGTGCGCTATCACCTATACCAATTTAATTAATTTAATAATAGTATATTACCATATGTATATGTATTTGTTTTTAGTTTCTTTCTATGGCAAATATATTGAAACGTTCTAGCTATTATACTATTATTTACTGCATCTTGATTGTATATATAATCATATATATTTAATGATATAATATCACCTTTTACATTTGGAGTTATTACTTTAGAGCATGGCACTCTACATTTGGCTCCAGAATAGTCAATTATATTTATATTATTAATAGATGTAATTGAACTATACTCTGTAAAATGGTTAATATTATTGCAATCTTCTTCAGTATATAATAGCCTTTTTGTTCCTATAGTACTGTATAAATCATGATAATATACAAGATGATTTCTTTTTATATTACTACCTAAGAAATATATAGAATTTATTATATCCATATAATCAAAGATAGCATCATCTTTTTTCAATTGGTTTATTTTAGTTAACCATAATCCTATTTCAGTAGCTACTGTACCGAAAATAAACATAGAATATTTAGGATCTTCTATAGGTATTTCTGTATAGAACGTTTCATCCCAGGACATGAGTAATATATACCCTGGGATAAATGTCATATAACCATCTGTTCTAATGAAACCTGCACAGCTACTAATTAACTGAGTTACATGTTTACAAAACTGAGCTAATGATTCATCATGTCCATTAAATGGAATAAAAGGAACTACATTATCATTATTCATAATATAGCTCCTTTCTTAATCTCATCCTCTATATCTAATGCTTTTGATTCATCAATATGCTCATCAAATGTTACTGCTGGCAATAGATTATCATAGTGATATTCGTCATTGACTAATTCTATTGCACCCATTAATTCTTTTGATGTGGTAAAATATATAGCTTCTGTAAGATTCATAGGTCTACCACGATATCCATTATATTTATAATATTCTTCAATATCCTTTAATACATCGTGGATATCACCAAGGCTTAACCACCTTCTGCAGAATTCAAGAATATTTCCACTCATAAGATTATCCAAAAATTCTCCAGATCTAGAATATCTGGCTGCATCATCATCAGATGTATACATATCTGGATGCTCATTATCATGTATTTTATTCTCTATATCAATTTTACCAACTTGAGTATTCATGGCAAGATTATTTTCCATTATGATAGAAGGGTAAAGTGCTGAATAATCGAAATCGACCATATTCTCTGCTATCATACTCGGTCTGCCATTTATTTTCATCATTGAATCTTCTGAATTGTGGAATGGATCGCCTACCATAGCTCCTGGGAATTTGGAGGTTGGTTGTTCATTCCATATATTTAGATTATTACCCATTATATATCCATCATGATAGAATTCTTTTGTAAATCTATTTGCAAGATATACAGATTGTCTATGTCCTTTTGGATATATTGTATTATTGGTTAGACATTTTGTGAATATATACTCACTATCTTGTGTAACATTTTCTATACACATCTGAACTATAGTATCCATTATATTATAGAATGAAAATACTTCATAGTTCAGATATGGAAGCATATTAATATTATTTGTAATATGGGAATAATCTAATTTATTCACTTCTGCTATTGCTTCTCCAATTGCATCCAATCGAAAGCTTGGATACATTCCACGACCTTTTCTTCTAGATGCAAATTGTATCATTTGATCAAGCCAGATTGTATAGGATGACATGCTTACATAATCACCACGTTCAGCATATACATTCTTATTACGCTCATCAATATAGAATCTTAAATATCTTGGTGATATTCTTTTATCTGTAATTACATCTACTGGATCTGCCCCTAAATGTGCTATTCTTGCTATAATATAATCTAAGTCAAATGCCATATTCCATATCATTAATACATCTGGACTTGATTCGTTTATTATATCAAATATAGTTTTGAGCATTTCTAGTTCATCGGAGAAGAATATTAATCTATATTCTAATTTATCTATACCAAATTTCTTAGCCTTTTTGGGACCACCTACTGCATCTATAATAAAATTCTTTAATTTATTATATTGAGCGTCATGATTATTAGAAAATTCTGCTTCATATTGAAGCATCAACGGATTCTGATAGTTTTCTAATAAGAATTGATATGATATATTATTCTTTTCGTCTAAATAAGATACTGCATTGATTGGAACTTCACCCGGCATTGGGAAATCTGATATCGCCTCTTTACCATCGGTCTCTATATCTAGATATGCTTTATTTAATTTAAACACTTCATTAGTATATTCTATATCAAATAGAAATCTATAGTAATTTTGAATATCCATGTCTGCCATAAATACTCTATAATCACTTAATAAAGCTTGTTTTAAATCATTTTTTCTACCTTGTTGCATCATGTCATCATAAAAATTCTCTGCACCTATATTTTTTGCTATAGATTTGAGAATACTACGATTGTTACATGTTACAGGCTCTACTTTATCGGCTTCTATAAAAAATAAATGGTGATCTACATTATATTCATCTTTTAACTTATACCAAGTTCTTTTTGGTCTTTGTATAATATGAACGTGTTTTTCTCCAGTATTATTATCCCTAAATAATATACTTATATAATCTGGTAAGAATTTATTATCTTCATATGGATCTGGTAATGGTGGTACATAATATGTATTCATTATAGTTATATTACTACCACGCGGGTATCCTGGAATTTTTAATTCATATACATAATTATCACTTTTTGGCATGAATTAATAATTCTCCTCTCTACTTATATATTAAATAGTAAAACGTAAAATAAAAATTTAAGGGGAATGGAAACTCTATCCATTCCCCTTATTATTACTGATAAATAATCTCCACGTTTGCACTGGCTTTGAATATAATTACATTGCAGAGTGCTGTGCCAGGATCAATGGTGACATCTTCTGCACCATATACACTGACTTCAATCTCTTTATCCGGGACTACGTCAATCTCCCCTCCAGGAACGATGAAGTCGATGGAATGATATGTTCCATCTTCATATTCTTTCTCCTCATTAGAGTAATGATATTCTCTAAGAGCATAAATTTTATATCCATTTGGAATTTTGATTGTTACACCGGTTTTCACGTTCATATGGTCACCTTCTGAAAGGTATGCCATCATGGATGAATACAATGTGCCAAACTTAACATCGGTAAGTCCGATGTTTGCTGATTTAGGTAATTCTTTACCTTCTACTACTTTTTCAAATTTAATGTCTTCCATGTTCATTTTTTTCCTTTCTATTCAATTTTTATATATTTTACAAGATAATAAAAAGATAATCTCAATTCATTATCTCATCTATATAATATCTAATTAAATTTAGATTTAATTAAAATTGAAAGGAGAAATCGCACAATGATAGATTTTTCTGGATTACAGCAGCCTCCGCAGCATAATGCGGCTGCTCCAAATATAACTAATCCAGCCTATGCACAGCAATCTTATTCTACCCCAGGTAAACCTGAAAATACAGTAACTACTCCTCCTAATACTAATCTAGGTAATCTTACTTTCACTGGATTATTAGGTAATACTACCGTAATGGGATCTTCTCCAAATCTACCAGTTGTAGCTGAAACTAAGCCTGCTATAAATAAAACTACAAGTAAGAAAGCTAAAACCGGAGAAGTTGTAAACTCTAAAGATATAGTAGAACATACATTTTATGCTGATACATATGCCGATACCAATAATATGGCATTGGGTATTGTTGCTCAGACAGACGAATTATTAAATGAGGCTAAGCAGGAACTAGACTGGATTAGGGCTCAGAGAAGCATGAAAGGCAAGTATCATTATATGACTGCCATGTATGCCTCTATGAGTTCATTAATGGGCACTAAACTTCAAGCAATAAGAGAAATCAATAGCAATATTAAGAATATCAATGATATGGAATATCGGAGATTTAAGGATAATAGAGCTATTGAACAAGGTGACGATAATAAGGCTATTATGGATGCATATAAGGCATTTATCTCAGCTCCGGTGGGTGCTCCTGATTATTATCATCCGAGTTCTCTTGAAATTACTGCTGGATCTACTGGCATAATTAAGAATGATTATCCGCAACATATTCAGGCTCAAATGGATGCAGGATTAAGCAATTACCTTAATAATCTGAGTCCACAGGAAAGGGTTATGCTTAATGACGGCAATCCTGATATAGAAGAGGTTCTTGTGTATGATCAGGCTACTGGAGCAAAGTATTTCCAATGGATGAATACGAAGACAAATACTCCTGTTCCTGGAATGGCTCCATCTAGTACATTGACTGTAGAAGATTTTGTTATAGATCCAAGAACAAAGTTAGCTAGAAATATTAATCTTAATCAGGTTAAGAAAGTGGTTTATCTGAACGAGAATATTGGTGCAAATTATTAAAAAAAAAATAAATCCCATGGAGAAATATAAAATCTCCATGGGATTTATGATATTTATTCTTTTGATGTTACCTTCTTACTACTCTTTTTCTTTTTTGCAGGTTTCTTGACATCTGATTGTACATTGGTTGTGCTTTCTTTTTCATAAAGTAAATGTACATTTTTGAATGCTTCAGATGACTGTATTTCTTTTATAAATTTTGGAATAATGTGGAAGGTTACCACCAATTCATTGCTTAATTTGCTAAAACCAATAGAATCTATCTTGAATTTGCTTAATCCAACATAACTAATTGGTTTTCCTTCATACTTAGTTGCCAATAAGTATTTGGTGAGCTCCATCATTCCATTCTTATCGCGTTTACATATTTTATTAAACTCTATATCATTATTATTTCCTTTAAAGTATTCTACTTTTGATTTGAATATAGCATCAAATCCAAAACTATGGATCCGAATATAATCACTGCTTGTAAACGTTAACCATTCCTTATATTTATCGACAACAGATTTATCAAAACTAATATTTGATTCTGTTGAGGCTCTTTGCATATCAATATAGGAATTAAGCACATTTGCATATGCACTAGAAGATGCCACAGTAGTTACAGTGTCTGAAGATTGAATGGTTGCAGCAAATTGAAACTTGATGCTGATCTCATTTTCTGTATTTATCTTTAGATCAATTATATTAAGGGCAGCTTTCTTTTTTGTTTTTGTAAATATTTCTTTTTCTTTCTCTTTTATAAATGGATAAATTGACAATGCTACCCTATATAAATTTTTAGCAATCCAGTATTTAATATAGGACTTTGAAGATATTACAGCTTTTATAACGTCTTCTATTTCAGGATATCTTATGTTTGATATCAAATCATCCCTTGGACTAAGCTTAAGCACGAGTGAAAGGCTATCATCTATTTTTGCAGAGACGTTTGTATACTGGCACATATCATACCCATTGTAATTTGTCCTTTTAAAAAAATCACTCAGTTCGTACTTGCTCAGTATATTATCAATATCTATATATTTCTCATCTGCAACATAATCCTGATGTGGTCTATTTACCAGATATGCCGCCAAAAATATTCCTAATCTTTCTTTTTCTGGCTGCTTTTTTGAAGGTATTGTATATAGCAATTTCAAATTTCTATGATACCAATATTCTTCTGCATTAGTATATGATATAAGTTTATCAACAAATTCATACAATATCTTATAATTGGAATTACCAGATAGGATATATAAATCTGTTGAAGATAATCTCTTTGCTCTTCTGGTATATTCTAGGTTATAACGATATTTTTCAAAGAACGGATTAATTATATTAATTTCAATGTCTGTCATATTATTTCCATAAATTGACCATATTGTTTTATTGATAAAATCGAATAATAAATGCATTTTTTCTTCCATAATTTTAAATACTCCTCCATGTGTGATATTTAATTTTTATGATACTATTTCTCTATTATTATAATATATAAATATATTAATATTTGCTAAGTCTATATGAATTTTTCCTTTTAGTTGGTAGTGCAATAATCTGACTACATGATCGGATGGATTATTTATTCCTGTGTCTGTTTATAAAATCCACGATAATAACGCTGGGATTGCGTTATTCGCTAGATCTCCTAATGGCGTACCTATTAATTTATAAAAGAATTGGCATAGGGAGCGACCCTATGCCAACCTTACTAGAATATCACTAGGTTATCTAGACAAAGTTTGAGGGACCTTGCATCAGCACAGCACCCAGACCCTTATTCGAGGGGCCATCTTCTCGACCTTTAATAACTTGCTATATGCTATCTTGTTTCCGCGGTAT
>Ga0247611_10009347_pt1 | contig 11812 bp, 9 predicted proteins | sample 177DNAGHGhighgp2_FD_192422 | JGI IMG/M metagenome (GOLD analysis project Ga0247611, IMG submission 192422) | Sheep rumen microbial communities from Palmerston North, Manawatu-Wanganui, New Zealand - 1770 DNA GHGhigh gp2 | ecosystem: Host-associated > Mammals > Digestive system > Stomach > Rumen ... | reverse complement strand
ATACCCTTGCGCACCATCGAGAGCAACGGGTTGGGCACCACCCCACCCAGCTCCACAAAGCTGATGCCTGCATCTGTCAGCAGACGTTCCAGCTTATCCAACAAACCAGAACGGCGGGCAGAGCCGCCGCCGTAATGGACAAGCACGCGTCTGCCGCCGTTTGACTTGATGAGTTGTGGAACTTGTTCTTCTGACTGCTTGCCGAACACGATACGTGTCGGAGCGTAGAAATTAAAGTCCTTGATCATTCTTACTTTCCGAAATAACGCTTTAACAAACCAGCGAAGCCAGCACCGTGACGGGCCTCATCCTTGGCCATCTCATGAACGGTGTCGTGGATAGCATCGAAACCGGCAGCCTTGGCGTTCTTGGCAATGCGGAACTTATCCTCGCAAGCTCCGGCCTCGGCTGCGGCACGCTTCTCGAGATTGGTCTTCGTATCCCACACGCACTCGCCCAGCAGCTCGGCAAAACGGCTGGCGTGGTCGGCCTCTTCAAAGGCATAGCGCTTGAAGGCCTCGGCAATCTCGGGATAGCCCTCGCGGTCGGCCTGACGGGCCATTGCCAGATACATGCCCACCTCGCCGCACTCGCCATTGAAATGGTTGCGCAGGTCCTGAATCATCTCCTCGCTGACGCCCTCGGGCTTGCCGTCGCCAATCTTGTGAACCGTAGCATAAGTCATATCAACATCGTCCTTGAGTTCTGAGAACTTTGAGGCAGGAGCCTTACAGATGGGGCACTTCTCGGGAGCTGCATCGCCTTCGTAGATATATCCACAAACGGCGCAAATAAACTTTTTCTTCATAATTGTTGTGTTTTTAGTATTTGTTTAGTTAGAAATGATATTAACTTCGCAAAGATACTTATAAAAAATGAATCCTGCAAGTTTTTCACAGGTTTTATTCTTTTTTTTGCGCAACGCCTCGTCCTTGAATCTCACAGACGATAGCCTGAGCCACCGTGTACGCGGTCGTCCAGGCAGCCTGAAAGTTGAAACCGCCCGTGATACCATCAATATCAAGAACCTCGCCGGCGAAGTATAAATGAGGTTGGACACGACTCTCGAGTGTTGACGGATGGACAGCCGTAAGAGCTATTCCGCCGCAAGTCACAAACTCATCCTTGAAAGGTGCACGTCCCGCTATCTGATAAATGTCGTTGCACAGCACATTCACAAGGCGGTTCGTCTCCTTCTGGTTCAGACTGCTCCACGGACTGTTGGCCCGATCACCCAGACTCTTCTCAAGCAGATAGGTCAACAGTCTACTGGGGAGGTCGAACGGTCGTATGGATGTCAGCTGCTTCTGGGGGTGTTGCCGCTGCAGCGTCTCCAGTTGTTGACGGACCTCATCATCGCAACGACCTGTCCAGTTGACAGCCAGCGGCATGTGGTAACCGTTCTCATGGAGCAGACGGGCAGCATAGCTCGATAGTTTCAAGATTGCCGGACCGCTCATGCCCCAATGAGTCAGCAGTAGCGGCCCCTTTGCACGAAGTTTCGTTCCAGGAATGGCCACCGAAGCGTCTTCGACGACCAATCCCATCAGCGCATTGAGAGCTTTGTCAGCAATAGTAAACGTGAACAGCGACGGGACTGGCTCCACCACCTCATGCCCCTCGAGCCATTGCAGTCCTTTCATCAGCGGCTGACCGCCTGTGGTAACGGCCACGAAGTCGTAGTCGGACAGTTCGTCAGGACGGTTCACAGCATGTCCCGTCTTCACTTCCACACCAAGGCGATGAGCTTCAGAAAGGAAACAGTCGATGATGGCATGTGAGTCCTGTGCAGCAGGAAAGACACATTGGTCAGGCTGTGTCACCAAAGGCACTCCATGACTCTCAAACCAGGCATAGGCATCACGATTGTCGAACGTCTTGAACAGACGCTTCATCAGTCTGTGGCCGCGCGGATAGACTTCCGACAGGTCACGTACATCATAAAAGGAATTGGTACAGTTACATCGTCCCCCACCCGACACCTCGACCTTCGCCAACACACGCTGACTACGTTCCAGGATAACGACTTGCATTTCAGGCACCGCCGCCTTGAGGTTGACGGCCAAAAAGAAGCCAGCCGCTCCGCCACCTACTATCGCAGTCTTCATGACGTATATCTCGGAAATGGGAGGATTACTTCCAGGAAGCACCCTCGCGCAGTACGAAGCGGATACGCGACTTACGCGGCAGCTGAGGTTTCTCCCACGCTCCACCGAGTATCTGAATCACAGTCTCAGCCTTCGATGATGTCTGAGCAGCTGCTACTGCCTCACTTAACGAGAGGAAGTCACCGCGACCGCGACGATCAACGGTGATGTCGGCCTCGCAGCGATAGCGCTTCAAAAGAGGAATCTCGACGCACAGGGCGTCAGCCAACAGACGGGCAACAACATGTGCACCATAGACGTTGTAGTGGGTATTGTCCTGACGCCCGTCAGGTACACTGGGCTCCTCGCCAGGGAGGAACCACATATGCAGCCGTTTCGACGCCTCGGTTCCCAATCCCTGTTCCAGGTCGTGGGTTATCTGGTTAGCATCCACAAAGTGTACGTTCATCCTTTGAGCCACATCGCGCGGTGCCACGCGGTAGAGTCCGTGAGTATCGATAAGCGAGTCGCCCTCGACCATCTTGACGCCGTCCTTAAAGGTGGTCGTGCGCAGCTTCTCATCGTCGTCGTTCTCAGGAGCGCTAACGAAGAAGTTTCGCCTGACGACGCAGTTCATCAGCACCGGTATGCCGCCACGCTCACGTGTCTCTCGGACAAACTTCGCCAGATTATAGTCGAACGTCGAGCCCGGTTCGGTATGACGGTCGGCCTTGGGTTTCTCGTCGTTATGACCGAACTGAATGATCACATAGTCGCCGGGCTTCATCTTCTCCAGTACCTTGTCCCAGCGCCCTTCATCGATGAACGACTTCGAAGAACGACCGTTGACGGCATGATTGTCGACTCGGATGTTATCGTCGAAGAAGCACGGCAGGGCCATCGCCCACCCGCGTTCCTGCTTGCCATTCGAAATATCCTTGTTGGCTGCGGTGGAATCGCCGATAACAAAGATGGTGGTCGTCTTGTCGTTGGTTGCAGCCGTACAGAGCAGTAGTGCCGTGATGGCAGTCAGGATTGTCTTCTTCATCTTCAATCGATAGTTCGGAATGACGTTATTACGAAATTTGTGCAATCAGCTCATCAGGAGAAACCAGCGTCTGCTCACCTGTCTCCATGTTCTTAAGGGTCAGCTTGCACGTATTCATCTCGTTCTCACCTGCCAGTACCACGTATGGTATCTGCTTGGCATTTGCGTACGACATCTGCTTCTTCATCTTAGCAGCGTCAGGAAAAATCTCCGTACGGATACCGGCAGCACGTGCCTTCGCAACGGCCGGCAGACAGTATTCCGTTTCTTTCTCTCCGAAGTTGATGAAGAGCAGTTGTGTGCCGTTCGTGGCGTCTTTCGGATAGGCATCCAGCGCATTGAGCACATCGTAGATGCGATCGACACCAAACGAGATGCCAACACCCGAAATACCCGGCATACCAAAGATACCCGTCAGGTTGTCGTAGCGTCCACCACCTGTAATACTACCGATCTGGACATCCAGCGCCTTCACCTCGAAGATGGCACCTGTGTAGTAGTTCAGTCCGCGTGCCAGCGTCAAGTCAAGCTGAATCTCATTATTCAGAGGCGAACGTTGAGACGAAAGGAGCGAAAGGATGTAGCGCAGTTCCTCAACGCCCTTCAGTCCTGTCTCGCTGTCCTTCAGCACCTCGCTGATGGTGGTCAACTTCTCATCGTTGGTGCCCTCCAGCAGGATGATGGGCTGCAGCTTCTCTATCTGCTCGTCCGTCAGCCCATCCTCACGCAATTCGGCATTGACGTTGTCGATGCCTATCTTGTCGAGCTTGTCAATAGCAACGGTGATGTCGACAATCTTGTCAGCAGCACCAATGACCTCAGCGATGCCGCTGAGTATCTTGCGGTTGTTAATCTTTATCTGTACACGCACGCCAAAGCGCGTAAAAACGGTGTCGACAATCTGCATCAGCTCCACCTCGTTCAGCAACGAGTCGGAACCGACGATGTCACCATCGAACTGCCAGAACTCACGGTAGCGGCCCTTTTGCGGACGGTCCGCACGCCACACGGGCTGCATCTGATAGCGCTTGAATGGTAACTGCAGCTCCTCGCGGTGCATCACCACATAGCGGGCGAAGGGCACCGTCAGGTCGTAACGCAGTCCTTTCTCACACATTTTGGCAGCCAGATGCAGACTGTTGCGCTCCTGCAGTTCCGCATCGCTGACTTTGGCCAGACAGTCGCCCGAGTTCAATACCTTGAACAGCAGCTTGTCACCCTCTTCGCCATACTTGCCCATCAGCGTGCCGAGTGTCTCCATCGCGGGCGTCTCAATCTGCTGGAAGCCATACAGCTGATACACCTGCTTGATGGTGTCGAAGATATAGTTGCGACGGGCCATCTCCTGAGGGCCGAAGTCGCGTGTTCCCTTGGGTATGCTTGGTTTATTTGCCATTTCTTACGATTGTCTGGTCACGGTCCGGACCGATTGATATGATTGCGATGGGGGTTTCTAACTCTTTCTCAAGGAAGGCAATGTAGTCGCTGAACTCCTTCGGGAACTGGTCCTCGGAGGTGAACTGCGTCATATCGGTCTTCCAGCCGGGCAGCTCCTGATACACGGGCTCGATACCTTTCTCTATATCATAGGGGAAGTAGTCTATCTGCTGACCATTCTGCTTGTAGGCCACACATGCCTTAATGGTGTCGAAGCCGTCGAGCACATCGCTCTTCATCATGATGAGCTTCGTCACGCCATTGACCATGATCGAGTACTTCAAGGCCACCAGGTCAATCCATCCGCAACGGCGCTCACGACCTGTAACAGCACCATACTCGTGACCCAGGTCACGAATCTTCTTGCCTGTCTCGTCAAACAGCTCCGTGGGGAACGGACCGGCACCAACGCGCGTGCAATAGGCCTTCATGATACCGAACACGTCGCCAATCTTATTGGGACCGATACCCAGACCCGTGCAGGCACCTGCACAGATGGTGTTCGAGGAAGTCACGAAGGGATAGGATCCGAAGTCGATGTCGAGCATTGTGCCCTGGGCACCCTCACAGAGCACCGACTGGCCGCTCTTGAGAATACCATTGATCTCGTGCTCGCTGTCGACGATGGGGAACTGGCGCAGGTACTCCACGCCTTCCAGCCACTTCTTCTCCACCTCCGTAATGTCGTACTCGAAATTGAGCGACTTGAGGATAGCCTCGTGGCGGGCTTTGGCAGCAGCATACTTCTCGTCAAAGCCGTCCAGGATGTCACCTACGCGAAGACCGTTGCGCGACACCTTGTCCGTATAAGTCGGACCGATGCCCTTGCCTGTCGTGCCCACCTTGTTCTTACCCTTCTGAGCCTCATAGGCTGCGTCCAGCACGCGGTGGGTAGGCATAATCAAGTGTGCCTTCTTCGAGATATGCAGGCGCGTCTTCAGCTCGTGGCCACTCTGTTCCAGCGCCTTCGCCTCGTCCATGAAGAGGTCGGGGGCCAGCACGACGCCATTACCAATGATGTTCACCTTGCCTCCCTGGAAAATACCAGAGGGGATGCTGCGAAGCACGTATTTCTCTCCTTCAAACTCGAGCGTATGACCAGCGTTCGGACCGCCCTGGAAACGGGCTATCACGTCATACCTCGGGGTCAGCACGTCGACCACCTTTCCCTTACCTTCATCGCCCCACTGCAGACCCAGCAGAACGTCAACCTTACCTTTGTTCATTGTTTACTCTTATCTTTGTTTGATGTTTTCGTTTTCTTGTTCTCCGCCTTGCGCAGACGCGTGATACGAGCCTGACAGGTCGAACAGATACCATATATATATAAGGTGAAGCCGTCCTTGCGGAAACGGCGCAGGCGAAGATTGTCTATCGCCTCCGTTATCTCGGGCGAACGGAACTCGCTGACCTTGCCGCAGACCGTACACATCTGGTGGCAGTGGCTGTCGTTGTCATAGCACGCCTCATACTTCGTCGTTCCCTGAAAACGATGGCGCAGGACCAACCGCAGTTCCATGAACAGATTCAGCGTGTTATACAGCGTCGCACGGCTCACGGGGAACCGGTACTCATTCACCAGCTTCTCGCTCAGCTCGTCGAGCGTGAAGTGTCCGTTAATGCTATAGACAGCATTCAATATCGCGTAACGCTCGGGCGTCTTGCGATGGTTGTTCATTTCCAGATAGCTGTTCAGTATACGCTCAACAGCTGCCTTGACATTCTCTTTCATCTGTAACTAACTTCATAAACCGCACAAAATTACAACAAAAAGTTCAGATAACAGAAGAATTAATTATAAAAAGTCTAAAAAAAGGCAGATAGCCGTACCTCGTCAGCCCGCTCCGAGCGGAACGGCGTTCGGCTCCGGGCGGAACGGCGTTCGGCTCCGGGCGGAACAGTGTTCGGCTCCGAGCAGAACAGAGACGCCTAACGGACGGCTCTTTTCTGTATGCTGTCAGCCAGACGTTCGTAGACGAGTCCGAGGTCGGAGAAATGAAGGAGACAGTTGTTGGCAGCCTTGCGTACAGAGGGGAACGGACCTTGAAGTGCTACTAAAGCCTGGTCAAGGAACTCGTTGATACCACGCTCATTAGGCTCTTGGCCGTTCATGAACAACCGACTCAGAATATGGAAACCGCAGAGTTGATGATACTCCTCCGGCGAGGCCATCCACTGATAAGCCTTTTCCGGCGCATAAGGCAGATGCTGCCACAGGTTGAAGGCCAACTGTTCAGCCAGTTCAAGTGTATCGGCCTGCTCCATCCAGATATCGGCGACCTCAGGCAGCATCAGCTCAGGCGGCATGAGCATGGTGGCGAGAATCCTGCATTCGCGCACGTTCTCCTTATACAGCGCAATAGCCAGATCATAGCGAGCCTGAGGCTCACGGTTAGCACTCAGTTCCTGAGCCATCTCGCGCAGACGGGGCAGCGTAGCGCCCCAGTTCAGGTGGTAGCCGACGCCCTTGTCGCGCATAGACTGTGCAACGGAGCCGTCCATCATCTGCCGGAACGACTGCTTGATCTCTTTTATCTGTTGACTGACATCTGTCATGTGGTGTTTCGCTAAATCAATGTTCCATATTCCGTACTGTATCGCAGCATCTGTTGGGCATAGCTCTCAGAGTAACTGACCTGTATGTCGCAAATCTGACCCTCAGCATCGTACACAGGCAGCATCATGGGGTTGATAAAGCCCTTATAGGGCGCGAGGTTCAGCTGACGGTATCGCTCGAGCACTTCCTGATGAAGATCAGAATCAACTTTGACGGCATAGGTCTCAACGAGCTGACAGGCAGCATCGTAGTTACCCTCACTCTTGATGCGCTGCACCTCAGCCAGAAGGCGTGCAAAGAGCTGGCGTAGAGCCACATAGTCCGTGATCCGGACAAAGGTCTTTCCATTGTGTTTAACCAACTGAACGATGCCATGTCCCTGCTCATAGCACCAATGGGCGATGAGGGCTCGGTTGCGCATGTGTGCCTCCTCAATCTGACGACCCGGCTCTATACGTATGAGCTGCGTCATCAAGCCATTCATTATATAGGTATAATACTGCGACTTGTAAGCCTCGCCGTCAGGCAGTAGTCCAAGCTCCACGAGCTTCGGGTCGGCAATGTAGTATAGTCCGAAGAGGTCGGCACGTGCCTCCTCAATAGTATTGCCGTAAGCCTTCAGCGCATCGGGATCAACGCCCGGCAGCAGCTGTCCGCTGCCATGTCCTAAGCACTCGTGCAGATCGGTATGCAGGTCGTCGCAGACATCACCATACTTCTCAATCATAGCCAGCGTCTCAGCGTCGACCACGAACTCCTCCTTGAAACCGTTACCGTGGGCCGCTTTGTTATAGGCATCTGTGATGTTGGAGATAGTGATGCTCTTTGAGCCATGTTCTGAACGGATCCAGTCGGCATTAGGCAGGTTAATGCCGATAGCCGTCGAAGGATACTCATCGCCACCAAGCATGGCCGCACAGATGACATTGGCCGAGACACCCTTGACGACACGCTTCCGGAAGCGAGGGTCAACAGGCGAATGGTCCTCAAACCACTGGGCATTGGCGGCTATGGTCTGCGTCCTGTGGGTCGCCTCCTCGTCAATGTATTCAACAAGCCCTTCCCATGAGCCCTTGAGTCCCAGCGGATCACCATAAACCTCTATAAAGCCATTGATGAAGTCTATCCGTCCCTCATGTTCGCCAACCCACTCGATGCAGTAGTCATTGAACACGCGAAGGTCACCCGTCTGATAGTAACGCACAAGAAGCTCGATGATGCGTGCCTGCCGTTCATTCTCAGCCACCATACGGGCCTTCTCCAGCCAATAGACAATATGGCGGATGGCGTTGGCATAGCGTCCGTCGGCCGACCACACCTCTTCATGAATGCCTGAAGCATCCTTCACGAGCGTCGTGTTCAGGCCATAGGAGACTGGCTGCGGGTCATGGGCTGCCATCGCTTTCTGCTTCTGGTAGAAAGCCTCAGCCTCCCGCTGGGTGACGCCATCATAGAAGTGGCAAGCGGAGGTCTTTACCAAGTCCTGGCCCTCAGCCTTGTTGACACGCTTCGGCAATACCTCAGGATCGAAGATGACGGGCAGCAGCTCGTCACAGAACTCATCAACTGTCTGTCCCTCAGCCAGAGGCAGGCGTGTGGCTTCTACTTGATGAAGGACACTTCGCAAGTAGTCAGCCGTAAAGCCGGGCACAAACTTGTCGCACCCGTAGTGGTGATAGATGCCGTTGGAGAACCAGACGCGCTTCAGATAAACCTCAAGGGCGTGAAAAGCATCCGTGTCGTGAGCCACCCGCAGATCCGTATAGACGACCTCCAACGCTTTACGGATACGAAGGTTATACTTACCAAACTGGTCGAAGGTGATATCGCGACCATACAGGGTCGCCTTTGACAGGTAATATACCAGACGCTTCTGCTGGAGCGTCAGCTGTTCAAAACCGTCCAAGCGATATCTGAGCAATTGCAAGTCTGCAAACCGCTCATCCGAATAAGAAAAAGATGTCATAGTTGTCGATGGTAAACAGGTCTTCATCCCTTCGCCGACTTCTTCGACTTAGGTTGGGGATGCTGGGCAAGGTGTTGCAAACGGTACTCACGTGGCGTCATGTTCATCAGCTTGTAGAACGAGGCATAGAACGACTGCCTGTTGGCAAAGCCCACCATGTCGCTGACGTCCTCAATGTTCAGGTCCTTGTAACGCTTGTCAACCAAGATAGACATCGCCTCCTCGATACGATACTTATTGACAAACGACGTATAGTTCATGTGAAAGCGGACATTAACGACTGCTGATACATAGCGAGTATTCGTACCCAAATCCTCCGCAAGACGCTTTGCAGAGTAATCCTTGTCCTTGTATTTCTTCTGCATGACAATGATGTTAAGGATTTTCTCCTTCATCTCGTCCATCAAACGGGGGCTGACAAGCGTCCTATAGACGGCTTCCTTCTCCCTTTTTTCGGTAATATTATACTTCGCCATAGACCCGTACGTGTTAATAGTTTATAGTTTTCTCGGCAAATATAGTGATTTTTTTGACAAATCCCAAATTTTTTCTCCATTATTTGAAAAAAAATCGTATCTTTGTCGGGAAAATGAGCAAAAAGTGATAAAAAAAGGGCCAATTTTTTCGCTTAGTGGAAAATAATGTGTACTTTTACACGCTGATAACAACTGCCGCAACATCATATGAAACGAACATACAGCACCCTACTGGCCATCTTGACGACTGTCGCCTGTCTGACGACCGTCACCGCTACGGCACAAAAGCTGCAGGCATCGCTCTCGCACTACTCTACCGACAACGGACTGAGTAGCAATGCCATAGCTTTTATGACACAGGACGACTATGGCTATATCTGGATTGCCACCTGGAATGGTCTGTCGCGTTTCGACGGCTTTAACTTCTATAACTATCGGACAGGTAATGGCAGCCACATACCGAACCTCCACAACCGCATCTATGACATTGCCATTGACCAAGCCCAGAACGTGTGGATGCGCATGTACGACGGCCGTGTGTTTGTAGTCAACCGCAAGACCGACCAAATCATGAACCCCTTGGAGCAGGTAAGCGACCATCAGGAGCTCAAGACCTTCATCCCCCTGACCGTCACCAGTGGTGGCGACGTGCTGGCATCGTTCGATGGTGTGGGCATCTACAAGATGCGGCTGGACCAGAAAAAAACAGCCCCACAGCTGATTACCACCCCCGGACTGAGGGTGACAAGCATGGCCGAAGGCTACCATGACGACATTTGGGTGGGCACGGACAAAGGTGTCCACCGTCTTGACATCGCCAACCTGTCCATCGAGCAGAATGCCGTGTTTGCCAACGAGCATATCACCCACATGTACTCCAACGGTTACAACATCTACGTCGGGACAAAGTCCGGAAAGATTATGAGCTTCTCATACGGGCAGGCACCCAAGCTCATCAAAGATGTAGGACAACAACTGACGGGTTTGTATGTCGACAATTATGGCGTCGTCTGGTACTCCGACCAAGGACTGGGCATCTACCGCTACCGTCCTGCCAGCGACGACACGAAGTTCTTCGTACAGGACATACCCGTACCCGAGTACGACGCAACCGGCACATTCTTCAACAACGCCATGGGACTGCTGTGGATACGCATGAACCACGGTGGATATGGATACTACAATCGCGAAGCCGACGAGATAGAGTACTTCCATAATGACCCGTCAAACCCCTGGAACCTGTCAAACACAGTCAATGCCAGCCTGGAACTGGAAGAGGGTGTCGTCTGGGAGTCAACCAGCCGCCGGGGACTGGAGAAACTGGAAATCAAGAAGAACACCATCACGCGCTCACTCCTTGTGCCTGATGCCAAGTCAACCATCGAAAACGAGGTGCGTGCCATGTACTATGACAAGAATCGCAAGCTGCTGCTCATGGGTAACAAGAAGAGCAACCTGTTCATCATACATCCCGACGGCAGCCAGCATATCATCACTCACGACTCAAAAGGCAACCCCATAGGTCGTGCCTACGGCATCATGGAAGACTCCAAGGGTAACTACTGGCTGAGCTCGAAGGACTATGGTCTGTCGCTCATTACGCCTCAGGCAGGCGGTGGCTACCATATTCAGAACTTCCGCCACGATGACCAGGACGAATGGTCCATCAGCTCGAATGCCGCCTACCAGGCTGTCGAGGACAAACAGGGCAACATCTGGGTCGCAACCTATGGTGGAGGTGTGAACTTGCTGGTACGTTCGAAAGGAGGACATAAGTTCTATCATCCCCAAAACGTGATGCACAGCTATCCCGCTAACTCGTTCATGAAAGTCAGAGCCATTGCGCGTGACAAGGATGGCAACATCTGGGCAGGTACGACAGACGGCATACTCATCATGTCGTACAAAAACAACAACCTGACCATCAGAAAGTTGGCCAACTCGACAGAGCGCCCTGATAAGATTCTCATGAGTACAGACATCGTGTGCTTGAATTGCGATCAGAAAGGCACCATGTGGGTGGGAACCAACGGTGGCGGACTGTCACACACCATCGGACGTGACAGCAAGGGCATCTGGCTTTTCGACAGCTACACTTCAGAGGACGGACTTCCGTCGGACGAAATCAAAAGCATCACCTTCGACCTCCGGCATAACGTATGGTTTGCCACCGACCACGTCCTCTGCTCGTTCGATACCCAGAAAAAGATTTTTTCTACCTTTGTTAGTCTCGACGGCGTT
>Ga0247611_10009346_pt1 | contig 11813 bp, 9 predicted proteins | sample 177DNAGHGhighgp2_FD_192422 | JGI IMG/M metagenome (GOLD analysis project Ga0247611, IMG submission 192422) | Sheep rumen microbial communities from Palmerston North, Manawatu-Wanganui, New Zealand - 1770 DNA GHGhigh gp2 | ecosystem: Host-associated > Mammals > Digestive system > Stomach > Rumen ... | reverse complement strand
GTGCAGGATCGTAGGTTGCACCACTTCGTCTGGAAGTCGGTCTAAAACCTGCGTATAGTAGTCATCAGTAATACTTGGTGCGCCGGCCACGACGATTTGGTAGCCGTCTTTTACGAAAGGTTGGGCAGCCAGTACCATACGTCGCAGGTTATCCTTGATTTCCTGGCGACGACTTCCCGAAAGCAGGGCTATGATAGACTTTTCGGCCTCCAATCCGTGTTTTGCAGCAAAGGCAGGCAGCGTTTCGGTGTATGTCTCACGAAAAGCCGCCACTTCGTCTACGGTAGGATTGCCCACGTATGAGATATCGTAGTTGTGGCGTTTGAAAAAATCGACTTCAAACGGCAGAATGGAGAACAAACGGTCGATATAGCGCCGGATACTGTGAATACGGTGCTCCTTCCACGCCCAGATCTTGGGAGAAATATAGTAATATACAGGACAAATGCCACAACTGTGTACAAACTTGGCAATATCGAGGTTGAATCCCGGATAATCTACGAGAATCACGCAGTCGGGGCGCCAGTTGAGTATGGCATCCTTGCAGTTTTTCATGCCACGTAGGATTTGTGGCAAATGTTTCAGCACGGGAATGATGCCCATGTAGGCAATAGTCTTGTAATGTACCAGCAAACCTTCGGCTTCGCGCCGCATCAAGTCGCCGCCGTAGTACTGAAATTCAGCCTCGGCATCTTCTTCCTTGATGGCGCGCATCAAATTGGCCGCATGTAGGTCTCCGCTGGCCTCGCCTGCTATTAGGAAATATTTCATTCGTAGAAATGCTTACTTAGGTGAGTGAAACCTCAGAAAATGTCCTTCAGAACGCTCATCAGTTCGCGGGCTGTGACATCAAGTGTAGTGGGAGTAATCGCTACGTATCCATGTTCCAGCGCCCAAGCGTCGGTGTCTTCGGCTTCCGGCTCCAGATTGGTGCGATGTCCCACGAGCCAGTACATTTTCCCGCCTCGCGGATTCTTTACCGGCGCAATTTCGTCGTCCCATCGCGTAGCTGCCATTCTACAGATGCGTGTTCCCTTGAATTTCTCCTCCTTCGGGAAATTCACGTTCAGACATGTGTATCGCGGCAGGCCTGCAACAATTGTCTTGAACACGATATCGATGATATAAGGGCGCAGCGGCGAAAAATCCGCGTCAGGATTCATATCGCAGAGCGAGAATGCCACCGAGGGAATGTCGTGTAAAACACCTTCGTAGGCAGCTCCCATCGTACCGCTGTAGTGTGCGTTTACGGAAGAGTTATCTCCGTGATTGATGCCCGACACTACCAAATCGGGAGTGCGCTTGTTGCAAAGTTGCGAAACGGCAACTTTTACACAGTCCGCAGGCGTTCCCGTACAAGCGTAGATACTCAGTCTGCGCCCCTGCTTCAGGCATTGCAAGTTGATAGGAAAATGCGTGGTAATGGCACATGCCTGTCCCGAGCGGGCAGAATCCGGCGCCACAACCAGCAGATCGGCAACGGGGCTCAGCACATCGATCAATTCCTTGATACCTTTTGCCTGAACACCGTCGTCATTTGAAATAAAAATAAAGGGTCTGTTTGGCATTCTGTCAGTCATCTGTAGAAAATGGAGAGCCAAAATTACGTAAAAAATCTTTAATTGCGCGTAATTCGGATATTTTTTATTATTTTTGCGCCTAATCATGTGCGTATGCGTTCGCGAAAAACATAGATTCGGCATAAAAAGGCCGGAAATGGCGCAAAGCACGCAGTAGTCCGAATCAAGAAAAACATAATAAGCAAGAAATGGGTAAGATCATCACCTTAGCCAATCAAAAAGGTGGTGTAGGCAAAACTACTACCACCATAAACCTCGGAGCGTCCTTGGCAACGCTCGAAAAGAAAGTGCTCGTTATCGATGCCGACCCGCAAGCAAATGCTTCGTCGGGACTGGGCGTGGATATCAGCAAGATAGAATGTTCTATCTACGAATGTCTGATCAATCAGGCCGAGATACGCGAAGCTATCTATACCACCGACATAGAACACCTTGACATTATTCCCTCACACATCGACCTTGTGGGCGCAGAAATCGAAATGCTCGAATTTGAACGCCGCGAATACGTGTTCAAACAACTGCTCGAAACAATAAAAGATGAGTACGACTATATCCTTATTGACTGCTCTCCCTCGTTAGGTCTGATTACCGTAAACGCACTTACGGCTGCCGATTCAGTAATCATCCCCGTGCAATGCGAATATTTCGCACTCGAAGGAATAGGTAAGTTGTTGAGCACCATAAAACTGATTAAGAAAAAACTTAATCCGACTCTCGAGATAGAAGGTTTCTTGCTCACGATGTATGATGGCCGCTTGCGATTGGCAAACGACGTGTATAAGGAAATGAAACGCAACTTCCAGGAGTTAGTGTTCAAGACGATTATCCAACGTAACGTGAAACTGAGCGAAGCGCCCAGTCACGGATTACCGGCTATCCTTTATAATGCCGTTTCGCGTGGAGCAAAGGATCATTTGTCGCTGGCAAAAGAAATTATTAAGAAGAACAGTTGAAAAACGTAGAATATGGCTGTCAAAAAGAAGTTTCCAAGTGCATTGGGTCGGGGATTGGATGCCTTGATCCGTACAGAAGAAGAAATACATACCTCGGGAAGTTCCAGTATCCACGAGGTACCCATTGATAAAATCAAGGCAAATCCTAATCAACCGCGTTATGAATTTGATGCTATGGCATTGTCGGAACTCGGCAAGTCGATAAAAGAATTTGGCATCATACAACCCATCACGCTCAGGCAACTTGAAGACGGAACCTACGAGATCATTTCCGGTGAACGCCGCTGGAGAGCCTCGAAGTCGATAGGACTGAAATCTATCCCCGCCTATATTCGTACTGCAGACGATGAAAACATGATGGAAATGGCATTGGTGGAAAATATCCAGCGCCAGGATCTGAATCCCATCGAAATAGCATTGGCTTACCAGAAACTAATAGAACAATACAGCCTGACACAGGACCAGCTCTCGGAGAAAGTGGGTAAGAACCGTGCAACAATCGCCAATTTCATCCGTCTGTTGAAACTTCCTGCCCATATACAACTCGGTTTGCAGGATCATCGCATCGATCAAGGCCATGCACGCGCACTTTTGTCGCTGAATGATCCTAAGTTGCAGGCGCGTATGTATAAGGAAATCAGTGAAAACGGATATTCTGTCCGTCAGGTTGAGGAAATGGTCAAGCAGTTGAACAACGGAGAGACGATAAAAAGCGGAAAGCACCAGATTACCAAACGCAAGAGTCGGCTTCCCGAAGAATACAACCTGCTGCAACAGCGTTTGTCCAACTTATTTTCCACAAAGATCCAGATGACGTGTTCCGCAACCGGACGTGGACGTATCAGCATCCAGTTTAATTCGGACGAAGACTTGGAACGTATCATCAGCCTGTTCGATAAAATGAAGTAGTGTCGGACTGTTGGGCAGTGTCTCGGCAAAAGAGTCCACCATGTCCGAAGGAGAATAGAAAGAATCCGCAAGAAAGCAGCGAGAATCCGCTGGAGAGAAGAAAAACCGGAATCGTGTTTCAGAACAAACTGACATATCTTTTCATAGCAGTCCTGTATTGCATGGTATTTCACGTGAAAGCACAGATTGTGTCCGTGCAGCCGGAAGATACCACGCAGACTTCACAGGTTTTAAGGGGCGATACGAACCTTTTGATGGCATCGGGCGACGATACGGTCAGGATTACCGGAACCGTAGTTCCCGTTGTTACCAAAGAGGACCTGAAAAACCTTGACAAGGTGCGCAAGGATATGCAGAAGCCTCGATTTGTTCCTGATCCGAAGCGCGCTCTTTGGCTGGCACTCGTACTTCCCGGAGCAGGACAGATATATAACAGAAAATACTGGAAACTCCCGATTTTCTATGGCGGCTTTTTGGGATGCACCTACGCCTTTCTCTGGAATCAGCAGATGTATAGCGATTATTCGCAGGCATATCTTGATATCATGGACGACGATCCCAATACGAATAGCTACATGAATATGCTGCCGCCCAGATATAGCATCGAAGGTCGCGAAGAAAGATTCAAGACTATCTTCAAAAACAAAAAAGACCGCTATCGTCGCTGGCGAGATCTCAGCGCTTTTGCTTTCGTTGGCGTATATATCCTCTCGGTCATCGATGCTTATGTTGATGCAGAGCTATCTGTTTTCGACATCTCGCCCGATTTGAGCCTGCGCATCTCACCTACTGTCATACAGTCGCCCACTTTCTCGCGGGAGCGCACCAGCAGTTACGGCGTAGGCTGTAGTCTGAATTTTTAGGCAAGGACTGAGGATTGTCAGACTTGAGTAAAAGAGGGTAAAACCTAAGCAAATAGATGTTTGGTCTGAGCAAACGGATCTTTGATTCGAGCCAATTAAAATTAGCTCCGAGATAATTAAAATTAGCTCCGAGAAAAATTTTTTATCGCCGAGCAAAAAAAATTAGCTCCGAGATAATAATACGTTGCAAAGGCCATCACAAATAATCCAAGAAATAACGAAGAAATATTATATGAAGAAATTTTTCCTATTGCTGATAAGTCTTATTCTGTCGTTCACTTCAACCGTTACGTGGGCACAGGAAGTCATTACCGTGGAAGGACCGGAGGGCGAGGACGAGGAAATCGTGCTTCCCGAAGGACTTACGATGGAAGAAGACTCACTTTTGCAACTTTGGCAGTCTAAAATGTATCTTTATACCGACTCGACGTGCCAAAATCCCAATTATAACCCGCCGTATCCCGAGGAAACCTATCGTGAACGCCTGCGTAGGATGCCGTGTGTCATGGAAATGCCATGGAATCCCATCGTTCAGCGATTCATAGACCGCTATACTAATCGTTTGCGCCGTTCGGTTTCTATCATGCTCGCCTCGGGAAATTTCTATATCCCCATCTTTGAAGAGGCTCTCGACCTTTATGGTCTGCCGCTCGAACTGAAATATCTGCCAGTCATAGAATCCGCTCTCGATCCCTTTGCCGTCAGTCCTGCTGGCGCCACCGGTTTGTGGCAGTTCATGCTTGGCACAGGAAAGCAGTATGGTTTGCGCGTGAATAGTCTGGTTGATGAACGCAAAGATCCGATAAAGGCCACGTTTGCTGCGGCTAAATACCTGCGCGACCTCTATAAAATCTACGGAGACTGGAGCCTTGTGATTGCAGCCTATAACTGCGGGCCTGGAAAAGTGAACCAAGCCATACATCGTGCCAACGGATCACGCGATTACTGGGAGATATATCCCTATCTGCCGCGTGAAACACGTGGATATGTGCCGGCATTTATTGCTGCCAACTACATAATGACTTATTACTGCGAACACAATATCTGTGCCATGCAGACACGCATGCCTATGGCCACAGATACGATAGTTGTCAGCAGGGATTTGCATTTTTCCCAGATAGCAGATTTGTGTAATATCAGCATAGAAGCCATTAAAGCCCTGAACCCGCAGTATAAGACGCAGGTTGTTCCAGGCGACTGGGAGCCGTCTGTGCTCAGGTTGCCGCTCGAAACGCTTAACACCCTCATAGATTACAAGGACTCCGTATATAATTACAGAGCCGACGAACTTTTCAAACGCCGCTCTTCGGTTGAGGTAAAAGATGTCGTGGCACCAAAACCTGCTCCGCGTGTATCGAAAGGTAAAGGCAGGGCGAAAGCCGGTAGAAAGGGAAGTAAAGGTCGTCGCGGCAAGGCAACGTCAAGTAGACGCGCATCGCACTCGTCTAAGTCGGCAGGTAAATCCTCAGGCCGTAAGAAATCGTCAAAGTCTTCTTCAAAAAAGAAGCGTCGCTGAGGCGAATGACAAAGTTTATCCGAGTCATTGGATAGAAGTGCTGTCGTAACAAAAATGTTGAACCCTTAAATTGAAAAACATGCCTGAAGAAAATATTGCAAAGCAGAACATGACCGAGCAGGAGCTGAAGGATGAAGAAATGATTCAGCAAGCGTTTCAGAAATTGCTCGATACGTATCTGACAAGTAACCACCGCCGGAAAACAGATATCATTACCAAGGCATTTAACTTTGCCAAATCTGCACATCATGGCGTGCGTCGCCTGTCGGGTGAGCCATATATTTTGCATCCTATCGCTGTGGCACAGATTGTGGCGGAAGAGATAGGACTGGGTTCGACATCTATCTGCGCAGCCCTGCTCCACGATGTGGAAGAGGACACAGACTACAGTAATGAAGACATTGCAAATCTTTTCGGACAGAAGATTGCAAACATTGTTGAGGGCTTGACGAAAATCAGTGGCGGCGTTTTCGGCGACAAGGCGTCATTGCAGGCCGAGACGTTCAAGAAACTTCTGCTTACCATGAGTGATGATATAAGAGTTATCCTTATAAAAATCGCAGACAGGGTGCATAATATGAGAACGCTTCAGAGTATGCGTCCCGAGAAGCAATACAAGATTGCAGGCGAGACGTTTTATATCTATGCGCCGATAGCCGATCGCTTAGGTCTGAACAAAATCAAGAACGAACTGGAAGATTTGAGTTTCAGGTACGAGCATCCCGAAGAATATGCCAGCATAGCCAAACTTATAGCCGAGTCGCAGCCCGAACGCGACGTGATATTCGACGAATTTACGGCACCCATCCGAAAGATGCTGGACGAAATGGACTTTAAGTACGAGATCAAGGCCCGTATCAAGACACCGTATTCCGTTTGGATGAAGATGAAGAACAAACACGTGGCGTTTACGGAAATTTACGATATTCTGGCCATCCGTATCATCTTCACACCGAAGAGTAGCGCGAGTGAAAAGAAGGATATCCACGAGATATACGGTGGACTGACGGAGATATACAAGGCGCATCCCACACGATACCGCGACTGGGTGTCGAATCCGAAAGCCAACGGCTACCAAGCGTTGCATAACACCTTCAAAAAGAAACAGGGCGAAGGACAATGGATCGAAGTGCAGATACGTTCCAACAGAATGGATGAGATTGCCGAAAAAGGTATCGCCGCCCATTGGAAGTATAAGGCTGCTAATGCCTCGTATGACGAAGGAGAATTGGACCGCTGGCTGAGTAGCATCCGCGAAATCCTTGATGATCCACAGCCCGACACACTTGATTTTCTTGACACGATCAAACTCAATCTTTTTGCCAGTGAGATCATGGTTTTCACGCCGAAAGGGGAGATTCGCACCATGCCGCTCAATTCTACCGTGCTGGACTTTGCTTTTTCCATACACTCGGCGTTGGGTACTCACTGTATGGGCGCAAAAGTGAACCACAAAACCGTGCCTAACTCCTACAGACTGAAAAGTGGCGACCTGGTGGAAATCATTACCTCCGAGTCGGTGAAAGTGGATCCCTCGTGGTTGGATAATGTCACGACAGCAAAGGCACGCGGTAAGGTACAAGCCATTCTGCGCCGCCAGTGCAGGGAATTTCAGAAGCAGGGAAACGAAATGGTCAAGGCATTCTTGGTGGAAAAAGACTTCGATCCCACTACGCCTATCATCGATAAACTGACACGTTACCACGCTTTCAAAAATCACAACGAACTTTTCCAATTTGTGGGCGACGGTTCCGTGGTTTTAGGGCAGGAAGACATCGATTACCTGCGTGGCAGAAAGCGTTATAAGGGATGGAAACGCTTCGTTCCCTTCATTCACGACAAAGTGCAGGAACTTCAGGCACCATCGACCATACCTGATGATTTCGTTAAGAACATAAACCGTAAAAAGGTCTTGGAACTGACTGACGAAATCGTAGAGAAATGTATTTTGGCCGAATGTTGCCATCCTATTCCCGAAGACGATACGTTGGGATTCATCAATGATGCAGGAAAACTCGAACTACACCAGCGTTCCTGCCCCGTAACCTTGAAATTGAAGTCACAATACGGCAACAATATCATTGCTACACAGTGGAAGTTGCAAGGTCGCGCCACTTTCCCCGCCGTAATCCGCATTACCGGCATAGATTCCGATGGTGTGCTCTATGCTATTGCCAACGTGCTGCACAAAAAACTGAAACACCCCATTTCGCGTATTTCGCTCGACACCAATGATCATATTTTCCACGGCGAAATCATGGCACATGTCCGTCATACTCGCGATATTGACGAGATATGCGAGAAACTTCTCCAGGTAGAAAATGTGACAGAGGCTACGCGCGCGTTTAAATAATATATATATATGTATAGTAGGCAAGTCGGAAACGGGCTTGCCTATTCGATATATCCCGTGCGGAGGCCTGCAAAATAAAATTCTCTTCGCCGTGAGAAAGTTTTCTCATCGTGAAGAGAAAGTTTTCTCATCGCGTTGAGAAAAGATTCTCATCGCGATGAGACTGGAAAAAGCAGGGAACGAAAGGACTTATATGCTATATTGAGAAAAATATCTTGAACAAACAGGAAATGAATCCGGATATACTCTACGAAGACAACCATATCATCATCGTTAATAAGGCACCTGGCGATATTGTGCAGGGAGACAAAACGGGTGATGCGACACTGGGTGATGCGATCAAGCACTACCTGAAGATGCGCTACGACAAACCCGGGAATGTCTTCCTGGGTGTGACACATAGGTTGGACAGACCAACGAGTGGTGTTGTGGTTTTTGCCAAAACGAGTAAGGCGCTGATACGAATGAACGACCTGTTCCGGCGCGGCGAGGTGCAGAAAGTGTATCACGCCATTGTAGCCAAGACTAACCTCGGACTGTTGGAACCTATGACGCTGGAACATTACCTTACTCGCAACGAACGTCTGAATAAATCGACGGCTCATCAGAAAGAGGTGCGGGATTCTAAAAAGGCCGTGCTGGATTTCGAGAATATTGCCTCGTCCGACCGCTATAGCCTGCTGCAAGTGCATCTTCACACGGGGCGACATCATCAGATACGCTGCCAACTTGCGGCTATCGGCCTGCCAATAAAAGGAGACCTGAAATATGGTGCGCCACGCTCCAATCCAGATGGAAGTATCTGCCTACATGCCCGCGAAATATCCTTCGTTCATCCCGTTTCCAAACAACCCATACGCGTTGTGGCGCCCTATCCCCAGACATCCCTCTGGCAGTTTTTCGATAACGGGGAATAAGAGGATGATTTACCCGATATACAAGACGATTATTTCCTGAACGAAGTGAATAAGGCTACCTGAAAAAAAGAAATGCTACTATAAATGGAAAATCAATTCGAGAGAACGGAAATGCTCCTCGGCAAAGATGCCATTAGCCTGCTGCATGAAAAACATGTGGCCGTATTCGGCGTAGGTGGCGTAGGAGGATATGTCGTAGAAGCGCTGGCACGTGGCGGGGTTGGGGCGATAGATTTGATTGACAACGACACCGTGAGTATTACCAACCTGAACAGGCAGATTATAGCCCTTCATTCCACTATTGGCGCCTACAAAGTGGATGTGGCTGCCGAACGTGTGCATGATATCTTCCCCGAATGTAAAGTGAAGACCTTTCGCCAGTTTTATCTGCCCGAGAATGCCGATGAAATAGACCTCAGCGTATATGACTATGTCGTGGATTGCATCGATACCGTCACGGCAAAACTCGAACTCATCCGTCGTTGCCATCGTTTGAACGTACCTATCATAAGTTGTATGGGCGCTGCCAACAAGTTAAACCCAACAGCCTTTCGCGTGACGGACATTTCAAAGACGAAGATGGACCCTCTGGCAAAAGTGATACGTCGCAAACTCAGAAGCGAGGGCATCAATCATCTGAAGGTGGTATATAGCACGGAAGAACCCCTGAAACCAAAGCCCCAAGACGGGGAAAACGAAACTTCGCAGCCAGAGAATGGCCGAAGAGTACCTGCCAGTAATTCCTTTGTGCCAGCCGCAGCAGGTTTGATGGCAGGTGCTGCCGTTGTGATAGAATTAATCGGACTGAAGTTTGGAGAATAGTTTATTTCTGTCAAAGAATCATTCAAAAAAAACGACAACTCCGACAAAATTGCCAAAATATTTTGTTGATTCCCCTATTTGCATTATTTTTGCAAGCTAGAACAACCAAAAACTTTATAAACCAATGGAAATTAAAGAAATTAAAGCCCGCGAAATCCTCGATTCAAGAGGTAACCCTACAGTAGAAGTTGATGTAATCCTCGCAAACGGCGTTGTTGGCCGTGCAGCAGTGCCTTCTGGCGCTTCTACAGGTGAAAATGAAGCCCTTGAATTGCGCGATGGCGACAAGAAACGCTATTTGGGCAAGGGTGTGCTCAAAGCAGTAGAGAATGTAAACAAAGTTATTGCTCCCGCACTCGTAGGTCATTGCGTTCTTGATCAACGCGGCATCGACCATTTGATGTTGAAACTCGATGGCACAAAGACTAAGTCAAACCTTGGTGCAAATGCTATCCTCGGTGTGAGCCTTGCTGTGGCACAAGCCGGTGCTAAAGCCCTCAACATTCCTCTTTACCGCTATATCGGTGGTACTAACACCTACACACTTCCCGTTCCTATGATGAACATCATCAACGGTGGCGCACATTCCGATGCTCCTATCGCATTCCAGGAATTTATGATCCGTCCCGTTGGCGCACAGTCCTTCCATGAAGGCGTTCGCATGGGTGCAGAAGTTTTCCACGCATTGAAGAAAGTGCTTAGCAAGCGCGGACTCTCAACCGCTGTCGGTGACGAAGGTGGTTTTGCTCCCGCTCTCAAAGGTATTGAGGATGCTCTCGACTGCATTATCGAAGCTATCGAACTTGCAGGCTACAAACCTGGCGACGATGTAACCATCGCTATGGACTGCGCAGCCAGCGAATTCTGCGTTAAGGAAGGTAACCAGTTCTTCTACAACTACAAGGAACTGAAAGACGGAACTCCGAAAGATCCTAACGGCGAAAAACTCACCGTTGAAGGACAAATCGCTTTCTTGGAGCGCCTGATCGACAAGTATCCTATCGATTCTATCGAAGACGGTATGTCTGAAGAAGACTGGGAAGGTTGGCAGAAACTTACAGCCGCCGTTGGCGATCGCTGTCAGTTGGTTGGCGACGACCTCTTCGTTACAAACGTTGAATACCTCCGTCGCGGTATCCGTGAAAAGTGCGGTAACTCAATCCTCATCAAGGTTAATCAGATTGGTTCGCTCACAGAAACTCTCGATGCTATCGAAATGGCACACCGCGCCGGTTTTACCAGCGTAACAAGCCATCGTAGCGGTGAAACTGAGGACGTAACCATTGCTGACATCGCAGTTGCTACAAACAGTGGTCAGATTAAGACCGGTTCTATGAGCCGTACAGACCGTTTGGCTAAGTACAACCAATTGCTCCGCATCGAAGAAGAATTGGGCGACTTGGCAGTTTACGGAACTGAAGTAAAAACAAAGCGTAAGTAAGCCAACACATTTACGCAATCCTCTCAAAAAGGCTCGAAATCTCTCAAAAAGGTTTCGAGCCTTTCCTTTTTGGTTCGTTAGCCCATAATTAAAGAGTTTATTCTGGTGCGCGCAATTCTTTAATTCCCCAAATATATTAATGTATATATCCCTTTTTGAGTTTGTACGATAGCGACTTTTCAGGTGACACGCCGACGCGCTGACACGCTTCTGACGAGAGGCTCTCATTTGCTCACGTATCGTTTGCGAAAAAGCGCCTTAAAACGATTCAAATTTGCAACATGTAAATTACAAAATCGTCATTACCTGAAGAAAATCGCATAAAACATGAAAAAAAGATAGGATTTTATTTGGTGGTATGTGAGATTGTCGTACTTTTGCACTCACGCGCCTCAAAAATCGGGGTTTACCCCGGAAGAAGGAGGTTGCGTAACTATGATCTTTGAAAGATTTCCATAA
>Ga0247611_10009344_pt1 | contig 11817 bp, 13 predicted proteins | sample 177DNAGHGhighgp2_FD_192422 | JGI IMG/M metagenome (GOLD analysis project Ga0247611, IMG submission 192422) | Sheep rumen microbial communities from Palmerston North, Manawatu-Wanganui, New Zealand - 1770 DNA GHGhigh gp2 | ecosystem: Host-associated > Mammals > Digestive system > Stomach > Rumen... | reverse complement strand
AGAGTATACATCCCTCCAAGTGATTATTCTGGTGGCGGTAGTTCTGGTGGACATAGTTCCAGTATGGGCCATTCAGGAGGAGGTCATTCATCAGGTGGTGGACGCCATGGTTAAGGAATTTGCAAATTCCTTTTTTTTATGTTAGTGTATCTAATCAAGAGGGGATAAGTTATGACTAGTAATTTATTAAAAGAAATCTTAGAATATGATAGAGACAAAAATAAGTTTTTAACTAGAAGTCAATTAGAAGAAATCTTATTTTATCTTACTGAAAAATATGGAATAGAAGAATATGTTAAAACTATCTGTTTTGTAAAAGATAGTCACTACAAAAACAAAGATATTGTTGCAGCTTACGAGCATCCCACAAAAACAGTTTATATCTTTGAATCTTGTATAAAAGTATATAGAAGGATAATGTCTAACGAATATACTTTAGAAGACAAATCTTTGAAAAAAGTTTTCTTAAATGAAGCTATTATTCAAGTTTTAATGCATGAATTATCTCACACTAGTCATTTAAAATATCTTTATGAACAAACTGATTACGATTTGAAATTTGAAATATTAAGATATTCCTATTTTTATGAATTTGTTAGTAATTGTTTAAAACTACCGTATTTAAAAAGATACTATGGTTCTTCTCTTAAAACTCATTTTGGCCTAAATTATGATCAACTTATTAGAGAATTAAAAGCTTATTATGAAGTATATCATAGATATAATGACGAAAAATCAAGTAAAAAATATGATAAAAATAAATTGTCTTTGCAATTTATTGATCCAATAGAAATAAATGCTGAATATGAATCCTTTAAGCAAATAATATATTTAAATGAAATTTTAAATCCTGAGTTAAATAAAGATTGGAAAGAACTATTATTCCTTAAAACCCAAGATTTATATATTCCTACGAAATCAAGAGTAATCAGTCCTTTTGAAAAATTTGTTAAAAAAAGAGATAGTATCATTACTTTGGATAGATTCGATATAACTAGATTAAAAGAAGAGGAGCTACCTTTTGACATGCGTTTATCCTTCGGCTTACCTATTAGTAAAAAAGAATTTAATGGTATTGAAGATCATATTATGAGTCTACATTTATAATTTGGGAAAAGAATATTACTTTCCCATTTTTTAATACTATTTTTTTATCTATTTCATCAATTTTTTTTATAATATTTTTTACTTGATATAAATATCCTGAATTATAATATTTTATATTTATTACCTCTTCATTATTATAAGCAGCAATTATTTTATCTTGTATATCTTCTAGTTGTTCTTCAGATAAAGTAGGTTTTTTAAACCTACTTTTTTCTTTTTCTATCATATCAACTAGAGAAGTACCATCACATACTGCATTAAATGGCATCCAACTATTCATTATGACCACCTCTTTTTTTATTTCTATCTCTTATAGTTGAATCAGCAAGTAAAGAAGAAGCTCTAAGTATACTATTTTTTCCATATTTCTTTGTTATTTCATCAATAACTTTATTTTTCTTTTCTTCTTTATCTTCTTCTTCATAATTCGTAAATAAATTTAACTGTCTATTAATTTTATCTCTTAGTCCACCTAAACTAACACCCACTTTTCGAATAGGTTTATTATTATAATATCTATCAAATAACATATAACATGTATCTAAAATTAATTTTGTATCCTGAGTAGGATTATCTAATTTTAGTGTTCTATAAAAACCTCCTCCAGTTGTTTTAGAATATCCAATAGCTAACCCAATTATTTGTGTTTGTTTATTAGCAAGTCTTAACCTTTTAACAACTACATCAACCATTTCTTCTATAATAATTTTCACATTATTACCATTATAATCTTTAAATAAAACCTGACTATTAGAATAAGATTTATCTTTAGGATGTTTATCTAATTTTGAAATAACTGAATTATCAATACCATTAGCATGTAACCATAATTCTTCTCCCATAACTCCAAATTTATCCTTTAAATAGTTTTTACTCGTCAAAGCTAAATCACCAACAGAATATATACCCAAAGCATTTAATCTTTTTTCCATTCTTGGCCCAATACTCCACATCTTAGATAAAGGAGTAATTTTCCATAACTTCTTTTCCACATCTTCCATTGTCCATTTAGCTATACCATTTTTATATTTTTTAGCCTCTATATCCATAGCAATCTTTGCAAGTAATATATTAGGACCTATACCACAAGTTGCCGTTAAACCAGTTTGTTTAGTTATCTCTTTTAATATCTCCTCAGCTAATTCATAATCTGTTTTTTTATATAATTTCAAATAATGAGTTACATCTAAAAAGCATTCATCAATAGAATAAACATGTAAATCTTCTTTAGCTACAAATTGTAAGTAGACACTAATCACTTTTTTACTCATAGCTACATAGTAATTCATTCTTGGAGGTACAATTTGATACTTGATATTTTTAGGAATCTCAAAGATTCTTCCTCGAGAAGGAACTCCTTGTTTTTTTAAATAAGGTGTAACAGCTAAAGTAATAGCACCTCCTCCTTGACTTGGATTAGCTACTACTAATGGAGTAGAGAAGGGATCTAACCCTCTAGCTACACATTCACAAGAAGCAAAAAAACTTTTTAAATCTATACTAAGAATATTCATCGAATAACCTTTTTTGCATTTGATAGGGATCATCTAAATAGCTTTTATATATTCTATAAATATCGGTATCTTCATATTTTATCTTTTTAAAATCATCATTTAAATCTAATATTTCTCCATCTCTATAACTAATTAAAATAGGAGAGTGGGTAGATATAATAAACTGACTTCCTTTTTTAGCTAATTCATCAATAAGACACAGTAATGACATCTGTCTAGTAGGGGATAAAGCAGCTTCAGGTTCATCTAATATATATAAACCATTCTCTCCAATTAAAAAAGTAACATTTTTCTTAAATTCCGTTTGTTTAAAATTTTTTATTATTTCAATATTAAAAGGATACTTATTAAAATCTTTTACTTTCTTCCTATCTAATTCTACTTTACTTATTATTAATTCTCTATTCATCTACATCATCTCCCATCTACCAAAATTATAAAACTAGAACAGTTGTTCGTCAATAAAAATAAGTTAGTAAAAATTTTTTTTAAAAAAAACTTGACAAATCGGTTTGATATTAATAAAATGTTAATAACAAAAGCGCAAGCTTTATAAATTTTTAAAATATGATATTAACAAAATGCTAATATCAGTGAAAGAAAGAAGGAAATAAAAATGTATCAAAGAAAAGAATTAAAAGATATAGAAAGGGCGTTATTCATAATCGATATGAATGTCGGCTTCTGTGAAGAAGGTAACTTAGCAGATCCAACAATCAAACATATCGTTCCAAACATAATGCAAATAGCAAGACAAATATTAGCAGCAGGAGAAGGACTATTCATAGTAAACGATAAACATACTAAAGATAGTACAGAATTTAATAGATATCTTGGGCATTGCGATAATGAAAAAGAATCTAGAACTATAAAAGAAATAAGAATAATTGAACCGTATGCAACAGGGACATTTTATAAAAATTCAACTTGTGCCTTATTTGCGCCAGGATTAGCGAGAACAATCTTAATGATGAAAAAATTAAAACAAATAATTATTACTGGTTGTTGTACAGATATTTGTATTTTAAATTTTGCTATAGCACTTCGTAATTTCTTAGATGAATTAAATATCGATGTTGAAATTATTGTTCCTATAAATGCTGTAGAAACATATCACATACCAAGTATTCACGATCGAAAAGAATATAACGAAAGAGCATATAAAGTAATGGAAGATGGTGGAATAACACTAGTAAAAGAAATGAAAGGAGCTGCTTAACATGAACAAAAGAGAAATGGAATTATTTGGATATTTAACTTATAAATGTCATATTTTAATTCATAATTACGACCTAGATTCAGGTTGGGGAGATGTAGTAATAAAAAAGAATGGAAATGGTTACATATTCTACATCGTTGAAAGAACAACCAAAAATAATTATAAAGAACTTAAAGACTTTAATGAGCTGGTTACATTAGTAGCAGAGAAGTTAGTTACAGATAAGGAAGACAAAGACTATCTATATAGTTTATTAGAACCAGAAAAAACTTATACAAGAAACTTAACTATGATGACAGACCTTTATGAATTAACAATGGGGCAAGCTTATTTAAAACATCATAAGGAAAATGAAATTGCTGTATTTGATGTCTTTTTTAGAAAAAATCCTTTTGATAAAGGATATGGAATAATGGGTGGTTTACATGAAGTAATAAAATTTCTTAAAAAAGCACATTTTAATGATGAAGATATTGAGTATCTAAGAAGTAAAAATATCTTTGATGAAGCATTCTTAAACTATTTAAGAAATTTCAAGTTCCATGGTGATGTTTATGCCATACCAGATGGAACTCCAGTATTTGCTAATGAACCAATTCTAACTGTCAAAGCTCCATTAATAGAAGCTCAAGTAATAGAAACAATCTTACTAAGTTACTTAAACGCTGGAATTATGTACATAACAGCAGCCAAAAGAGTAACCGAAGCTGCTGGAGACATTTCAATCATGGAATTTGGAGCTCGTAGAGCCCTAGGACCAGAAACAGCAACAATGGCTAGTGTCTATGCCATAATTGGTGGCTGTGCTTCAACTTCAAACGTTTTAGCTGGCGAAGAAGCAGGTGTTGAAATCAGTGGAACAGATGCTCATTCTTATATTACCTCATTCCCAACAGAATTAGATGCCTTTATCGCCTATGCTGATACATATCCGGATAATTGTGTCTTACTTGTTGATACATATGATGTTTTAAGAAGTGGTGTCCCAAATGCAATTATAACAGCAAGATATTTAAGAAAAAAAGGATATGAACTAAAAGGAATAAGAATAGATTCAGGAGACTTAGCATACCTAACAAAAGAAGCTAAGAAAATGCTTGTTGAAGCAGGATTTCCTGATGTAAAAATTTGTGTATCTAACAGTATAAATGAAAGAACTATTAATTCATTAAAAGAACAAGGTGCCGTAATCGACGCCATAGGTTTAGGAGATAATATAGTCCTTCCAGATAAAGCTAGAGTAGGTTGTGTATATAAAGAAGTAGCCCTTAAAGATGGAGATGAATATACAGCCAAAATCAAAGCAAGTAATGATGAACAAAAAGCAATTACTCCAGGATATAAAAAAGTATATCGTTTCTATGATAAAGATACTGGTTATGCTCTAGGAGATGTAATAGCTCTATACGAAGAAAACATTCCTAAAAAAGAATTTACTCTAGTTGATCCTAATAACGAAACTAATTTCACTAGAATAACCAACTATAATGTAAGACCATTACAAGAAACAATATTTGAAAATGGTGAATTAGTATACGAAGAACCAACTATTTTAGAAAAGAAAGAATATTGTAAAGAACAAATGAAAACATTATATCCAGAAATAAAACGTGAAGAGAATCCACATACTTATTATGTAGATTTAACAAGAAAACTATTATTACTTAAGAAAGAACTATTAAAACAAGCTAAAGCCCAAGTTGTAGATTATAGAGAAGAGAAATAATCAGCATGGACATTAAAATAGATTCTTTTAAAAAGAAATACAAAATAAAAAATAAAAAACTAATAAGTAGTTATCAAGAAGGATACATAGGAAAAAATACATACGAAATAACCTATGAAGATGGTACTAAAAAAAAGATTGAACAAATATTAAAAGCTAATAGAGATGGTAATGCTGTAGTAATAATTCCTATAACAGAAAATAATAACTACATCTTAATTGCCGAATCAAGACCTAATACAAAAGAAGAAATATCTATAAGCTTTCCAGCTGGTATGGTAGATCCTAACGAAGATTTTAAAGAAACAGCTTTAAGAGAATTATTAGAAGAAACAGGATATAAAACGAATAATTTAATAGAACTAGAATGGCATTACCAAGATAACGGCTGTAGTAAAGCCATTATAAAAACATTCATTGCATACAATTGTAAAAAAGTTCAAAAGCAAAAACTTGATCCTGGTGAAAAAATAACAACAATAGAAGTTTCAAAAGAACAATTAGAAGAATTAAGTACAACATATTTTAAAGATGCTAATACTAAAATAGCTTATTTAACTCATATATTAGAAAGGAAAAAAATTATGATATTCGATGCTAAAAAAGAAACTAAAAAAATTATTAAATTTATAAAAGACTATTATAAGAAGAATAAACTTGGTGGAGTAGTCTTAGGAATCAGTGGTGGAAAAGATAGTGGTGTTGTAGCAGGTTTATTTGCTAAAGCAATAGGGCCAGAAAATGTAATAGGTGTAACACTACCTTGTCATAGTAAGAAAATAGATGCTACAGATGCTAAATTAGTAGCTGATAAATATGGCTTTAAACTTATTAATTTAGATCTAACTACTGTTTATGACACTTTTGAAAAAGAAGCCAAAAAAATAGATGACTTCATTCCAAGTGAAGACAGTGAAATTAATTTAAAACCAAGACTTAGAATGGCTGCTTTCTATTATTTAGCCCAAATGTATTCAAAACTAAATAACAAAGTATATTTAGTAGCTGGAACAGGTAATAAATGTGAACAATTTGTTGGTTATTTTACTAAAGGTGGAGATGGAGTATGTGATATTAACGTACTAGCAGATCTAACCGTAGAAGAAGTAATAAAAGTAGGAGAAGTACTAGAAGTACCAAAAGAAGTTCTTTATAAAGAACCAAGTGATGGTCTAAGTGGAAAAACAGATGAAGAAAAACTAGGCTTAACCTACAAAGATGTAGCCAAAGTAATTAATGGTGAAGAAGTAGATAAAGAAATAAAAAAGACCATATTAAGAAAACATGAAATAAACCAGCATAAATTTAATATACCAATATACAAAAAATAAGGAGGAATAACTATGAAACTAGGTATCTTTGTAGGAAGCTTTAATCCTGTACATGAAGGACATATCAAAGTAGCTAACTATCTATTAGATAATCACTATGTAGATAAAGTATTAATGTTAGCAACTCCTAACTACTGGGATAAACAAGATTTAATAGATCTAAAACATCGTGTTAACATGTTAAGATTCTACGAAACAAATAACATAGTAGTGGATGATATACATAATTCTTATCCCTATACATACCAAGTACTAAGAGAATTAAAAAAGGATTATCCAAATGATGAATTATATCTAATTATCGGAGCAGATAACATCATTAACTTAGATAAATGGAAAAATATAGAAGAAATACTTACTAATAAAATAATAGTTCTTAATAGAAACAATATCGATATCAATAAGTATTTAGAAAGTTTTCCCAAAGAACAATTCATCATCATACCTAGTTTCCTAAATATCGATATTTCTTCAACAGAAATAAGAAATGGAAATCATAAATATTTAAAAAAAGAAGTAAAAAAGTATATTGAGCAAAATCAATTATATAAAAGAGGGGGAAAATAAAATGGATAATTATGTATTAGAAATTAGCAAAAAAGACTTCCTAGGAATGTTAAGTAATTACTTTACTTTAAAAAATAACAAAGTAATTCAAGTAAAGGAAAAACATAGACTAGTCCAAGGTAGCTATGGTTGTGATTCAACAGTAAGTGTTGAAATATACTATGAAGAAGAAAAAGAAATTCTTGGTTATAACGCAATAAAAACTACAACATTAAGTAAAGAAGAAATACAAGAAATATTAAAAGAATTACTTGATCGAGAAGATTATATCGTCGATTCATTAATGTACAAGACTAGAACCGAATACCGAAGTGGAAACGGCATGTATGAACCAAGTTATGAAGTAGCAGTATTTGATGGTGTAAAAATAAACATAATAGAAAAAGAAAATCAATTAAGAAGGCGATTAATATGAAAACATTTAAAAGAATAGTAAAAAAACTTAGTATAGAAAGATTAACTATTGCTACTATGGAATCATGTACTGGTGGTGGTTTAGCTAATGCAATAACTTGTATAGAAGGAGCATCAGAAGTATTAAAATACTCAGCTGTAACATATTCTAATGAATACAAAATTAAAATGGGAGTTAATCCCAATATAATAGACAAATACTCAGTATATTCAATCGAAACAGCTCATGAAATGGCTTATAATATTTCTAAGTTTGCTAACTCAAATATTGGTATTGGTATTACAGGTAAACTTAATAGAGATGATGAAAATAATAATTATGGGAAAGATAATGAAGTATTCATTTCCATCTATTATAATAATAAATACTATGATACTAATATAATAGTAGATAAAAAAACAAGAAAACAAAATAAAGATGTTATAATAGACTTAATAATTAAGCAATTGGAGGAATTACTATGGAAAGGAAAATTAACAAAGTAAAACTATTTATCAATGATAACGAAAAATCCCAATTAGTAGCTAAAGATCTAGAAATAGAATTGAAAAAATATGACTTCAAAATAGTTAAAAGAAACTATGATTTAGCAATATCTATTGGTGGAGATGGCTCATTTCTCCGTATGATAAAAGAAAATAATTTTAATGATAAAATATATTATATTGGTGTTAATAGTGGAACTTTAGGATTCTTACAAGAAATAGATATCAAAGATACAATAGATTTTGTAAAAAGATTAAATTCTAATAATTATAAAATAGAAAATATAAATATTGAAGAAACAAAAGTAATAACAGAAGATAATATTTATACATTTAATAGCTTAAATGAAATAGTAATTAGAAGTAAAAACTTTGATGCTTTAAGAATACCTATATATATAGATGGAGAATTATTAGAAGACTTTAAAGGCGATGGTATCTTAATAAGTACTTCAACAGGTTCTACAGCTTATAACATGAGCTTTGGAGGAAGTATAGTATATAATACTCTAAATACATTGCAAGTAACCCCAATTGCTCCAATAAACAATAAAGCTTATAAGAGTTTATTAGTACCAGTAATAATTCCTGCAGATAGAGTAATCACTTTACCAACATATAAAGATAATAATAATCTATTCTTTATGGTAGATGGTGTTAATAAAGAAATAAATAGAGTAATAAAAATAGAAACTAAAATAGGAAATAAAACTTTAAAATGTTTAAGAATGAATAATTATCATTTTATAAAAATAATAAATGAGAAAATACTAACAAGATAAAAAGGTTTATTTTATAAACCTTTTTATCATATTAAAAAAATATGTTATAATTAAAAAGAGGTGTTATTAACATGATATATAAAAGTGAAGAAGAATTTCTAAAAGCTTATAACCCCGAAAAGTTTGATAGATTATCTCTTACAACTGACATCCTTGTCTTAAGTATCAGTGATGAAGAAGTTAGTAATTATCGCAAAACCAGTAAAAAACATATGAGTGTTTTACTAGTTAAAAGAAAAGATTATCCTTTCAAAGATAAATGGTGTTTACCAGGAGGATTTCTTAATATTGACGAAGACTTAGAAGATTGCCCTCGTCGTATTTTATCAAGAGAAACTAACTTACACGATATATATTTAGAACAATTATATACATTTGGAGGTATAAATAGAGATCCTAGAATGCGTATAATATCAACATCTTACATGGCTTTAATAGATAAAAATAGATTAGATTATAAAATAAGTGATAATGCATCATGGTTTAATATTAGTTATGAAGAAAAAAATAATATAGTATCAGTATATCTAGATAATGGAAAAGAATATATATCTTTTAAAATAAAAAAAGAATTAAAAGAATTAACAACTGATCGATATAAATTTGAAATAATAGAAAACAATTCTTTAGCTTTTGATCATCCTCTAGTAATACTATCAGGTATCGAAAGATTAAAAAACAAAATAAGCTATACCGACGTCGTATTTAATATGATGGGTGAATACTTTACATTAGGAGAATTACAACAAGTATATGAAGTAATACTAGGAAAAAAACTATTAGACCCTGCTTTTAGAAGAATAATAGCAAATAAAGTAGAGAAGACAACTAAAATAAAAACAGGCGAAGGACATCGACCTAGTGTATTATTTAGATATAAGAAAGGAAATAAAGAATGAAAAAAATAACATATGTATTATTAATACTATTATTAACAATAACTATAGTAGGATGTAATAATAAGAAAGAAGAAAAAAATAATAAGAAGGAGACTGAAAAAATAGTGAAAGAAGAAATAAATGAAGGAGAAATCGAAGGTTATAAATTTAAAGTAGTAGATAAAGAAACTGATCGCGTTAAAATTCAAATGGAAAATGGCGATATAATGTTAATAGTATTATCTAATAGTAAAACTCCAATAACAATTAAAAATTTTAAAAAACTAGTTTCAGAAAAATATTATGATGGTTTAATATTTCATCGCGTTATTAAAGACTTTATGATTCAAGGTGGCGATATAACAGGTACTGGTTTTGGTAGTGGTGAAGAAAAAACAATTAAAGGAGAATTTTCTTCTAATGGTGTTGAAAATACTTTAAAACATACTAGAGGAGTAATATCTATGGCTCGAAGCGGAAACCCAAATAGTGCTTCTACTCAGTTCTTTATCATTCATAAAGATTCTCCTCATCTAGATGGCGACTATGCTGCCTTTGGCAAAGTGTTCGCTGGTATGAAAACTGTAGATAAAATAGCTGAAGTAGAAACAGATGAAGACGATCGTCCTCTTAAAGAGCAAAAAATAAAATCAATTAGATTTATTGAAATAGAAGAGTAACTCAGTAACTAGCTGAGTTTTTCCTTGCTACAAAATAATTGATTATGATAAAATTTTCACAAGGGAGAATGGTTTATGAAAAAATTAATAATAATAGACTTAATGGGAACTTTGCTTGAAGCAGATCATGTTGTAAGTCCACGTATATCAAAAGAATATCAATCGAGGGTAGCAACATGCGGAAGATACTTAAATGAGTTATTAGAAAGTGGAAGAGAAGTAATAATACTAACTTCATTAAACCATACAACAATTGAAGAGGAAAAAATAATATTAAATGATATATATGCTACCATATCAGCTGCTAACAAACCTCTATTTAAGATAATACTAACGGATGTAAATGATGAAAAAAAGCAAAAACAAATAATGAATCCTATTGATAGTGGCACAGGCGAAAAAGAAATAATAAATGCCTTGGCACAAGATAGAAAATTAGAATTGCTTGCCGATAAAGATGAAGCTTATGAACAAATATTGAAAGAATATAAAGGCTACCAAATAAGCACTGTTGACGATCGATATAAGAGAAATAAAGGATTTGCCAAGGTTGTTAAAAGCGGTGGCGCAGTTTATGCGATAACAAATGCACTTGCTAGTTTTCAGTGGGGATTAACAGACTATACAGAAAGACAAAATACGGCCTGGACAATTAATTTTGAAATTAATAGAGATAATACTTTTCCTTATGCTACTTCTATAGAATATATAGAACAATTAACTAATAACCTTCCTTATTTGGCTAAAAGATCTGAACATCAAATGCCAGAAATACCAAATAGTCAAGAAGAAGAAAAGACCGTTGCCGCAACTTTAAGACAAATTGGCAATAATTGGACTTTTCAAGAATTGATTAAAAAAATAGCTTTGATACAAGGAAGAGAACCAAAAGAACTTTGGAATATTTGTCAAAAAATAAATAGTGAACTAAGTGAATACTATAAGAATAAAATAGATGGAATGGAGCAGACAGCCATATTAAAAGCTATATTAAACTCTTTATATGGTCTAGGAGAAATATCTACAAATGATTTATATGTAGCATTTAGTTTAGACGAGAAATATTATGGTATCTCTATTGAAGAAATGATCCAAGCTTATAAAGATGGTAAT
>Ga0247611_10009342_pt1 | contig 11819 bp, 14 predicted proteins | sample 177DNAGHGhighgp2_FD_192422 | JGI IMG/M metagenome (GOLD analysis project Ga0247611, IMG submission 192422) | Sheep rumen microbial communities from Palmerston North, Manawatu-Wanganui, New Zealand - 1770 DNA GHGhigh gp2 | ecosystem: Host-associated > Mammals > Digestive system > Stomach > Rumen... | reverse complement strand
CATCTTTTAGATAAAAATTGTTGTCGTTCATAAGTTCAGCTATTTTACTTGCTGGACACCATTTTAAAATCTTGAAATTTTCATTAATTTTTTTCATTTTATTAACTCCTTTATAAATTTATTTTATCACAAAAAATAAAAGTTGTCAATTTTTTTCATACCTAAGTTTATGACCTTTATATGCTTTTCTCTCACCTCTACAAACTCTTGATATTGTGTTTTCGTTTGGAGCATTAAAATATTCTTTTGCTTCTTTAACAGAATTAAAAATAATTCCTAAATCATCACAAATAACTTTTTTGTATTCTATCTCTTTTTGAACAAAAGGATGAGGCTCGTCTACATACTGGAAATGATAGTTGTGGGTTCGACTTATATCTCCAACGCAGCATCTTGTTATACCTGCTTCATATATACCATAATACTTAGAAGCCTCAGTGCAACTATCAAATATTTTTCCATCATCAAGACAAACAACTGCTTTTTTTCTTGTGAAAGTTTTGAGATATTCGTTTATCAAGGTTTCAGTTTTTGTTGTATCTGTCGGTTGGTCATCAGTATATTCCCAATGCAAACCACCAGCAGTTTTTTGATTTTCATATAGGACATCTTGAATAGAGGATAAAATTTTTATAGCAGCGTTCATTGATAAAAATACTTCACCAGTTTCAACACATTTAACTCTTTTGTAATGAAAATCATATCCTCTTTCTGTTTTTGTATAAGAACTATTTTTATCATAATATTGGAAATGATAACCATGCAAGTTATTTTCAGTTCCGCAACAAACAGATAAAATTCCAATAGGAGATAAACCTATTTCTTTTCCTGCGTGAAGATAACTGTTAAATATTTCCATTGTATCAGTACAAATTATTTTTCTACATTTTTCAGAAGTTCTAATCACTTCTCTAACTTTTTCTGGATGGACTTCTACATCTAAACCATATTTTTCTTTTAGAATTTTTAAAATATTGCTTATTATTGGTTCTCTATCTTTACAAAAATCATAATTATCAACCCTAATAAGATAGATTCCTTTTTCTTTACAAAGATTGTCTTTTAATTTATCATCTTTTTCATTATGCCAATGCTTGCCATCATACTCTATTCCAAATTTAATATCGGGAAAATATATATCTATTTCTTTTCCATCAAGAACCGTTCTGTTATTATTGACAATATTTAAACCAGTGGTTAGAAGCAAATCGTATAATTCCATTTCTCCTCTTGATGAGCCGTGGTGGTAAGGATGACAATTAGGACAGGAAAGGTTTCTATCAAACCTTAATAATTGCTTCCATTTATAATGGCAAACATTACAGGTGAACCAGTATTTTTCTTCGTGAACTCTATAATTGTCTTTTTCTTCTATATCTATATCCCATCTATCAAGAATGGAGTGTTTAAAATCTTCTTTTTTCATTCTTTATTTTAGCATAAAAAATAAAAGTTGTCAAGTTAAAATTATGGAAGAAATTATTAATAAGGATATAATTACAAGAAATTTATGGCTATCTGTAAGAGATGCTTTATTGCACGATAAAGATATAACACCATCAGCAATAGCTAAATCAATTATATCAAAGCAAAATAGTCCAGTAAATTTTAAAGACGGAAAACCAATTTTTCTTGATAAAGAAATAAACAGTGATAATTTTGTAGAAAAAATATTAACTCCAATAAATCAATTAAAAAATGAAAAAGCCGTTGCAATTGCAACGGCACTTAGAGATGAATTATTTGGTTTGAATGGAACTTTTAAAAGAGGAGAAAAACAAAAAAGTGTAATTACTGAGTTTAAATATTTTAACTATTAAAAATCAAAGCTCTTCATATCATCAGGAATTTCTACTATATAAGATTGGATTTCATTCCAAAACTCATCAGAGATAAATTTTTGCTCTCTAATAATTTTCAGCATATGACTATTATAAACTTTTTGGTTTGGATGTAACTCCAACCATTTGTCAATTAGTTCCCAAGGGATTAAAGTAACTCCTTTATAAAAATCCAAACCTTCTTTTGTGTCAATGGGAAGGATTGTTCCACCTCCACTACTTTCATATTCCCAATCAAAAGCTGGTGGAACAAAAAACTTAGTAGTTTTTTTATAATTTGGATTGTTTTCTTTTGCTCCTTTTTCCCAGGCATTTTCTCCATCTATTATATCAGTTCTTTCGTTCCTAAACCAATTAAAATTCATTTTTTGCTCCTTTTTATCTATTATAGTTTTTTAAATAAAAATTTTCAAGACTTAAAATTATGAAGTTAATTATAAAGAGGATTAAGAATATGATAACTATAAAGGATATAGCAGATAATAACACTTCAATTTCTTCAACAAGATGGGCGTTTGCTTCTATTGTTAAATTTGACATAACAGTTATTGCAATTACAATAATATCTTATATAGTAGGGCATTTTATTGGAAACCCATTTAGCTATGATTTAATAAAAGGAGTTGCTTTGTTGTTAGGTGTTTTAACAACAATAATAGCAACATCAAAGACTTTACAAGGATTTGAACCTAAAAAGAAAGAAGAAAATACAGAAGAAGAAAATACAGAAGAAGAAAATACAGAAGAAGAAATTATAGATGAAGGTAAATAACAAAAAAGGACTTCAATATTGAAGTCCTTTTTTGTTAGTAATTAAAGCATTTAAATTCTTCGTGTAAGTGGGTATCAGCATACTTTCTTACAGAGCGATAATTTTGGTTGCCAGGTGCGTAAGTAGTAGCTTTCTTTACTTCTGTGCAGAACTCAATGATTTTCTTACCAAGCTCTGTTGAATTAAATTTAGTATTAAGTGGAACTTTTCCTTTTGATTTATCATTATTGTAATTTTCTATAAAGAATTTTTTAGCTCTGAATGAATAAGCCAAACCATAATCTGAGCTTAAACTAGAACTATATTTCTTCAATTCTTTATCAAGTAAAGAACCTTTTCTTACAATGAAATCTACAAAAGTTTGTGTTCCATCATTATATACTGGATCACCACCATTATAGAATAAACCTATTTTTTCAAGTTCTTTCCAAACCTTGCTATCTCTTTTTACGCTCTTAGCATAACTTTCAAATTGTCCTTCTGTTATCATCATATAATTAACTTAATTATCCATTTTTGAAAGTTCTTCATCATCTGGAATTCTAAGTATTTCTTTTGTTTCTATTACCCACTCTTCCTGAATTTTTTTAAGTATACCATATCCAGAAATTAAATCTCCAATTCTAAATGCCTCTTGAAATTCTTCAAGAGAATTTCTTGCTAGCATAAGAGGCATTTCACTTCTTTCTTCTCCGCCATCAATGTTGAAGGCTAGAAAACCACCCCCAACATCAATAGGTTCTGATTTTATATAACCATTGAAAAGGATTGTGTTTGAAATTCCTTTGTTCTCTTCTTCCATATAAATTATCTTAGTTTGCTATTCCAGTAGAACCAAATCCATCTGCTCCACGAGAAGTTGCTTCAAACTGCTCATCAATTCCAAGATATTTTACAGAATTAATTTTTGGCAATACTTCTGGAACAACCTGAGCAATCTTTTTACCTGCTTTAATTGGAATTGGATCATTTGTACTATTAATAAGAATTACACCTATTTCACCAGTATAACCATTATCAAGAACACCACCAACTGTGTAAAGACCGAGTTTGGCAGCATTTCCTGATGTACTCTCGATTTGAAGCTTGATTTTAAATTTTTCTGCGTCTTTTGGATCTACAAATCTTGCCTGGAAGGCAATACCAGTAGGAATTACTTCCTGCTTACCTGGATAAATAATTCTGTCTTCGATTGCGCAAAGATCAAATCCAGCATCATCCTCGTGTTTAAGTTCTGGTTTAATTGCTTTTTCATTCAAACATTTAAAATATAAATTTATCATTTAATTAACTCCTGATATTTAATTTTATCAGGTTTTGTAAAAAAAGTCAATTAAAAAAGTTAAATATATAACTGGAGAATAAAAATGACTTTTAAAGAATTTCATATATTGAATGAAAATACATCGGATTTTGCTCAGAAAATTGAAGAATTTTTAGATGGTAAAGATATAAATAATTTTTTTAAATATAATGAAGAAAATAAAATTGTATTTGCTGACAATATATCAAAAGAAGATAAAGATGAAATCTATAAAATAATGGAAGATACTGGATATAAATCAACATATGAAGGAAGAAATAAAAATACTTTTTCACAAAATTCTTTGGGAAAATCTGTTAAGAAATTAATAAAAGGAAATCCAAAGCCAGAAGAGAATGTAGCAGATACAAAAAATACTTCAGATAATAATACAGAAACAGAGCAAGAGAACGAAACGGTTGAAAAAAATGTTGCTCAGGAAATTGATGATTTCTTAAATAAACAGAATTATACTCCAAACATTAATTCTGTTCCATATTCTAAGCTTCAAATAAGTTCATCAAGTTTTAAAACTTTTGATGCTTTAAAAATTTTATATAGTGCTATAAATACATTTAAAATTAAAAAAGAATGGGTAAGAGGTGAAAATTCTCAAATTCTCTATATTATAGAAGCACTTAGTAAGGCGGCTGGCAATGATAAAAAGCTTTCGCAGGAAGAATATGCCAATGCTTTGATTAATTTATCGGAAAGGTTTGATTTAGCAAGAGAACCAAATGTTTTAAAGTTTATTTTGTTTTTAACAAAATTGAAAACAGTCAATGTTCAATTGCCATCTAATAGTGTTTATTATGTTGGTTCTGGTGATTTAAAAGCAGATTTTGATAAAAATTCTCCTGTTAATATTGATAAAAAACAAGAAGAAAAAGATTTAGCCTATATATTCTTTAACTATGCTTATAATAAGCCAGCTCCAAAAGATAACGAATATGGTTCAGCTCTTAGAAACTTGGCAAATTTTGTAAGAAATATAACTTTTGAGCTTGATGATGTATTGGATAATAAAACAAAAACTGTTTTTGACATTAATAATTTTGTCAAAGAAGAAAACAAAGAAGTAGAAAAAAAAGAGCCAGAAAAAGAAGGACTGAGAAGTAGAACAAAAAGCCAGTATCTTTCTAAGAGAATAACTGACAATAAAAGAAATCTTGATAGATATGATAGAGAAACTGAAAAACTAAAGGATAATGATTATTATAGTAAATTATCTGATGATAGCCAAATTGGTAAAACAGCAGATACAGATACTTATGGTTTTAATATAGATAAACCAACTGCCGATCAGGAGAGTATTGATAATTTTAAAAAAAGAATTACACATTTGTTCCAGAAAGAGCTTCTTAATATAACAGGAGCTTTAAGAATTAAAGGTATTGCTGGAGAAGATTCAAAAGCTAATGAAAAAAATAATGCTATCTCAAGAACTTGGCAAGAAGCAATTAAACGTTCTTGTAATAAAACAATAAATGAAGGATTTTTAAATAGAATTAATCCTTTAAGAGGTTGGGGAGATAACAAGCTTGCTGATAAAACTCCTGATGAAAATGGAGAGTATACAAGTAGGGCAGAAAACAGAGCAAAGAAAATTTTCGACGAGTATCTTTCAAAAGGAACTGAACTTATAAATACTTATGTAAAGAAAATGGAAAATGCTGCTGTTAAAGTTGAAGCTGGTAAAACTTATGCTAAAAGAGTTAAAAAAGAATTTGGTATCACTAAAGCTTATTATGATTTATTAAGAAAGCTTTTTGATTTAAAACTTGCTTGCAGAAAAGAATGTGAAACAGGTGGCTTAACAGATAAAGTAGATAAAGCAAAAAAATTTGTTGGAGAATTTTTGCATGGTGATAAAGAATACAGAGAAAAGAACGCTATAAGTAATGCCGATGCTGTAAAGAAAATGCTGGAAAAGCAAATAGTAAATGTTAAAGGACCAAATGATTTACAGGTAATAGCTAAATTATCATTGTTTGATATTTTGTTTAATAGTAAATCAGCAGAAGAAGCAATAAATAAAATTAATAATGGTGATTTTGAAGGAATTGGTTTAAACAATGTAAAAGATTTCTCTGGTCAGGCAAAAAGAGGTTCTCCTTTAAATTTATCAAACCCAAGTGCTGTTTATAATAAACCTGCTCAGTTATTTAAAGTTATTGGTGTAAATGCTGCTGAAATAACAGAAGATGGATTGACACAATTACAAAAAAGTCTTGATAAAGAAGATTGTCTTGCTCAGGTAAACAAATTCAAAAATATAGTTGAAAAAGTAATGGAGAAAATTACTCCTAAAACTTCTATTTCTTTGGAAAGTCTTTTCTTGAAAAATGGTTTTGTTTTGAAAGAAGATGCTCAGGCACTTGCCGCAGCAGAAGATAATGCTAAAAAAGCTTTTGCCAAAGGTGTTGATTTGACTGATATTGTTAGTATGCTTGATGATAGTTCTTGGATACCATTCAGACAGGCAATAGGTGGTAATATTTTGGTAACTGGAAAAAAAGATGGTAAAGAAACCAATTTATTATTTACAAAGGATGAATTTAAAGCAGCTCAGATTGCTCAGACAAAATATGGTGAAGAAAAAGCAAAAGATGAAAAAGAAAAGCAGCAAACACAATCTCAACAAAATAATGTTCAATCACAACAAGTCAATCAGCAAACAAACAGTAATCAACAAAAAGATACAGCATTAAATCCAGAAGACCAAGCACAATATGCTAATTCTTCCATTGTTACAACAAATGCGGTAGATTCTACTTATGGTAATGGTTATCAAAAGCAAACACCGCAAAACAGAATGAAAGAAATAATTTATAAAAAAGGAAACTATACAGTAAAAACAAGACAAATGATTTAAAAAAGAAAAAACTCTCTACAATGTAGAGAGTTTTTTAATTATTTGCTTATTACACTAAATCCATTTTCGTCTCTTCCTATTTTTATTTTATCCTCTATCTCATCAGCCAGTAATGGATTATGACTAACAATGAATATTTTCATCTGTTTATCAAAACCATTTAATAAATCAATCATACGTCTAATGCCCGCTAAATCGAGGCCACGGTCTATCTCATCTAATAAAAGTAGTTTATTATCATTACTAAAGAAAACTCTTGCCACATCAAACAAAGCAAAATCAATAGCTAATTCTGCTCTTTGTCTTTGTCCTTGACTGAAGCTACTGAAACTGACATCAAACCCATCCATAGTTATTATATCAGTTAGGTTTTTATCAAATGAAATTTTAACATCCTCAGTAAAGAAGAAAGGTAAATATTGATTAACCCTTTCATTAAACAAGTCAATCATTTCACCAATAAAATATTTTTTGAAGCCACCTGCTTTATTAGAGAAACATTCACCAAGATAAGAATAATGCTTTATATCATCATTAATTAAATTAATTTCATTATTGATATTATCATCTTCTTTCTTTTTGTTCTCTACTTGCTCTTTTAATCCATCAACATATTTCTTATCAAAAACATTCTTAGCAGAACCATCAATGCTTGCTATTTTAAGCTCATTTTCGCTAATTATATTTTTGAAGTAATCAATTTTCGCTGATATATTATTTAATTCTTCCTCTGTATAATTGGTAACTTCAAGATGATTAATTTTATTACTATAATCTTCTATTTGAATGTTAATTTCATTTGTTTTACTTTCATTCTCAATCTTTTTCTTTTTGATGTCCTCAATTTTTTTAACAGCGTTTTTATACTGTTCTTCTATTAAATCAGAGTTAGGAACAAAATTTTTATCCAGTTTTTCTTTTATGACATTATAATTAGCAAGAAGCCATTTGTAGCTATCTCTTTGTTCTTCAAGAGTTTTATTTATTTTATCTATTTTTTCATTAATTTCTTCATTTCTATCTTTTAAATCAGAAATATTTTTTTCTTCTTTTTTTCTTTCTTCATCTACTTTTTCATTATCAAGATGCTGACCACAGAAAGGACAAATAGCCTGATTTAATTTTTCAAGTCTTTTATCACTTTCAAGCATTTTAGAATTATTACTTTCAAGTTCTTTCTCTATAAAAGTGAGTTCTTTTGTAAGAGAATTGATTTGCTCCATTGCGAGTTTGTATCCGTTCTCTCTTGCATTTAAAGTCTCAAGATCTTCTTTATACTTAGCTTCTTTTAATCTATTCTCCTCAAAATTAATTCCTTTGTACTTATCAATAATCCTTAATGCTTCCTCATCGTCGTCAACAATCAACAATAATAATTCTTTTTTAAGAGAATTAAGTTTGTTAATATATTCATCTTTTAATGTATTGTTAAGAAGCTTTTCTTTCTCTTTGCTAATATCAATTATAGATAGTTCATCTATTTTCTTTTTAGCTTCTTCTATCATTTTCTTAGCTTCTTCTTTTTCAGATTTCATAGAAAGAAGCTTTTGCTTTGCATTAGCTGAGTAAGTAGAAATTGTATTTTCTATTGTTGATATTTCTGAAACAATAGCTGATTTACTTATTTTCTTTTCTGTTAGTTTTTCATCAAGTTCTTTTAATATTTTTTTTATTTCTGTATAAAATAAAGTAATTTCTTTAAGTGAAAGAATATTTTCAAATACTACAAGCCTATCGCTTTCCCTTTTTTCAAGAAAAGCCGAATATAATTCAGAGCTGAATACACAAGAATTGGTAAATGCTATATAGTTCATTTTTATCAAATCAACTATCTTACCGTTTGTTTCAGATGCTGTATGCCCAGATATATCATTATCTTCTTTAAATAGATAAACATTGTTTTTATGAGTTGTATGTTTTCTGTATCTTAATACTTTATATTTAACTCCATCTTGGGTGAACTCGACACCTACTTTACAATCCTTGCCAGTGTATCTGTTTACTACATCATCAATTGATTCACATCTACACTGACCATACAAAGCAAACAAAAGTGAATCAATTATTAATGTACTTTTGCCATTCCCATTACTACCTGTTATAGCAGTAATTCCAGTGCCACTTATATCAAAAACAGTTTCATTGTTCCCATATCTATAGAAATTCTTTAATGTAATCCTATTAATAATCACTTAAATTCTCCTTTAAAATACTATCTATATTATCAAACTCCCAATATGGAATTGTCAATAATTTTATATCATTCTTTTTGGCGTATTTTCTTTTTAGCCAATCGTGATGCTTCTGAATCAAAAAACTTTTATATCCTCCAAAATGATTGATTATTTTGTAATGTTGAATACCATTATATTCCATCAATAAATTATAGCTTAGTAAATAAAAATCATAAGAAAGTGGATTAGTATCTTTTAAGTCAGAATACTTTTTTTGTTCTTTAAAAAGAATGTTGTTTTTATTTAATATTTCTTTTATTTTTATTTCACCTTTTGGCATTTTACAAAAGTGACACCCATCGCCTTGAAGGTGCATACTTGGAGTTTGCTCAAATATATTTCCACATTTATTACAAATAATTTTTATTTTTGTTTTCGAATTTTTATATTCAACCAAACTATAATCATATTTATCACCATGGACACTTTTAAATCTTTCAATCCATTCTTCTTGTGTAAGTTTCATCTTTTCTCCTACTCTATTTCAAGGAATTTATGTTCTTTTGTCATTTCATTTAAAATTTTATTTATATTATCAATTATAAAACAAACAGTAATAGCTGATGTTAGTCCAAATCTTAATGCTTCTTGTAATCTTTCAAAAAAAACTTCTTTGTTAATTTTTAACGAACCTAACATTGTAAAAAACTGTCCTGAAAAATTTAAATTTATTGAGCTTCCAGTTATTTTATATTCTATATCGTTTTCAGTACAGTAAATTTTCATTGGTTTGGTTTTAATTTGTTCTGTAAAATACGTTTTAAAATACTTCATTTTTAACACCTTCATTCTATTTCAAGCATTCTATTATTTTCTTTTATCATTTCATTTAAAACATCGTTAATGATGTTTGCCAAGTAAATATTACTAATACAATATCTTGAAAATCTTAATTTTTCATTTACATTATTCCGAAAATTATTAATATTAATTTTATTTGATTTTAGTATTAATCTTAAATGTTCAGAAGGTCTTATGGTAATTTTACCATTTATTTCATAACTGTAAACTATATCATTTTTTGTACAATAAATTTTCATTTTTTTAAACATTTTATCAAAGTCATATTCTTTTCCGTTTATTATCATATATACCTCTTATTAAGAACAACGCTTTAATACATTTTTGAAACAAGATAATATTTTTTTATTGTCTATTCCTTCTTCTTCTATATTTTGTAGATATTTTGCCGCAGATCTAATTATGCCTTCGTTTGTATCTATTTTCTTTTCCGATACATCAACTTCTTCTTCATTTTTTATGAATTCTGGAAGTATATCAAGTGCTCCCCTTTCAGTTAAAATATCTCTTAATTTTACAAAATTTTCTATCTTTTTGTCAATACGAACCGTTACTATCTTATTATTATAATCAATTCCATCATTGAATTTATCAGCATCTATTGTAATATAATCTGGACCTTCATTATATTCTTTTAGTTCAACCGTATCACCGTTTATAACAGCGAAGTAATTTTTCTTGCCACCTTCGCCTTTATTTGTTGGATAAGGTGAACCAATGAAGTAGAAATTGTCCCTACATTGGACATGGTGTAAGTGTCCACTAACTACGCTTATATAAGAATCTAAATGCTCTGGCTGAATATAGCATCCTTCTATTTTTCTATTTGGATTATAGTAAAATCCCTCTACTTCAAGATGAGTAAATAAAACACTTGATTTTCTTGGAATATCATCTGGATTATCTGTATATGACAAAAAATCATAATCATATCCATCTATATTGATTGTGGCTGATTTCTGAATAAAAGTTCCAAAAGAAGAGAAAGTTTCAACAAGAGTATCATTGCCATCCCGATCTTTCAGTTCGTGATTACCTAGTATACTATATATATTACAATCTTTTGAAATTTCCAGCATTTTTCTAAAAACTGGAACAAAAGCATCTGAGCGAATTTCAGGCCTATCAAATAGGTCTCCATTATTAACTATATTTTTTATATTATTTTCCAAACAATATTTATGTATATAATCCAAAAAATTTAAAACTGTAAGAACTCTAAGAGGCTCTTTGGTTAAATGTAAATCTCCAAATGCTAAAATCATTTTTCCTCCAAATATTTATTTTTTATTAATGTTTTTATTATTTTTATTATTTTTATTGATATTTTAGAAATTGTTTAAATCTATTTTAAATAAACTTTGTTTACTTGATTTTAATTTTTTTTTCTGACAATTCTTTTTTAGTTTGTTTAAATCATAATTGCAATTATAACTAAAAATAAATTTTAGTAAAGTTTCAAAATCTATTTCTAAGTTTAAATTTTCTATTTTATAATCGTTATGTAATAATTCTGGTATTTTTTTACTTATAACATATATACATACAGCAAAATATTTATTTATTTCAATAACTGTTATTTCTTTTGTTAAAAGATATTCTAATAACATAATTAAAATTTCTGTTTCTGGAAAAATTAAATTATTTTCTATTATTTCTTTAATAACTGGATTATATAAAGATATGTTATCATAAGTATAATTAAATATATTATTTATGTCATAAGTACTGTTTCTTTTATATTTTTCTTTTAATGCATTATAATTCATTTTTCTTCTTAACTTATTGTTTATTTTTTTTTATCTTTTCTTTAAAAGACTTACTATATTCGACAGTTCCTTCTTTGAATTTCATAAAATTAACCTATAAAAAGTATACTGAAAAAATAACATTTTCTTCAATATATGTAGTTAATTATGTAATCGAAAAAGATTACATTAACTCCTTTTGGGAATAAATCCCGCATCTTTTCTTCTCCCTCTTGCTCTGCAAG
>Ga0247611_10009340_pt1 | contig 11820 bp, 6 predicted proteins | sample 177DNAGHGhighgp2_FD_192422 | JGI IMG/M metagenome (GOLD analysis project Ga0247611, IMG submission 192422) | Sheep rumen microbial communities from Palmerston North, Manawatu-Wanganui, New Zealand - 1770 DNA GHGhigh gp2 | ecosystem: Host-associated > Mammals > Digestive system > Stomach > Rumen ... | reverse complement strand
GTCCTTCAAGAGTGCCGGTGCAGCGTAGCAAGGTTTTTCAATCCGAGGAAATCGCATTGCAAATGCTGATATTCAGGGCATCGGGATTGCAAATCCCGATGAACGTAAGTGAACGTACGCTTGCTTTCTGTATGCCGAGGTGCAGCCGACAATCGAGCGTAGCTCAAATCTTAAATCTTAAATCTCAAATCTCAAATCTTAAACCTCAAACCTCAATCCCCTATCTGCCTCACTCCCTTGTGTGTCGGGGTGATGGGAAGGATGCGGCCATCGGCATCGAACTCCATGCGGTCGATGCACACCTGGCGGTGGATGCCGGGTCCCTTTTCCCTGTCGATGAAGGTGGGGTTGATGCGGTGATAAACCACATACCACTCATCGCGGCCGGGGATTTGAAGGACGCTGTTATGCGCCGTACCAAAGATGTTCTCGTCGGGACGCTGCTGAAGGATAACGGGCTGTGCCGCCACCTCGATGGGACCGAGAGGTGACTTGCTGGTGCCGTAAGCCACATGGTAGTTGGGCGACCCAGTGTCGTCGACACTCCAGAGGAAGTAGTAGATGCCGTTGCGCTTGATGACATACGCACCCTCACGGAAGGCGTAGTCGCGCAGCGTACCGCCACGGGGTGTCATCAGTGTGACCGTGGTGGTGTCGATACTCGTCATGTCGTCGTTGAGTTTGGCTCCTGCCATATAACCGTTGCCCCAGTAGAGGTATGCCTGACCATCGTCGTCGAGGAACACGTCGACATCTATCTGCTGACCGCCGCGCTGCCCCTTAGGACGTTGATTGACGATGGGCTGTCCGAAGTCCTTGAAAGGACCGGTGGGACTGTCGGCGATGGCGACACCAATCGCTTTCTGCCGCCCTTCATCACCACTATAATATAGATAGTATTTGCCGTTGCGCTCAATGGCGGCAGGAGCCCATGCATTGCCGCGCGCCCATTTCGTCTGCTTGGGGAGGTCGAGCACCACGCCCTCATAGCGCCACTCCGTGAGGTCGGCAGAGGAGAAGCAAGTGAAGTACCACCCTCCCCAACCGGGTTGGCCGTCGGTGGTGGAGTAGATATAGTAGCGGTTGGTCTTGCGGTCGTAGAGAACCTCAGGGTCGGCATGGAACTCAGGCAGGATGGGGTTGCCGCTCCATTTCTGCTTGGTCTTGCTGCTGTTCAAAGACTCGTCGGTGAGGACATATCCCCAACGTTTTTGCAGGCGCTCCATCTCCTCCTCGGTAAGGGAGATAACGGTGCCGTGGCGTGGATGGAAGTCCTTGTCGAACGACAGCGGAGTCTTTGAGAAGGTGCGCAAATCAGAGGATGTCTGATATTCGTATCTTCCGCTGCCATAGAGGTCGTACATGAGGACGAATTGGGGTTGGAGATTGGATTTTGAAGATTTGAGATTTGAGGACTGAGGGGAATTGAGTTTGAAGACGCCACTGCCCTCCACACCAGTGTTGGAGTCGGCATAGGCATCGATGAACTTGAAGTCCTCTTTCCACGGACCGAGGAGTTTCTTGGCTGTTGCCTTCTGGATGCCGTTCTGGATTTCCTTTCCCTCTGCGTTTTTGATGTTGCCCTTATAGAACATATGGTAGGTGCCGTTGTGCTCGATGATGTCGTTGTCGAGGCAACTGTATTTCGCGCGGAAGAGCACCTTGGGCTCACTCTCAAAACCGGTGAAGTCGCTGTTGGCATAAGCATAGTAGGTGACCATGCTCTGGCGGTTGTCGTTGGTGCGCTGCAGGGTGAAGTATATCATGTATTTCCCTGCCTTCCGGTCATAGATGGTCTGGGGTGCCCACACCCAATAGGCGTCGGAGAAATGTTCGGCGAAGTCCTTGGCGAGCACCACCTTGCTGTGGGTCCAGTCGATGAGGTCGCGCGACTTGAGCATCACAATGCCGGGGTTCTCACGCCATCCGTCGCGCATGGTGTTCATATCGGTAGCCACCATGTAGAAACAGCCGTCCTCTCCCCTGAGGATATGGGGGTCGCGGATGCCACCGCTGGTACTGATGGTGTCGCTGGCGATGATGGGCCAGTTGCGGTTGAGTGTCCTCCAACAAGTGCCGTCGCGGCTGATGGCGAAGCGCAACTGCTCTTGTTTGAAGCGGTCGCCCGTCCCCTCGAAATAAGCAAAGAGGTAACCAGTATAGGGTGTTTCGGGTGCTTTGGGCTTTTTTGCTGCCGAAGCGGCGAGGGAGAAAGCGGCAATGAGCAGCAGGCAGGTTAGTTTTCTCATATCGTTTTAGGCAAAAGGATTAAAATTATATGCAAAAATACTATTTTTTTGCCATATTCACTACTGGTTTTGTTTTTTTTTCTATATTTGCATCTTGAAAGTTGAGCAAACGCAAAACCTATTTATTATCAACAAAACCTTCCAATATGAAAAAAACACTACTTACACTTACATTGATGTGCATGGTATCCATATCCAACGCACAAACCTATCACTTAGATGTGAACGGAAATGGAACAATTGATGTCACTGATGCCATGCTTATCGTTGACTATATCTTAGGTAAGCCCCTTCCAAAAGAAGGTGGTGAGTCTCAGTTCACCTGTCCCGATAGCAATCACCCACACCTTATCGACCTGGGCCTGCCATCAGGCACGAAATGGGCCTGCTGCAATGTGGCTGCATCCACCCCAATAGCATACGGCGGTTACTTTGCATGGGGTGAGACAGGGGAGAAGAGCACTTACACCAGTTCCAATTATACTTTCTCGGCAAGCGACACACATGACCTCACCGCTGCGGAAGACGTGGCAACTGTGAAATGGGGTGACAACTACAGGATGCCCGCAGATTTCCAACTGAAGGAATTATTGAATTATTGCACTTGGACTTGGGAGAAAGTGGAGAACACCATGGGGGTACGTGTGACTGGTCCCAACCAAAATTCCATCTTCCTGCCAGCCGCAGGATACAAGGAAAATACAGACAATTACATTGGCAGCTACGGAAGCTATTGGGGTCGCACTCACCAAGGTGATCCAAGGTATGCATCAGAACTCGTTGTCAACAACACATCAGGCAACCTCATAACAGCTATGGGGTCATCAGCCAACCGGTATTCGGGCCGCTCGGTTCGCCCAGTCTACAAGGACATTCAACCAGCAAACAATGACTACACCATCTGCATTGCCAACCCATCGTTTGAGAACAATGACCTTGGAGGATGGGATGGGACACCATTTGGCAGCGCCAATCCTGACAACAATGCGGAGCACTTCAGCAAGAACTATGACACCTACAAAACGATTACCGGGCTGACTCCCGGCGACTATATCTTGGGGGTACAGGGATTTTATCGCAAAGGCAACTACCCTAATGATTATAGTCTTTGGGTGGCTGGAGACAAAGACAACAACAATGCCATCATTTATGCAGTGTCGTCAGTGGGCAGCTATTCCGTCCCGTTTGTGGCAATGAGTTCGGCGGCCCTGAAACAAAGTTTAGGAGGCAGAGCCGTCATCGTTGGCGACAATCTGTATGTGCCTGATGACATGCAGGCTGCCAGCGCATGGTTCAATGCCGGCTACTACAAGAACACCCTGAATGTCAAGGTGGGTGCTGACGGGGTACTGACCATCGGCATCAAGAAGGACAAACTCATCGACCGCGACTGGACCATGCTCGACAACTGGACGCTCATCAAAAAATAAAAGCCCTTCTCCCAACCTATTTTATAATAACGTTGAAAAAATGAAATAATTCAACTAACACGTTCTCAGCTCCTTAGTCTATGGCTTCCCGAGCATTCATCTGATGATAACCTTACGTCCACCTACGATGTAGATGCCCTTCGGCAAATTACCATTTAGTGATTTGCTTGCCGAGCCATCCGACTCATGAGACTCGTGTGCTATTCTGCGACCGCCAAGATCATAACTGTCTCCATTGGCAGATTTTCCACTTTGAACATTGTTGATGGCAGCATCGATTTGCTCATGGTTGAACACCGCCTTGATATTTTCTGCACTGAGTGCATAGTTATAAAGACGGACATCGCCGATGACGCCTTTGAACAGCGGGTCGGCATCGAACATCGAGCGACCAAGATAAGCCAGCACCGGGCGCACGTCTGATGGGAAGAAAGTGACTGCCGTACTCTCAGCATCGAGTTCACCGTCGAGATAAATCTTGGCACCGTCGGTACCGAGTGTAACTGCCACATGTGTCCACTTGTTTGCCTGCAGACGCTTGGTGGCATTGACACCCTGCTTAGTGCCTTCCTTACAGATTTCAAAGCGCAGACTGGAACCGTCGGAGGGCGTCAGCATGATATAGTTGTCGGTAGAACGGCCGAAATCGAAGATACGCTGCCAGGCAGTGCCCGATGTGGGTTTCACCCATGCACAGAACGTTATGGTCTGCATGTCGGCTACATGATAAGGAAGGGAGATGTAGCTTTTGACACCATCAAATATGGCTCCCGCGTGGGTATCTGTGGTCTCGAAGGTGACAGAGGTGGAAGCGCCATGAAGAGCATTCTCACTGCAGTCCTCCAAATTCTCCATCAAAGACCACCCACCAATGAGATGGTCTGCCGTTGCAGTAGCAGCAGAGACTTCTTCGGAAGGTTCGCTGAGGTTCCATGCACGGTCGATGGCACGAAGGCGGTAACGGTAAGTGCGGCCTTTGGCACAATAGTTGTCGATGAATTCGTTTGATGAGACACAGCGAGCCAGTGTTTCCCATTCGTCGGCCTCTTCGTTGAAGCGGTAGAGCATATAGCCCAACAAGTCGGCATCGCCATTGGCGGTCCACCTGAGATGGATGCTGCCCGAATGCTCCTCTGCCTGCAAGCCGCTGGGTGTGGCAGGTGCCTCTTCCTCCAACGTTGCATCGGCGGGAATGAGTCGCCACAGCTGACGGTCAGTGCCCGTACGTGCCCATTGTACGATGCTTGTGGTGTTGGCGGGGTTGTTATTGGAACTGCCTTCAAGAGAAAGACCGCTATCATAATTGGTGATGGTGTAATAACCATTGCCCTTGTAATGCAGATGCCAACGTTCGCACTCATTGCCATTGCCTGCATAGAGCAACACACGTGCGCCATTGTTGGCTGCGTACTTCAAAGCATCGAGATAATAACTGGTATTCTTGGCAGCACGGATGGTGACATGTGCCATGTCGGGAGCTGCACGCGGAGCGATGGGTTCAATGACCCACGACTGGTTGGCTGTCGGACTCTCCTTGACTTGAGTGATGGCGGCATCATTGCGGAGGCCGGAAGCGGTCAGCAGTTTGCCTGTGGCTTTGTTGACAATTTTAAAAGTTCCTTTCAAGGGGGCGACAGGCACATCCTCGCCATGGGTTATCTCGATAACATCCTCGGCATTGGTCTGTCCGTCTGCATAGCCTGTTCCGCCCGGTGTGGCTTGGGTGTAGTCGTAGAAGGGGCCATTGCCATCGTAATAGGCAAGACGGTCTTGTGAGACAAACGTAAAGGCTGACTCCCCCGCCTGCCGTTCGGAGGTGCCAAGAAAGGCTTCCACCAGCGGTTCGGAGCGACGGCGGAAAACAGCCGCCGAAGTCCATGCAGAGCGGTTCTCGGCATAGCCTATGCGCTCGCCGTCGTTGGAGGCACGTCCCAACTCGGCTCGTGTGTAACTGCCATAATCAGACCACCAGATGCCGTCTGTCATACCGTAGTTCATGCCGATGAGGGCGTCGTTGATATTATGCATCTCGTCGCCCGCCGATTTCTTGCCTGCCAACTGCACAGCAGAATAGAAGTCTGCAAAGGAATCGAACGAACCTGCCAACTGATGCGTATTGCCAATCTGCACTGAACTCTTCATGGTGTTCCACCACGAACGACCATAATCGCAATTGAGCGTGCTCGGACCCGCCACATCGATATTCTCCAGGATGCTGTTCTGCCGGATGATGCGTGCCACTATGGTCATCTCTGCAGCAGACGGTGCCTTGTTGGGAGCATAGTCGGGTTCGTTGAAGGGCGAGATGGCTGTGACCGTGTAGCCCTTGCCCTGCAGGTATTCAACGGCCATGGCGATATCCTGAACGAATGGGGTGCGGTAGGAGGTTTTCCAAGCCGTATCACTGGTGTTGCCTGCCAAAAGCCAAAGGGTCTTTACTCCCGATTTTTTGAGCCACGACAGTTGAAGGTCGAGACGCTCCGTCTGCTCCGCCGAGAGTTCAGTATATGTACCCGAGATACGTGGATCAAGTGTCACTCGTCCCAGTTCGGCACACTCCTGCATATGGTTAGTAGCACGCAAGGGCCACCAATCCCACAGCCATGCCGTGTCGATGCCCCAACGCACGGGTTGGCTGACACCAGCCGAAGCCATGTCGAAAGCTACCTGATTACCCTTGGCGTGAGCCACCAATGCATCTGAGGCTGTGGGTTGACCAAAAGCTGATGAAAAACAGCTAAGCCATATCAGAACCGAAAGTATTATAGAAAATGTTGCCTTAATGTGTTTCATATCATTGGTTTGTCTTGATTTGTCTGCAAATATAAACAATTCATATGAAATATAATACAAAAATACAGCGTTTTGTTTCTCAGTATTGATATATCTCTCACCTCCCACCTCTCACCCCCCACCCCTCACCTCCCACCCCTCACCTCTTTTTTTTATTTTTTTGATTTTTTATTAAACCTTTTTGGGGGATATGCGTCAAACAATAGAATCAATCGTTTCTCTCGTTCCCCAAAGGGGAAAAGAGGATATGTTCAACTTAATTATTATCAACTAAACTAAATTTAAAAAGAAATGAAAAAAGCATTCTTGATGTTGGTACTTTTCATTGTACCATTCGCATTGCAAGCACAAACCAAGTTCCACGACGTTGAAGCCAACGACGCCAAAGGTGCAGTGAAGTCCATCACCTCCAACCGTATGGGCAACCCCGTATCCATCAAATTCACCCAGGATGGCAAAATGCAGCAAGAGGGCATGACAGATGCCGTATACGATGCTGACGGCTACCTCCAGTCGGCCAAGATGAAGGTCAACGGCCAGGGTATGGAGATGGAGCTTGCCTTCAAATATGCTTGGGAGAACGGCAAAGTAAAGAGCCAGACCATTGAAACCCAAATGGGTGCGTTCAAGAGCACAAACGTCTATGACGACAAGGGCGTTCTCGTAAAGACCGTGATGGACATGGGCGGCCAGCAGATGGAAACTCCATACACTGATTACAAGTTTGACGCAAAAGGCAACTGGATCAGCCGCAAGACTTCCATGATGGGTCAGGAGATGGAAGAGTCACGCACGATTGAGTATTACGAGTAGAATTGATGTTGAAGTAGAGGGATTCCGATACTTCAGTTATTATAGGAAACAGGCTGAATGACTTCAGCCTGTTTCCCATTTTGGTAGTAGAAAAAATAGGAGAAAAGAAAATGTTACACCCCAATGAAGAGGCTGCAAGATGCCTATTGTGCGCTAATGCGCCATGTAGCCAAGTTTGCAAGAATGGTGACCCAGCCCGTGCCATCCGCTCCATCCGCTTCGGCAATGAGAAAACAGCAGGACAGTGGGTTGCCCAGTGTACAGACGATGAACTGGAGGCCGCCGAGAAAGCCTGCATCCACTACGACCGTCCCATCCGCATAAGGGAACTGGTCGGCTCTGTTTGTCGCGATGCCAATGCGACAAACGAGGAGCTTCCCCCACTCGACATCACTTTCTGCGGTATCCACTGCGAGAATCCCTTTTTCCTTGCCTCGTCGGCCGTCTGCACTAACTACGACATGGTGGCGCGGGCATTCGACATGGGATGGGCAGGTGTGTTCTACAAGACCATCTGCATGCAGGAAATCAAAGAAGTGTCTCCCCGCTTTGACGCTCTCCAAGAAGGAGGAAGGAGCGACTTCTCCGGATTCCGCAACATGGAGCAACTGAGTGAGAATCCCCATCAGGTGGACTTCGACATCCTGCGCCGGCTGAAACAGAACTATCCCACAAAAGTGGTTGTGGCCAGCATCATGGGACAATTTGAGGAAGAGTGGATTCAGTTGGCTAAAATGGCGGAGGATGCAGGATGCGATGCCGTGGAACTGAACTTCTCCTGTCCGCAGATGCGACTGGCGGGAATGGGCAGTGATGTGGGTCAGGACTCCGAACTGGTGCTTTTCTACACAGCATACGTGAAAAGAAATGTCAGCATACCGGTCATCCCCAAGATGACACCTAACATCACACATATCAACCAACCGGCAATGGCCAGCTACTTCGCCGATGCAGATGCCATCTCCGCCATCAACACCATCAAGAGCGTGACGATGGGCAGCAGGGCAGAAGTGTCGGGACGAAAGGCTATCTCAGGACTTTCAGGCCGTGCCGTCAAACCCATCGCCCAACGCTATATCCTTGAGATGGCTCAGAACCCCATACTGATGGGGCACGCAAAGAAAATCGAACTGAGCGGAATCGGAGGCATCGAGACATGGCGCGACGCCCTGGAGTTCATCCAACTGGGTTGCCGCAATGTGCAGGTATGCACTGCCGTCATGCAGTATGGCTACCGCATCATCGACGACCTCATCCTCGGACTACAAAACTATATGGCGGAGCGTGGACTGACCTCACTCGAAACGCTCGTGGGTGAGGAACTGCCCAACTTCGTCTCTCCTACCGACCTCGACCGCGACACTATTGTCTATCCGAAGATTGACCGAGAGCGCTGCATCGGCTGCGGGCGCTGCCACACCTCATGCATGGACGGCGGACATCAGGCCATCGCATTCGATTTTGAGACTCGCCAACCTCGCATCGTTGGTTCAAAATGTGTGGGCTGCCATCTCTGCAGTCTCGTATGCCCCATTGGTGCCATCGGCCTGACAAAACGCATTCAGAAGAAAGCCTAAGCCACAACTGCTGTCGTCCCTCAAAGGAAGAAGAATGGTCTTGTACTTTTTCGTCACAGTGATGCTGACAGTCATCACGATGCCCTTGCAGGCGATGTGCCCCATCGCCCCAGACGTCAATGCCCCCATCACCGACGGAGTGTCCAAACAACTGGCTGTGGAGCGCAGGGCACAGGTAAAGGATGTGATATATACCCTTTCCTTCAACATCCCCAAGGAAAAGGCGAAGCCCGTCACTGGTGAGGCAACCATCTCTTTTGTGTGGCAGGGGAAGAAAAGAGACAACCTGCAGATTGACTTCCAAGGAGAGGTCAGCGGACCCATACAAGTCAACGGTAAGACTCGTGCTGCCGACTTCCATCACGAACATATCATCATCCCTGGCCGACAGCTCAAGAGCGGAAAGGTCAACCATGTCAAAGTGGCTTTTGTCAGCGGCGACAAGGCTCTCAACCGCAACGAAGACTACCTATACACACTCTTCGTGCCCGACCATGCCCGCAGCGTATTCCCCTGCTTCGACCAACCCGACATCAAGGCTCGGTTCCAACTGGCGCTTCAATTGCCGTCAGGGTGGACAGCGATAACCAATGCACCCCTTCAAAGCCCTTCCCAAGATGGAAGGAGGACTTCCCTGGAGTTTGAGGAAACGGATTTATTGCCTACCTATCTTTTCTCGTTTACAGCGGGGAAGTTTCATACCGCCACGGCTTGGCGCGACGGGAGGGAACTAACCATCCTGCACCGTGAGGATGACAGCAAAAAGACGGCACAGTTGGACACCATCTTCGACCAAGCCGCCCTCTCACTTCGGTGGTTGGAGGAATACACCCACATCAAACAGCCTTTCCAAAAATATGGCATTGTGGTCCTGCCTGGTTACCAGTTTGGCGGCATGGAGCATCCCGGATGCATCCAACTGCGCGACCAGACCGTGTTCCTCGATGACAACCCCACCACTGATGAGCGTCTCAACCGTCTGCAGCTCATCGCACACGAGACCTCACACTTGTGGTTTGGCGACCTGGTCACCATGCGGTGGTTTGATGATGTATGGACCAAAGAGGTGTTTGCCAACTTCATGGCGGATAAGATAGCACGGGAGCAATATCCCGATATCAACCACGACATCAACTTCCTCAAGACACACTATCTGCAGGCTCTCTCCACCGACCGCACCGAGGGCACCCACCCCATCCAGCAACCGCTCGACAACCTCAACAACGCAGGACTGCTTTACGGCAACATCATCTACCATAAGGCTCCCATCATGATGCGGCAGTTGGAGGAGAGGATGGGGGCTGAAGCATTCCATAGGGGACTGCAAAAATACCTAAAGACATTCAGTTTTGCCAATGCCACTTGGGATGACCTCATCGACATCCTCGACCATGAGCGTCCCGATGCTGCCCTGAAAGACTTCGATGCCCTATGGGTGAAGAAAAAGGGATTGGCAGATGCCGTGGTACATGCAGAGGGCGGTGATTTCGACCCTATGGCATACGGACGCTATGTCATGGACAGCAACTCACGCCAATGGCTGCTCCGCCAATGGCATACACTGCCTGAGACACAGCGTTATGCTGCCATGATATACATCCACGACAGTTATCTGAGGCACCAAACCAGCAATGCGGAGGCTTTCACAGCGCTCATCAACGGAGTAAGGCAACAAGACAACCAACTGGTGACGACAACCTGTTTCTCACTGTTGCATGACATCCTCACCGACACACCATCATCACTCAGGGCAGACTATGAAAAAGAGATGATGGCATTCGGCATGCAGTGTGAAGACAAATCACTGCGCCGACGGCTGCTCCAAGGACTCACCACCAGAGCCGTCTCACCTGCCATCGTTGACACTATCTACAAGATTTGGGAGACTGCCGACCACGAGGTGTTCAACGACCGCGACTACATGGGCATGGCATATCACCTCGCCCTGATGATGCCCGACCAATGCAACAAAATTATCTCCACACAGCGGCAGCGGCTGAAGAATGCTGACCTCATCAAAGAGTTTGACTTCGTCAGCCGTGGATGCACACCCGACACCAACGGACAACAACGGCTCTTTGAGTCGCTCCTGCTGAAGGAGAACCGTGCCATCGAACCGTATGCCTCTGCCCTGCTCTCACTGCTCAACGACCCGCTGCGCGAGCCGTTCAGCAACCGCTACATCCTCCCAGCACTTGAGAAGCTGGAGGAAGTGCAGCAGACAGGCGACATCTTCTTCCCGCTCAACTGGTGCCAAGCTCTGCTCAGCGGCCACAGGAGCGAAGAGGCACGCCAACTGGTGAGGCAGTTTCTCCAGACACATCCTGCCTACCCCGAAAACCTGAAGGGGAAACTGCTTCAGGCGGCATACAGGATGATGAATAAAATTGATAATTGAAAATGAAATCAACAACTTTCTCAAGTAAAAGGTAGTTATAGAAAGTTGAGCATATGCAAAACATGAAATAAATGAAAAGGGCATTCTTCATCATCCTCAAGGTTCTTGTAGGATTAGTGGTTTTTCTCATCATTGCCATAGGTTTACTGTTCATCTTGTCACGCTGCAATCCCGAACTTATACAGCGGTTATTTGAGGAGGAGCCTGAATATGTCAGCTTTTCCGCACTACCGCATGACCGCGATTCCATGAAGGCAGATTTTGACGGCATTCACAAAATTGTGGTAGAAAACTACTCTCTCTACCGTCAAAAGGGCATTTCACTGGACTCGCTCTATGATGTCTATTCTGCCCGCTTGCGCGACTCCGTCAAGACCAACAATGACTATGGCATGATGCTCTTGGAGTATTTTGCCGACCTTCGTTGCGGACATGCTTGCGCATTTTTCATCGGAGAACATTTTGGTGGAGCGGAACCACTCTACATTGAAGACCGTCTCTTCCTGAACCAGCCAGGTGATTATATCCGCAAACATGGATTCCTCGACAAGGACGAAATC
>Ga0247611_10009338_pt1 | contig 11822 bp, 12 predicted proteins | sample 177DNAGHGhighgp2_FD_192422 | JGI IMG/M metagenome (GOLD analysis project Ga0247611, IMG submission 192422) | Sheep rumen microbial communities from Palmerston North, Manawatu-Wanganui, New Zealand - 1770 DNA GHGhigh gp2 | ecosystem: Host-associated > Mammals > Digestive system > Stomach > Rumen... | reverse complement strand
CTCAAAGATCAAGCAATTCCGTGCACAGCTTAGGGGAGTAATCGATGTGGACTTCTTTCTCTATAGACTATCAATGATATACGGATAAACACAGGAATTTACTGGTGAGCCAAAAAATTACTATATTTGCAGCCAAACTAATGAATAAAAACCTCACGATGTTTAGGGAATCGTGCTAATCTGATAAAAAAACGATTAAGGTTATGGGATTTTTCAAGAAGATTTTTGGTGATGCTGCTGACGAAATCAAGAAAAGCTTGGAGGAGAGCAAAGATGAGATGCGTAAGAGTCTCAGCGAGATGAAACGTAGTACAATGGCTGACCTCGGCATGAAGACGACTTCATCAAAAGGCAACTGTGATGACGACGATGATGACGAACCGCGTATTATCCTTGGCAAGTTCAGCAACGGTGTGTTGGATATCCGTGACGATATCGAGGAACTCGACGACGAGAGCCTGGAAGATTATAAGAACGTGAAAATGATCATCTTCCCCCGGGGATTAAAGAAACTTGAAAGTGAAGTCATCTGCGATCAGAACAAATTGGAAGACCTCGATTTCTCGTTTGTGACCGAATTACGGGAGATACCCGATGATTTCATCAGTGGCACGACAAAGATTAAGGAGTTTATTGTGCCGCAGGGTGTGAAGAAACTGGGCGACGGATTCGTGGGCGACTGTAAGGCCGGCACAAAGATCGTCATCCCCAGTACGGTAGAGAAGATGGGTTACATCAATGGTGAGAGCAACAACGATCTGCTCGTTTATTTGTTTGCCCCCAAGGTGAAGATTGAGGATGCCGAAGAGGACATCAAAACGCTTTATGTGCTGCCAGAGTATTATGGCTACTACGCCAAGCAACTGAAAGACTGCGACAGTGAAGCTCGTCTGCGAGAGATGCCTGAGGATATGATGAACGTCTATGCCAACTCTTTTGCAGCCGAGCTTGCAAAGACGCCTGCGGAAAAGCCAGCAAAAAAATCAAAGGAAAAACCGGCTGCTCCAAAGGCAACAAAACCAGCAGAAGCTACACCGCTCGATGGATTGGTACAGCAAATCAAGGAACAGATCCAGTCTCTCGGATTGTCATCGTTCATTTTATATGGTAGCGACTATGAAGGTGACAGAGAGTATGAAAAAATAGAGGAACTGGCCGATGAAGGATTGCTTGATTCATCGACAGAATATCGTCTTGATTCTGTCGATATTGACGATGGTTATGCTACTATCTATTTTAAACTGAGGAAAATCAGTATTGTAGATAATAATGTGTTGTTCGACGCTGAGGAAGAATATGAAAATAATGATGGCGATATCGAAATCAGGGGACAATACAAAGATCAGACCATTGGGGAATTACTGCTCAGCAGAGATCATCAAGCAGTAGAAGACGGTCTGAAATATATTCTCAATGATTATCTGAACAACAAGACACTCATTGAGCTGAATGGAGGATCGGAGAAAAAGGCGGTTGCTGCAGAGCCTACTCCAGAAGCATCTCCTGAGCCAGAGCCGAAACCGGAGCCTAAGGCAGAACCGGTATCAACACCCGAATCAGTGAAGATTGTTGCTGCAGAGCCAGCACCATCTGCTTTTAGCGGACTGTTCTCTCCACGTATGGAGGCACTGATCAATTCAGCCTTACGGGACGGAGTGCTTACAGACCAGGAAAAGGCCGTTTTGAAGAGACGTGCGGAGAAAGAAGGTGAGGACTGGGATGAAATAGAGATGATTATCAATTCTCGTCTTCCACGTCAAGAGCAGGCGAGTCCTAAGAAGACCGTGGAGTTGAGTGATGTTAAGAGAGCACATCTGTTCTTGTCGTTTAAACCTTATGAAGGAGATGATTACGCTTTTTTATTCCTCATTGACGACAATCAACTATACGCTACAGATGAGAACCTGGACACTCCAGAGATTCCGTCAAGCGACTATTTTGAGGATATTGATAATTACGAATGTTGGATAGAGAACATCTCTGATGAGTATCAGTCGTTCAAACAGCTTTCCGAATCGCTTGTTAATGAATTTGTAGAGGCAAGGTTAGATGAATTTGAGGGTGATACCAGTGCTTTGGCTATTGACAGGAAATACACAGTGACCATATTTGTCGATAAAGAAAAGGTCTATGAAGAGACTATTACTTGTTGGTAAAATAATCCAATTGGAAATAATATAAAACCTCACGATGTACAGGCAATCGTCAACTGACCTATGGCAGAGAATATGTTTGAAATAAGCCCTGATGGGAAGACCCTGAAAGTAGTGGCTATTGGAAAGTATGAGGAAACAATGGTGGTTCCTGATGGCGTACAGAAAATTGCCAGAGAGGCATTTAGAAAAAACCTTGCATACGGTGGCGATGTTCTGAAGAAAGTCGTATTGCCCGAAGGATTGAAGACCATTGGAATTGGTGTTTTCAACAAATGCAAAACGCTCGAAGGCATCAATCTGCCTGACACTTTGACCAAGATAGAAGACGAAGCTTTTCTTGGCTGTAAGGCGCTGACGGCTATTGTAATTCCAGCCAAGTTAAAGACTATAGGTGGTAGTGCTTTTTGTGGTTGTCCGCTAACAGCTGTTTCGTTTGCTGATGGCAGTAAACTGACAGAAATTGGTGAGCAAGCTTTTAAAGGTGTCCCGATTCAGACGTTGACTATTCCCAAAGGTGTGAAGAAACTCGGATCGTGGGCGTTTGCCGAATGCAAAAACCTTAAAACTATTGTTCTTCCAGAAGGTATAGAGATTTTCGAAAAATATGAAGTCTTCGGTGGCTGCGAAGCCTTGGAATCTATCAATATCCCAGCCAGTTTGACAAATCTGGGTCATAATGCTTTCAAAGGCTGTACGGCATTGAAGAACATTACCGTTGATCCCGCCAATCCCGCCTACGTAATGAAGGATGGCAAACTCATGACCAAAGACCTGCAGACGCAGATATTCCCAATTGTTGATTAACAATATCATTTACGTAAGATTATGGCGAAAAAAGTTCAAAACCCATGGCTAAATATCTTGTGGAATACCCCATTTGCAGATGGCGACAGGGATTATCCAGTTATGAGAGGTAAGTTTAAATTTGGCTCAGCGCCTTATGTCGCTCATATTAATAGGAATGATGCTAAAATAAGACAAACAAAAAAGGGTAGACCTGTTGAACTGACTTTTAATGATTGTCTTCCTGAACCCTTCTTTGGAGATATAAATAGCGATGTGTATCTGTTGAACATGAATCCAGGTGAACCTGACTATGTATTTTGTCAAAAGAATGACAAACAAGGAGATTATTTGAAATATTGTCAGGCTATGATGAACCATCAGCCTATGGCACCTGGATTATTATTCGACAATAAAAATAATACAATTGTATATGATCCATACAAATATAATAAGGTTATTGACGGCATCTTTGATAACAAGCAAAACAAGTTGTTTAAGAATAAGAATGTAAGATTAAAATATCCATTAAGGCCCCATGCTGGTGATGTTTGGCAAAGAGAGGCGTGGAAGGCTCTGAGAGATAACCTTAAACGTGATCCGAGATTGTTCATCATAGAATACTTCCCATATCACTCTACTGGTGGTTTCTCCTTTCCAAAAGACTTGCCATCGAATGCATATAGAAACTATCTCATCAGGCGAGCCATAGAAACAAAGAAACTAATTGTGATTATGCGTCAAGCAAAAAAATGGTATGATATTAAAGAAGATAATCTGGGCAAAGACCTGGAAAATTACCCAAACAAAATAACTCTAAGTTGTACGGGGAGAATATGGCTTACTCCTGGTAATTTCGTAATCCCAACAAGAAGAGGAAATGAGCCAGACTGGGTGTGTAAGTCCATTCAAGATGTAATAAACAAATTCTAATCTAGCTTTTGTTAAAACAGCCCGCCGAGCAACTGATAGTTCGGCGGGCTGTTTATTTGGTGTATGAGTGTTTAAATGATGTTAAATACAAATACAACAGGATGAAAAAAAAACTCAAATATTTGATTTTATTTCCAAAAATCACTATATTTGCAGAGTTTTAGAAACAAAACGTGCAAGAATGGACTTTTTGACATTCAAGGAACGGATGTACCCGATGGGGTGTTTTAACATCAATCAGGTGCTGCTATGGGAGAAGGATTTCGACCGTAACAACCTGACGCGATGGTGCCGTAGGGGGTCGCTGGTGAAGTTGAGGAATCAGTATTATGCCTTTCCAGAGTATCGGCAGGTGCCAGACTTCTCACGTTATGTAGCCAATCGCATCTATGCCCCTTCGTATATCAGTCTGCATAGTGCTTTGTCGTTCTACGGCATGATACCAGAAGAGGTGGTGCAACTGACGAGTGTGACAACGCTGAAGACCGCCCGTTTTGAGAATGACTTTGGAACTTTCCATTATCAGAATGTGAAGACACCGTTCTACTTCGGTTTTGAAATCAAGACGATGCAAAGCGGACGAGGTCTCCTATTTGCCACACCAGAAAAGGCTTTGCTCGATTTGCTATACCTGAATCCCTATTATAAGACGGAACAGGATATGGAGGAACTGCGCCTGGATGAGGATTATATGCAGAACGAACTGAACATAGAACGTTTGAACGGTTACCTCTCGAAGATAGAGAGCAAGACGCTGGAACAGAAAGTAAAACGCTTAATGAAGGTTTATGAACTATGATAGATATTGAATATATACGCAGTTTCTTTCCACCTACGATAGCCCGCGAGAGCCGTTTCGACCGCTATATGCTGAAGGAGTATCTGCAACTGCTGATACTCGACCATCTGGCTACGACACCATATATAAATAAGGTGACATTTATTGGCGGTACGAACCTTAGACTGATTCAGGGAATAGACCGATTCTCAGAAGATCTGGACTTTGACTGCAAGAAACTGAGTGAAGACGAGTTTATGGCGATGACGGATAGCGTAGTAACCTACTTGCGCCAGAATAATATCAATGTGGAGACTCACGACAAGCCCAATCCGAAACTGACAGCCTTTAGGCGTAATCTCTATTTCCCTGAGATGCTTTTCGACTTGGGACTGACGGGTCACAGGGAAGAACGTCTTTTGCTAAAAGTGGAGGCGCAGGATCAAGGCGTTCCATACCAGCCTGTCGTTGCGACTATTAACAGAATGGGATTCTTCTTTGGGGTTCAGGTGCCACCGATAGATGTGCTTTGTGCGATGAAGTTCGCAGCTATCCTGGCCCGTCAGAAAGGGCGCGACTTCTATGATGCCATCTTCCTGCTGTCGAAGACCAAACCGAATTTGGATTTTCTGTCTGCCAGAGCTGGCATATCTACCATTGATGAACTAAAAACAGCCATTGCTGAACGGCTTAAGAACGTTGATCTGAACTATAAGAAGCGTGATTTCTCCCATTTGGTATTCAATGAGCAGAATGCTGAGAGGATCCTACAGTTCCCTGACGTCGTAGCAGCATTATAAATTATAATTCTGTAGCAAATACAAAAAGTGAAATGAAAGATAAGTTCAAGAGTTTCCGCCTGTTCTTTAAGGCGATGGGCAACACGAAGCATGAGATGTGGGTGACTGTGCAAGTGCTAATAGCCATCACAGTAGTATTGGCCCTCATACTTTGGGCTGTAGAGTCTTCTGTGCAGTCAGAGTTCAATTTCTGGGGCAGTCTTGCGTGGCCCTTCTTGCAATATATCCAAGACCCGGGAGGCATCGCCGAATATAAACCTGTGACTGTCGTAGGACGTATTATTTCGGTACTTGTAGGCATCATTGGCGTTGCTATCTTCGCCGTCCCTGCCGGTCTTATCGGCTCAGGCTTTATGGATGCCATTGCCGAGGACAAGCGCGAAGAGGAATTGGAGGAATATCGAGTCCGTATGCGAAAATCCTTCCGTCGTACAGTGGATAAGACACTGAGAGGGTATCTGAATACACTTCCTGATGGTGGAGGTGAGAAACTTAAGGCATTGAACTTCGTGCCTCAAAGGATACCGCTTTCGAGAATCCAGATTCGACAAGGTATCGAGATGAAGGATATCTTCGACATCTGTCAGAAGTATCCTGAGTTCCGACTGAAGAATCTGGCTGAGGCTATCAGCGATGAGGAACATCCTCAAGACAGTTTCGTTGTCGAGCATTTCCCAAAGAACCGCCCCTATGGCTATGCTCTTAATCGCAAATCGAAGGTCACCATCGTATCTACCAGTAGTTTTTCTGATAACGGAACGGGTTGGTTTACCTACTATCTGGCCAAACTGGGTGGTTTCAATTATGTCAGCAAGGACATTGAGGTGGATCCCGATGAACTGGATTCGTTCTATAATATGTCTGAAAAACCGCTCTACGAGAAGCGTCCACGCTCCGAGTATGACGTGAAGAAAGACAAGAAGGCTATCGAAATCCTCGACCAGAAAGATACCAACCGCAAAGCATTCCTCAAAGATTTGAGGGAAATGGCTACAGGTGAAGACTCATGGGTGATTCTTTTCACGGCTCATATCAAGAGTTCGATGAACACCGTTGATTTCCATTTCGCAGATGCCAAAAAGGATGGCAGTGACTCTACGGTGCGTCAACAAGCGGCCTATCAGGAGTTACTTCGTCAATTGGACGATATGCTACAGACGGACTATGCTTTGAATTCAGATTTGCACTCTCAGCGATACCCCCTGACCCAAAACAATCTGGGCTATCGTCTGCGGAAAGAGGACATCGTTTGCAATTCGTTTGTAATCTGGCCTTCGTGTGACATCATCAACTTCGACAACCGTCGCCTGCTGATAGCCTATCGTATGGCCAGCATCATCAGCCAGCAGTTAGATGGAGGTCGTGGCATACAGCCTGATGCTGTTAAAGACTTCAAGAAGACAGGATTTGGATATGGTAAGATAGAAGATGGAACTACTGAAACAACTCTATAGCATTCATGCGCCAACTTTCCACGAGTGGCCGCTCATCTGTTTCATCCGCGAGTACATCCGTCAGCATGTGCCTGAGGCTGAGGTGCGGATGGACGGGTGGGGGAATCTCTATATTAAGAAAGGTGAGGGCGATGGTTGTCCTACGCTGGCTTGCCATCTGGATCAGGTGCAGACTATCCATAGCGATGATTTCGAAGTACATGAAGAGAATGGCACACTCTATGGTTGGAGCGAAACAAACCAACAGCGCGAGGGCTTGGGGGCAGATGACAAGAATGGCATCTGGATCTGTCTGCGCTGTTTGGAAGAATGTCCTTGCGTAAAGGTATTTATGGCAGTTGGCGAAGAAAAGGGCTGCATTGGCAGCAGTCGTGCTGATATGTCGTTTTTCAGTGACAGCCTTTATGTCTTGGAACCCGATTGCAAAGGCGGCCAAGAGGTGCACACCAACCTGAAAGGCGTTCCCTGTGCCAGTGACGAGTTTATCAAAGCATTGCAATTGGAGGCTAACGACTATACGCTTACAGATGGTAAGGGTAGCGACATTCTCGCCTTAACATTGAATGGTATTGGCGTGAGTTGTGCGAACATCCCCGCTGGCTATCATCACCCCCATAAGGACGACGAATACTGTGTCATTGCCGAGGTGGAACACACGCTCAGCTTCATCCGCCATTTCATCACTTCGGAGCACCATCGTTTCCCCCACATCTTCAAGACCTACACCCAACAGATGATAGAGGATGCTAATTCTCAATTATCAATTTTCAATTCTCAATTATTATGAAAGGACTATCAAAATCACGTTACACCGCTTTCTGCCAGTGCCCCAAACTGCTTTGGCTGAAAATCAATAAGCCTGAGGAGGCCCCTGCCGATGATGCTCTGCAGGCACGTTTCGAACAAGGAAATAAGGTTGGCGACCTGGCTATGAAACTCTTTGGCGACTACAAGGAAGCCAATGCCAAGAAGCCTGACGGCAGTCTCGACCTTGGTAAGATGGTGGAGCAGACCCGTCAGTGGATGCAGGAAGGCGTTGACAACATCTGTGAGGCGTCATTCGCATTGGAAGGTCACTACTGCGCTGTCGATATCCTGCGCAAGAACGGCGACGGATGGGACATCTACGAGGTGAAGAGTACCAGTTTCCCTGAATTCAACGGTCAGGAAGCCAAGTTGGAGAAGTACGCCCCAGATATCGCTTACCAGAAGTGGGTACTCACACAATGTGGAGTTAACGTAACAGGCACCTATCTCGTATGTCTCAACAGCGATTATGTGCTTCAGGGAGAACTCGACATTCAGCAACTTTTTGTTGTCAACGACATGAAGGCGATGGTGGATAATGAATATCTGAAAGTGCCTGCCCGAGTTAGTCAGGCTTTAAAAGTTCTCAAGAATGATCAGGAACCTGATCTCGACCTATCGGAATGCTGTATGAAGCCTTATGGCTGTGCCTTCCTCGACTATTGCAAGCGTCAGCATGGAATTTCCTCACCCTCAGTATTCGACCTCTATGGTGTTGGCTTCAGTTTTAAGAAGAAGTTGGATAGCTATCATCAGGGACAGATTACCTTTGAGGACTTGCGCTCGACGGACATCGGCCCTATTCAGAACATGCAGATAGAGGCCGCACTCACTGGTAAGGAGTTCATCAATCCCGATGGCATCCGTAAGTTCTTGGAGAAGATTACTTATCCGATTTATTTCCTTGACTTCGAGACGATGCAGGATGCTGTGCCACAATATGATGGTGCTAAGGTTTATGCGCAGATCACTTTCCAGTATTCGTTGCATATCAAACTCAGTGCAACTGCTGATTATGAGCATCGTGAGTTCCTTGCTCCTTCTGACGGCAGTGATCCTCGTCGCCATTTGGCCGAGCAACTTTGCAAGGACATCCCCCAAGATGTCTGCACGTTAGCTTATAATAAGATGTTTGAGTGCGGACGCATCCGTGAGTTGGCTAAGCTCTATCCTGATTTAAGCGATCATCTGCTGAATATAGCAGACCATATCATCGACCTCATTGAACCCTTCCGTGCTGGTGACTACTATGTGCCTGCTATGGGTGGTTCGTTCTCCATCAAGAGTGTGCTTCCAGCCCTCTTCCCAGAAGATCCGGAACTGGATTATCATAACCTTGATAATCGTTGTCAGAACGGAGGCGATGCCATGACTATCTTCCCGCGTATCAAGGACATGGAGCCTGAAGAAGCCAAAGCCAGCCGCCAAGCCCTCCTCAACTATTGCAAACTCGACACATGGGCTATGGTAAAGGTCTGGGAGAAACTCCGCGAAATGGCTGGGGTATAAAAAGCCTGTTTTTGAATATTAGCTTTGGTGTTATAATTTTGGGCCCGAATAAAAAAGTCGCCTTGATTTTTGAATTTTTTCGCGAATGTGTCTATATTATGCACATCAAACAAAAATCAAAAATACAGTGACGATGAGAGATTCTTTTTTTCATTTGAAAGAGTGGTACATGACCACTGAACGGCCTGAAGATTTCGAACTGGTACGTGACTATGTGGTGGAACAGACCCGAAAGGTCAGTCTGGAGCAGATTGGGGTGGACCTGACAAAGCAAGCCACAGACGACTTCCAACAGGGATTCACCATAGAGAAAAGAAGGGTGGGGCAGGAGGATCGGCTGTGCTTCGTGTGGTGGGACTTTTCTGAGTGCGAGAAACATGTTGACTATCGTGTGCTACAGAACGACATCGTGAAGCATTTCTGGCCTGAGATCCAATTCGTCAGTTCCGCATCCGCCAGCCTGTTTACTGGCGGAAAACGCCAAAATTGGAGGTTAGATAAAAAAAGTTGCTCTGATTTTTGAATTTTTTGGCGAATGTGTCTATATTATGGCCGTTAAACATTTAAATTCAAAAGATATGGCAACAACAATTAAAACCAGTTCCAAGAACTACTTCAACAAAATCCAGAAGTACCTCAACAACAAAAGAGTATTCTTCACCCCATCACTCAACCTTGGGGTCTATGCCCTCACCATCTTTGACCTCAATCAGGATCAAACAAACTCTCTTATTTCAAAAATGACCAAACACTTCCACCTCTTTCCCAAACAGCAGGAGCCTCTGGCTCTTGCTGCCTAGTTCCAGCGTTGAAAATTGTAAAATTTCGACAAAAAGATTGCTACAATCCAAAATAATGTGTATCTTTGCGGCATATAATCGTATTAATAACTAAAAAACAACAATGATTATGTCAAATTCTGATTCTAAGGAAAATAAGTTTATTAACTATTGGGATAGTGTGATTAACTTATGGCTGAATAAAAAAGTTCAGGAGGTTAATGGAAAAGGAAGAAATGCCAAACGTCCTTTAGATAATAAGAAAGAGTCTTATTATAAGGATAATGACATAGATGTACTAATTGAGAAAGACCAACTGTGTTGGTTTGATAATGACCAACTGAACAAACTTCTCTGTCCTATCCACATGCCCGAACCTTATTGGGGTGATCCTGACAATTGTTCAATTGTTGTAGTTGACTACAATCCTGCAGGTGGTAAGGACATGAATCCGCATACTTATAGAGGCAATGGGAAATATCCAGAGAATACCATGATAGATTATGTTAATACAGTAAGCTATTCTAAATTGGCTAAGGATTTTCCAATTTTGAAAGCGAAAAAAGAATTGGAAAAAGATGAACGTTGGTGGTTGCGTAGTTATGGCGGACGACAGTGGTGGAGAGGAAAAATAGAATGGATGTTACATCTAATACAACCCGATTCTGAACCTTTAAAGGAATGGCCTAAAAACGTTAGTCTTCCCTTTGCCATTGAGTTGTGCGGCTGGCATTCTCCAAATTGGCCAGATAACACGCAGGCTATAGATGATAACGATAATTTGAAAGAATCTATTCGCAAATGGTTTGTAAACCCTCTATTAAAATCGATAGAAGAATCAACGAGTAAAATGGCTGTATGTATAGGTGCGCAATTCAAACCAAGTATTTTGGAAAAGTATTTTGATAACGGTAATATAAATGTCACAAAGGATATTGCCAATTATCTTCCTATTGTGAAGACAGAAGGTGTTGAATACATAGAGACAGCCAACTATAAATACAGAATAAAGATAACGAATGATAATGAAGCTTCCACAGTTTTAGGGGTTTCTATAAATAAAAAAGGAAAAGAAAAAGAGACGACAAGATACTATCGCGTTTACAATGTGATAGAGAATGGAAAAAATCATATCATCTTAAATACTTTTGCACCTGGTAGCAACCACCATCCTGCAAAAGAATTCTGGGAGTTTGAGAAGGAACTTCTGAGAGTTATTAAAGATGGGGAATGGAAAAAGAAATTAGAAGGTGTCTGATTATTGCTAAGAAACGTATTATGCAAGACTGGAGTAAATACATAGAAAGACCGATAGTGGATGTTCTGCCAGAACTGGAGGCAGAGGGCTACCGGGTAACGAGTGATGAATGTGTCATCTTCGGACAGCGGAACATCGACATTGAAAAGGGCGATGTGGCTGCCGAGATAGTGTGTGTACCATACGACTTCGAAGAGTATCAAGAAGGCAACATCGCGCCAGAAGAAGCAGACTGGTGGGTGGATGACGTGTTTGAGAATGGAGAGTCGTATCAAGAGAAAATCTCCGATTAGAACGTGAAATAATTAAAAAGACAAAGCAATGAAAAATGTTGGATATTCACTTGGAACAAGGAAGGCAAGAAAATCAGTGCAAGAAGTGCTCAATGAAAAAAGTTGCCCTAATTTTTGAATTTTTCTCCGATTGTTACTATATTATCATCGAAAACCAATAAAAACGTTAAAGGTGAAGAGAGTATTTATTGACATGGACAATGTGCTGGTGGACTTCCAGTCGGGACTCGACCAGGTGAGTGAGGAGATTAAGGCAGAATATGCTGGTCGTT
>Ga0247611_10009337_pt1 | contig 11823 bp, 12 predicted proteins | sample 177DNAGHGhighgp2_FD_192422 | JGI IMG/M metagenome (GOLD analysis project Ga0247611, IMG submission 192422) | Sheep rumen microbial communities from Palmerston North, Manawatu-Wanganui, New Zealand - 1770 DNA GHGhigh gp2 | ecosystem: Host-associated > Mammals > Digestive system > Stomach > Rumen... | reverse complement strand
CGGCAAGTACTATAAAACCAAAAACAAACTTACACCACGGTACCGGACACTCAACCACCGTGAATCGGAATTAAGAAAGAAGTATTTGGGACTTGAGGTGGGCAATATGGTGAACAATATCAAATTGCCGAACAGCGATGATGATTGCTCTTGTACCTGCAAATTATGTTCCTATTTCCCTGACATCAGAGAGGCTGTCGGGGGTATGCCATCCGTCATTCCCAATAATGGGACATGCGGGAAAGAGGAAATAAAGAATTGCTACATATGCAAGTTGCTCCGCCATGAGATTATAAACTATAGCGACCGTTCCCAGTCCATGCACTGGACATACGGCAATACAAGTGACACAGACAACCTCATTGCCAACTTGGATGTCAAGTCCATAGAAACGGGCGATATTTTCGACAAGGACAATACAGACACAATAAGCAGTGATTATGCGTCAATCGCATATCGGCAATTCAAGAAGTTCCAAGAAGAAATATCCCAAAAGATTGACTCCGACAATAATCAGGCAGACGATGACAGAGATAAGGATAACGATTTCGCTTGGAGTTCCTATGTGATTGAAGGTTTCACTGCATTCCGCCCTGACGAACTCGAGCGGTTGCCGTTCACCGACCTCATCTTGAAATTGAGAAAAACATCTGCAGTTTCCATCCTCGTCTTCGATGAACGGGGGGCAAAGCTACATTTGAATGCCGACATTCTCATCCACATGCAATACAACACAGACGAAATCGCCAAGTATATGTATTATCAACTTGAGATTGTCAAGAGCGACCTACAACAGCATGTTCACGGATGGCACAAATATCGAAAACTGAGGGATTTGAGTGTCAAGATATACCCAAGTATGCATTCTCTGCTCACACGCCGCTTCTCTTCTGACAATGCAGTCTTACGACTGGAGCAGGATAATATGCGCTATCCACAATCCCTTCTGAATCGCTTCAGATACAACTGTGCTCTACATGACGGGAAGGTGTCAGAGCATGCGGCAAAGACAATCAAGAATGCCATAGAAGACAATCACGACAGGATGGTTGTTTACAGTCCTTCGAACAGTACGGTCAAAGTCCAACTGATAGATTCTGACAAATATAAAGCCTTGTACGATGATATTGCACACGAAACCTTGAATGACGACACCACTATTGCGGTGTTTCTGTTGGGCAAAACGGAACAATATTTCAGAAGAATTGTTTCTGATTATGGCTTGTCCGAGAATGCATTGAGAAATGTACATTACTGGGAAACGGGCATTGGCTGCATCTGGGCAGAAGAATATACCTCAATTATCAAAGACTATATATACCGTTGGAAGAAACGTTCAGGTCACACCAATCTACATATTGTCATTGATGATTACGCAAACATCAACCTCTTCCCTTTGATGAACAAAGAGCCACTTTTGGCACCAGCCTTGGTAAATATCTGTAAAAACGCTTCCATGTGCCAGGGGTTCGATGAAAACGACAGAGGTATTCAAATAATACTGTCTTTTGTATGTACCAATCCGGATATTCCGCAGAATAGAGTAATTCAACAACTAGTAAATAACCAATAAAAAAACAACATTATGTGTAGACCTAGCAACATTAACAAAATCCACCGCCATCTCGGCGATTTCCAAGTCGTAGATTACACCTGCTTTGGCGGTGGCAACGAACTTCCTAGTGGCAACCTCGATCTTTATTACGACAGATGCGAGAACAAAGTATATGTCTGCCAAAACGACCAAGCGATTGGTCGTCTGAAACTAAATGAGCAGGAGCAGAAGTTCCTTTCCGCCATCCTCTCGTCCGGCATGAACCTGCTCGAATGCAGCAGAGTACCGTTCGAAGAGAAAACGCCTTTGGAACAAAAATTCCGTGTAAGCATCTGGATGAAATGCATCCATTGTCGCCTTCCCAAGGGCTTCGCCTTAAATGTGACATTGGAAGACGATGCAGACAGCACGGATAAAACAATTGAAATATCCGCCCACTCAATCCAAGGGAAACCAACGGAAATAATAAACAGCAAAAAAGAAGAAGATAAAGATGACAAAAAAAATCTTGAGCGGCTCATGAAACGTCATATTGAACATGATGCCAACGGCATTCCAAAAATTAAAATTGACACTTCAAAAATGTCAGGCGATTTCAAATGCTGCACAGTAGAAAACATTTATCGTTTATTGTCACTTATCAACGAATGTTGCGACCAATCAGACGACTGTTCCTGTTGAACCCATTAAGAAACCTCTACATAACAAGCATTTTGCCCCACAGTCTTGCGGGGCATTTTAATCTCATAATAAAAGCCCTTACAACATTTTCAGAACACGAGCCTCGCAATCAATCAATTCTGTATTAAAAAGATTGACGGTTTCAAAATAAAATGGTATATTTGTAGTCAGGAAACAAAATGTGATTTTGATATAGCACTCTGTTTTCCAGCAATAAACACAAAATAGACGCTTCATCAAATCACACAAAACAAAGATTAACCCAACTAACGATAATAACAAATTATGGATGGTTTTCTGGATAAAAGAAAAGCTCTTTTAGAAAGTATTGTTTCTGATTTAATTTATAAAAAAAATCTAACGATAAATATATGTGGGGCTTCGGGTACAGGAAAATCGTTTTTGATAAAAGAATGCATTTTGTCAATAACAGAGAAATGTCCTAATATTGCAATAATACAGCTATATGGAGATGCTGGAAAACAGAGCATACCTTTTTATCCATTTGACGCATATTTGTCTAAAAAAAATAGATGGAAAAAGAATATTGGTGTCATATTTGAATCTTCGCCATATTTGGGGCCAATGCTTGGCCATTTCTTTAATGAGATTGACTTTCGCCATATTAGGGAAAGAGAGGATGTAATAAAAAACAATGAGGTTCTTTCAAAAAATGTCCAGTTTTCTAAAGAGCTGTTGATGCTCCTAAAAAAGAAAAAACATATTATAATTGCATGTGACGATTTTCAATACGCAGACAGAGATACTGTTGATTTCCTTCAGGGTATAATTCCTATTTTTAAAGAATGGAATAAGACAATTAGCATCCTTGCCACTTATCGTACTGCAAAAAGAATTAAAACTTACCCTTGTGTTTTTTCAAGACATAAAGTAAGAACTATTGATTTGCAATATCCATCAATAGATGATGTCAGGTACATTTTACACGCATGGGGAACAGGGATAAATTATTCTGATTATCAAGTTGAGGCCATTTATGCTGCAACTGGAGGCCATTTACTTTTGCTTCAGCATGCCTGTCATTTTTTGAATCAAGATGTTGCCATGAGAAATTTTTCTACAAACATTGATGATGACTATTATGCTGATTTAATAGAACGACGACTTCAGGAATCAGAAGCGAAAGATAAAATAACACATCTAATGGAATGTCTTGCTGCAATAGGCAGAGAAGCATCTATATATGAACTAAAATGTGTTCTCGAAAATGAAACGGTAACACCAATTGTAGAAGAAGCAATATCATTTAATCTCCTAACGAAAGATGATTCCGTAGTATCTTTTTTAAATGACTCTATTAGGGAAATATATTCAAGAAAAAATTCATCGAATCAACATGATTTTTATTCACGATACGCTAAATGCCTAAAAACCCTCCTACCGTCAGAATACATTAGACGTGCTTTGTCCGAAAAACTGGCTGGACATGAACGGCAATCACAAATTCTCAATGGACTATATGTCATTAATCAGATTCGCGAAGGCTATTCTGTGGAGGTTGACCGTTTCCTACAAGATAATAATGTTAAACATGCAGTGGAAAGCATTGTAGAAGCTTATCGGTTGTCATTTAAGGGAGAAAATGAACAAGCCATAAAATATATCAACAAAGTAATTACGGGAATCACCATTCCATTGCTATATATTGAGGCAAAATATACAGTTTGTGTTCTTCAATTTAAGAGTACTAAAAATGAGGACAGACTCGATGCATTACATTCTTTAATAAGTTTGATGGATTATTGCGAACAAGAAGAATTTGAAATTTGGGGTAGGTTAATGCGATTATGTATTTCTTTGCATTGCTCTCTAAATAATCTTGACGAAGCACGAAACTTATATAAAAAATATCGGATTTTTTTAATACATCGCTTGGAGTACGACAACAAGTCACAATACGCCTATTTTGAACTATTGCTATTGTCGGATTCTTTATATGACCCCAACACTTCTCATGTAGTCCTACTTGAAATGTTACATGAATTAGATGGACTGATTTTGAAAGGAGACGTTAAATTTATCCCACTACTCTACAAGGCTTTAGTTAATATTTCAAGTAACTGCATTGAGATTGGTCTTTTTGAAGAAGCAGCACAATATGCACATAGAGCCTTATTTATTGCCGAGGAATCCGATTTTATGCAATTCCCGAACATTGGTGCTGCATTTAATAATTATTTACTAGCAGAAACTTTTCAAAAGACATTTTCTTATCAACGTCTAGTCAGTGAAATGTATAGTGTTATGGAAACTCATTTGTATGAAGAAGATGCTGTATTAATAAAACTCAATTACATTGGAGCCCTACTTGGGAACAATCAGATAAATGATGCTATTAATTTTCTTGGAGAAATCGAATTCGCAGTAGACATTCAATATGATAGCTATTATTACTATTATTTTTGTATTAACAAGTCTATTGCTCTATATTTGTCCGGGGAACATACTCATTCCTTAAAAAATCTAGATGCTGCCAAGAGCCTAGTTTCTAGAGTTTCATTAACAAGAGCTCCATATTACCAAGAGCATTATAAAGTTGTTCACGATATTATGACTGAGAAATCAGCATATAAATCTCTGCAAGATTTGCAGGCAGCATTCTCTGTCATGAGGCCATCTTTTTTGAGCCCAAACTGGAACTATTTCAAAAAAGTCTATTTGTTTTCCGACTTGCAAATATGGAGTGATTTTTAGCATCGTTTCTTTTCAATGAATTAAACAACAATAGACAAAACAAGTCGTCATATTGAAACCCAAGAGAAATGAGTGATTTCGCTACAGAATGGAAACGAGTTAAATGAGGAGAGTTGTTGTAGTCTGAAATAAAACATTGTCCTGTACTTTTAACTCTGAAATCAACCCTGACAGTCCCTTGTAATTCTAAAAAATGATAGCTTTTTTTTGCAATTTGTTTTAAAGTTTCAGATAGCTCATGATTAATATCATCAAAACGATAATAGTCATAGTTGTCAGAAAAGACCATATCAAAACTAAGAAATTGGTCATTTAAACTTTTATTCTTGCTCAATTCAACACCCATTGGTGGCAATGGAATTATCTCACCAAGATCCAGTATTGGAACTTCGACCTCCCAACCATTAATAAACTCTTGGACAATCACTGGCTCATTTAATGTATGGCATACCTCATATACCATCTTCTCGAATTCTTCCGAAAAATACCCCACTGACTTCTGCGTTATACCAATGCTGGCGCTTTCCTCACCTGGTTTAATAATCAGTTTGCGGTCAATCGGAGGCTTGCCATTCATCCAACCATGATTTGGATAAAAAATCCAGCTCGAAGGTATGGGGAAACCATAATGCGACAAAAGTGAATTTGCATGTACTTTGTTTTCCAATATGCTACAGGTCCAAATATCATTAGATGCATATTGTAGGCCGATCATTTCGCATACAGCAGGTATTAGTGTGGAACGAGAACGGATTCGTTTACTCCCAGTTGTATTAAATACAATTTTGAATCTATGATTGAATTTCTCAAAATAGCCAGACACAATCTTTTGTAGGAACTCGTCTTCTCCATAAGAAACATCGTGATATATGCCAAGAGAATCCAATGCTTCTAAATAATCAGATAGTTCATCCTCGGAAAAATACTCGGTTGTAATATCATATTGATTCCGATAACCGTCATATGTCTTCATATTAATTACAAGTAGTACTGCAATATCCGCAGAATGAAGTTTTGTATAACGAATTGCATCTTCAATTACTTTTATGGTATCCAAACCATTTATAATACCATCCATAATTTGTTATTATCATTAGTTTATTTCAACAAACTTGTGTATATTGTCGAGAAAAAAGACCTATGACAACACAAATAGAGAAAACATCTGTGGCATGTGGAATAGAAGATTTCCTTCGTCATTGCCGATTTGAACGGAAACTGGATGAGAAAACAATAGCAGCCTACAACACTGATCTCCTGCAATTCATTAAGATTGGCGCGATTGATTCAGAAGGGGAACTTGAACAGATAACACGAGAAAAGATAAAGGTATGGCTTGAATCAATGGAATCATATAAATTCCGAACAATAAAGCGAAAACTGGCATCAACACGTGCTTTTCTGCGATATTTGGAAACGGAACATGACGATTTCAACAACCCAATTAGGAAGATGCAGATAAAACTCAAAGAACCTGTTCGCCTCCCTGTAGTAATGACAAAAGACGAAGTAAAAAAGATATTGACTCAATTAGAAGAGGAAAGCTCTTCAAAGCCAAATTCCCGTCAAGCCAATTTCATGGCAGTGCGGAACCGAGCCGTGGTTGAACTATTGTTTGCTACAGGAATGCGCATCGGAGAGTTGTGCAACCTGCGCTACAACGATGTCGATTTGGAACACAGAATAGTCCATATTTTAGGAAAAGGAAATAGAGAACGTGTGGTAGATATCTGTTTGCCGGTTACCTTAAACGCCTTGCACGAATGGGTGGCAGTCCGGCCTTCGTTACACAATACTCCAGGGGAATACTTCTTTATCAATCGCCTTGGTGATGGCCTTTCCCCACAAACGGTAAGAAGTCTCATCCATAGTCTTGCTGACGAATGTGGCATTTCCAAACATGTGACCCCGCACACTTTTCGCCACACTTTTGCCACACTTTTGTTGGAAGAAGATGTTGACATCGCCAATATCAAGCAGATATTGGGTCATAGTTCAATTGCTACCACACAAATATACCTTCACGTGAACCCTGTTAGGCAGAGGGAAATCCTCACTCACCGACATCCTCGCTCAAAAATGATTTGAAAAAACAGGACCTGTGTTTTGTAGTTCACTCGAACTATTGCATTACTATATATCACCCTAGCATTCCCTAGAAAGGCTTCAACGTATCAGCAGTAACTATCTATCCCTTCCCCATTTTTGTCAAATTCAGGGTGTACATTCCCTATTTTGCATCCTTTCCGCACCCTCCGAAACAGTATCGTAACAGGGAAGAATCAGTATCGAAACAGGACAGAAAGAGGACAAATCCAAACCTCGTTCTTCTGCCCCGATATACTTTTGCGCCGTCTTTCAAAGCCAAGCCTTAGGTGCACATACGGCAGCGCAGAAAAAGACAGGTAATAAAAGTGTAACATTAAAACAGAAAGGATCTAACAATGGCAAAAATCTTTGGTGTAAACACACGCATCAGCGGTAAAGTCGGACAGATGCTTTATCGCCAGACCAAGACGGGAACAGTCGTGAGCGAGCTGCCTGCCAAACCCTCCACCCCGCTTCGCACTGCTCGACAGATGAGCATCCGTGCACAATGGTCAAACCTCGGCGCCATCTATCGCCAATTCGACTCTATGTTGCGTCGCGGATTCGAGAACCTGCCCGCTGGTATGAATGTTTACAACGCATTCATCCAGGCAAATCTCGGTGTCGTCAAGGTATACATCACCAAGACGATGAGACTCAACGGCGGCGCTATCCTCGCGCCCTACCAGATCACTCGCGGCTCCTTGCCCAGTATCAGCATGACGAAAAATGCTAGCAGTATCCTTGTCAGCAGCATTAACCTTGGCACCCTCGCTATCGACGCCAACACCACCGTCGCTCAATTCTCACAAGCCGTCATCGACAACAACGACTCCTTCGCCGAGGGCGACCAGCTCACCTTCTTCCACGGCATCCAGACCATCGACACCGTGACGCGCACCCCTCGTGCCACCATCCGTGGCTACAAGGTCGTTCTTTCTATCGCCGACGATACTAAACTGTGGGATGTCGTTATCAAGTTGGGCTTCTCCATGACTGATGGACATCTTGCTACTTCCGAAGAGATTACCAATGGCGCAGCCGTATGGGTGCATAGTCGTGAGGCCGCCGATGGCACTTTGAAAGTCAGCACCCAGTTCTTCTATGTCGAGAACTCTGCACTGGCAACCTACCAGAGCAACACCGCCATCATCGCCTCGGTCAACAGCTACGGTGGCATCAACTCCGCCGCCGTCTATCTCCAGCCCGAACTCAACACCGTCACGCCCTGACTGCCTCGTCGGGTCTTCCGTCTGCTCGTCGGAGGGCGCTCAATCGCCCTCCACAGCCGACGACTAACCCTAACTATGCGTCAATAATTTTCAATTTTCACCTTTCAATTTTCAATTTGCAACGTGGAAGATTTAGAAATCACAACCCTCCCGACCGCCGAGCCAAAGGCAGTCCATAAGCTCTCCACCTTGGGCTACGACTCCGAAGGCAACGCCGCACAAGTCCGACTATCCGACTTGTCGCCGCAAATCATCAAGGCCGCGAGTATTGATTTCATGTCCGGCCTCTTCATCAGCCGACAGTCCTTTGTTGCCGACAGTTCCGAAGTCTATGTCAACGGCCTCCGCTACACCCTCGGCAAGGACTATAAGGAGTTGTCCGACGGTACCAAAGCCGACGGTCTAGAGCTCCGTGGCGTCGAGAGCGACGACGAAATCATCCTCAAAGCCATCCCCATCACCCATTAAAAAAAGAAAAACAACAGGCTTTGTCAGGTGTAGGCGGCCTTGGCCGCCGCCCATAAAACCCACATTGCCCATAAAACCCATCAAAAAGTAAAGTTATGCAGAAACTCAAAGTAAAACAAATCGATGGCGTCGTATCGCCTGCAGTCTCCGACGATTGGTCAACCCTGACCGACCAGCTGGCCACCGCAGCTTCAACAAGTGAAAAGATTGACAACGCTGTAAGCGACGCTATGGGCGGCGCACTCCAGTCCGTCACCGGCGGCAGTGCCGAGAGTGGCAAGTATGTGTCTGCCGTCACCAAGGAAGGCTCCGCCGTCAAGGTCAGCAAGACCGCCCTGCCCGTCACAGGTGTCAACACCAGCAACACCGCCGGCACAGGCACCACCACCAAGGCCGTTGTCAGCCTGGCACTCTCCAACGGCAAGGTCGTGGCTACCGAGAAAGAAATTGCTTTCCCCTCTGCCCCCATCCTCACTATCGACAGCGTCGACTTCACAGGCGAAGTTGCCCTCTCCAAGCCCATCTATGGCGAAAGTGCCCCGGCGGTCTTTGTCAACGGACTGATGCAGCCTCCCACCGACTACGCTGTCGCCGAGGGCAAGATCACCTTCAAAGACCCCTCCCACTACGCCAAGGGCGACACCGTCAACGTCATCTATCTCACCGCCGCTTAATCCTAACCAAGCAAGCCGACCGCACCGCGGGCAGTCGGCTTGCTTCCATTGTTTCGCCCATTAAGCCCATTATCCCCATTTACCCCATCAAAAAAACACCTCCATGCGAACAATCACCGAAATCATCATCCACTGCACCGCCACGCGCCCCAACGCTATCTGCACCGTGGAGAGCATCCGCCGCTACCACCGTTCCCTTGGCTGGCGTGACATCGGCTATCATTATGTCATCTACCCCGACGGCAGCGTCCACGCTGGCCGTCCTGTCGAGCAACCTGGCGCACATACCGAAGGCCACAACGCACACAGCATAGGCATCGCCTATGTCGGCGGCCTTGATGCCGACGGTCGTCCTGCCGACACCCGCACCCCTCTCCAGCGTCTCGCCCTGCTCCAGCTGGTGCAAGACCTTATGGAGGAACACAACGTCACCGCCATCCACGGCCACAATGAATACGCCGCCAAAGCCTGCCCCTGCTTTAGTGTCCAGCAATGGCGCAAAGAAAACAACCTTTAACCATCCCCATTCATGAACAACCTTTGGAACATTATCCTATCCGTCCTAACCCTCGTCGCCGGTGGCGGCTGGCTGTTCGACCGCCGCCGCCATCGTCAGGAGGTCGAAAGCCTCCGTGCCGACAACCGACAGAAAGACATGAACCTGTCGAAGATGTACGTCGACGAGTTCAAGGAAAACATCGCCGATCCCCTGCGGCATGAAGTCAGGGAATTACGCACCGAAGTAACATACTTACGCAATGCGATACAGAAGATTAACGACTGCCCTCATAGCGACGCTTGCCCTGTTTACAGTGAGTTGCAGAAGCAGCAAGACCGTCACGCAGCAGACCAGCACGATGGCCGCGACTGACACCCTCCGTCAGACCGTCACCCTCACCGTCCACGACACCATTCGTGAAACCACCACAATCACCATCCAAACCAACGCCACCGGCGACACCACACGCCTCACCACCAACCGCGACCGCGAGAAGATAACCTCTCGCGACCGCACTGCCACCCAATCCCATCACCTCACCCAATCCGAAACCGCCAGTACCACTAAAGAAACCACCAAAACATCCCCCATTAGCCACATTCAACCCATCAAACCCCTAGCGATAGCTTTTATCCTCGGCCTCCTCCTCATCCCCTTCATCAAACTCTTCCGTCGAATAAAAAACGAAAAAAATCAAAGAAATTTGTAATTTTGTAATTTTATAGTATATTTATTATAGAAAGGAATAATTAAACAAAAATTAAAACAATGATTTCAAAAGAGACAAAACTACAAGCCCTACAACAGATGGTGGCTAAAGGTAAGATTAATCAGCACCTTTTTAAGTATCGGGCCATTGGCAAATTTACCGATGCTATTTTTAACGAACACACGTTATGGTTTTCGCATCCGAACGAATTCAACGACCCATTTGACTGTTGGGCTAATATTCAATCCGTCGACCAAATTGGGCTTAATGATTTAGTGCAACGAAATGCATTGATAAAGCAGGAAAGAGACATCTGCAAGAAAGGGATAGAGTTTTTCACCCCAGAAATGCTTAAAGAAGATGTCGATAAAGTGATGAATCGTCTTGGCATTTGTTGTTTCTGTAAAAATGAAAGGCAGATTTTGATGTGGTCTAACTATTCAGACTACCACAAAGGTATCTGTTTACAATTTGACATTTTTGAAGACCCAGATTTTTTTACGACAGCCTTACCTGTTAACTATGTGGAGAAGATGCCGACGTATGACCATTTTAATGAGCGAAATAAGATTTTAGAGAAAATAATACAACCAAAATCCCAAAATGAATGGGGTTATGAGGAAGAAATCAGAATTGTGAAAACAGATAGGGACATTTCTCTCAATGGCAATAGCCAGGCATTTAAGTTCAATCCAACATCTTTGAGGAAGGTTATTTTTGGATGCAAGGCAAGCGATGATACAATAGATAAATATATGAAGCTTTGCAATAAAGACAATCACCTTGAGCATGTAACATTCTCAAAAATGGAACAGAAAACAGATGGTCTATTCGAACTTGAAGAGTTACCATTATAATCCCAACGTACTTTGGAACGGAAAAGGTAGCCCGGCGGGCAATATTTATTCAAAAAATGGCGTTATCAATAAGGAATATTGAATTGTTATTTGAAAAAATGGCGTTAAGCAAGGAAATATAAATGGCGTAAAGGGCACCCGAGGGGGGCATCTTTTGCTGTCGTTGATGTGGTGCGCCACCGTCGGCCTACTGCCGCCGGTGCACCACGCGGAGCAAGAAAATTCTCCACGGCGGCGGCTTCCTAGTCCCCCGCACGAGGGCCTGCTTCCCATCCGCGCGTCCGAGTTCACTACTTTTATCCCAACCTTGCCTCCACTTCGGTCGGCAGCCACAGCACAGCAGCT
>Ga0247611_10009336_pt1 | contig 11823 bp, 6 predicted proteins | sample 177DNAGHGhighgp2_FD_192422 | JGI IMG/M metagenome (GOLD analysis project Ga0247611, IMG submission 192422) | Sheep rumen microbial communities from Palmerston North, Manawatu-Wanganui, New Zealand - 1770 DNA GHGhigh gp2 | ecosystem: Host-associated > Mammals > Digestive system > Stomach > Rumen ... | reverse complement strand
CTTACCGTCTTCTCGTATCTTACGCAGGATGTTATCTATCTTGTTCATTTTCTGCTTATCATCCAGCTGGTCTGACAAAACATCCCAAAGAAGATTTACTATTTCTTGCTTTGTTAGGCTGTTGTGGTCTTTTAGTGAATCAAGCAGTAGTACCTCGCACTTCTTATCCGCCAGCCCCTTATGTTTGGAATACTCCACCTTTTGATCTGTCACCCCTGCAATCTGCTTTGACACATACAAATGCGGCTTACGACCCTCAATCAATTTTTCCTTTCTCAGCATCGTGATTGCTTCGTCACTTATCGGCTTCCCCTTCTGAACTTTATCAAGCAGCACCGCCGTTGTCAAGTCTATGTCAGAATTTTCAAGCAGCAATAAACTATAATTCTCGTCAATCACATTACCTGGCAGTGTCAGCACCACAGTATCTCCATCACTCTTGTCGTAATCTGGCATCGGTAGCCAGCGGTCTTTCTGAGATACGAACATCTTGTGGATGCCGAAGCCCTCAGTATCAATCATCTTGATGTTCGCCATAGCCTGCGCCAAGAACTTATTACGATACTTATTTGGAATACGCTCACCAGTGATATAGTCCTCGTATGTGCCATCGTAGAATCCACCGCTGTTCCTGAATTCCAGTTCATTCTCGCGCTCAATCACGATAATACGGGCATCCTCCGCATAATTTTGATGGGCTATGCAATTATGGAGGGCTTCGAGTATCACCTCGCTATCGTACTTCATCCCCTCGCCTGGCAGAAAACTGTTCTTTGGGAATAGCTTGAACGGATAGTTTCGGATTTTGTGCATCACCTCCGTTGTTGTCAACAGGAACGGGATAGTGAACACCTGTCCCACATTGTCTTTATCAGCCAGCCGCCACACGATTTCACCTATATAATTGATGTAGTGTAACGATTCTGGTTTGCCCAGCAACAGAATAGCCGTATTTGTTATCTTCCCGTCAATGGTAATCTTTGCCTTATTCAAAAACACCTCATCGCTCCAACCGTCCACATCAGCCTTCTGCTTGGGATAATGCTCCTTGTATCCCTCGCGAGCCTTCTTGATGGCTTCCTCGTCCAAGTCAGCTATAGTTGCCCCCTCAACAATCTGTTTCGACCAGTCCTCATTCACCGTCTGGCTACGTATCTCTTCATATTTGTTCATGTCGAGTGCTACCAAACTCTCACCACGACGGGCATAGAAGTGTCCTTGCCATGCCATCGGGATACCACGAGGCGCAGCAGGTATCTGGAACATCAGTACACGCTTACCCTCAACCTCCAACTCGTATATCTCACGGAAGGTATTGTTGTCAGTAGTATGTTGTGACAAGTCTTGCTTCAATTTCTGTAGGCTCTTCATTCCGTTCTTGTACGACGTGCCTAATATCTCCCGTGTCTTGTCATGCACTCCGAATACCAACCAAGCAAAGTCCTTATCCCTCAGGTTCGCCTCATTGCTCAGTGCCGAGAAATATTTACCCAGTTCGTCGAAACTGAAGCTGTTCTCCGCCTTCTTGAACTCCACCACCTCATTCTCGTGATGGTAACGCAGTTTATCGAATGTCTCGTATATATCCATATATCTTATAACGTTTTCACTTAAATTTTTATTTCTTGTATTTGACCGCCACCTTACTGAATGTAGCAATAAAGTCTTCGGTAGTCTTTATAAAAAAAACGAATATCTTTGGCCATTCATCTTCTTGTAAATAGCTTACATCTTTAGCTTGACTAATCCGACACGTCACTTTATCATCCAGCCGTTCCCATTTCATCTCCCCAAGTTCATCTTCTATCACGTTCTTGTGACCATAGAAGAAGTCATAGATTCGCTTGTTCGTTTCACGCACACCTGTATTGATATAAATTTCCGTTCGGCAAGCCACTTTGCTGATACAAATGTTCACAGAAGCACCACCAATGCCTACTCCACCTTTGCCCATCCAACTGTCTGAATTAGCAGTAGAGCTTGCGTAGGGACCTTTTTTCTGTTTGTTGTACTCAACGAAATGCTGCCAAAACTCAAGTCTGCCATTTTCGCTTCGTTTTTTATTCTCTGCTTTTTGCGTCTCTACTTTCTTCTTTTCAGCAATCTTAATGGTGTATTCTTCTGCCTCTTTAATAGGGATAATTTGGTCAAATTCCACCATCACCTTTCCATGATACATATAGGGTGACACTTTGATGCAACAGATGTCGATGCCAAAGTTGCGAAGCCATAGAGCAGACGAAGTAACTTCTTTCCTAAAGTTTGCAGCAACAAAGACAATGCGCTGAGAGTTTTCTGGATTCAATTCTATATCGTCCATATCTTCCTTGTCGAAAAAAGAAAGCATTTTCTCCTTTGCTACATTTTCAGTGGTGTTAAGGTATTTTGCAAAGATAGACACTATTTCATCTTGTGACATACTTGAACAGTATGAAGCATATTTGATGGCTTGCCAAGTCACGTCGCGGCCAGAGTCATCAAGTTTGTTCTCTATGATTACCAATTTACCTTCCTTATCTAAAGCGAGCAAATCGAGTCGCTCATGGGTATCGCTGAAACCGTTGAATTCTTTCTGAATGACGAGTAGTTCTTCTCCCAACACTTCAGGGTTCTTGGCTATCCACTCTTGCAAGTGCTGACGTTCTTTAAGCTTCTGCTCCTTAAACGTTGTCGGTTCTGCAGTAATCAACTGATTGGTTTCCTTGTCAAGTATATACATAAATTTTCAACTTTTATAATTTCAGTTTTGCAAGAATCTCCCGATGCTTCTTTATCAGTGTATTAGGATTCTCGTCGTTCACTTTTATAAGCAATTCAATTAGTTCTTTTTTGCTCAAGGCTACTTTGTCTTCATTTTTACGCCACCATGTGTAAAACTTAACAGGCTCATTCTGATATGGGACACTTGCCATAACTGGTTGGGCATAGCCAGGAAACTCTATCTTCAGTTTTAGTCCAACAGAGTCACGGTAGTATGGGAAATGATAGTTACGGAGTTTTGAAATGAGAACCGTGTAGATTTCCTTGTCAATAGAAAGGTTGAACTTGCGTCTTACCTTGTCTAATTCCATTGGAGCCTCAATAAGCCACTTCCCAACACGTCTGGTCGAACCATCGATAGTCAGCATATCATTGGAGTAGTATTTCTTTCCTTCCTTCGGCTCAAATGTGCTAATCCCATTCTTACCCATTCTCTTTGATGCAGCAGTACCTTGAAGAACTTCTCCCATGTGGTTCTTTACATATGATACAATATCAATGTGGTTGCGTTCGCCACCTGGGTATCTGGCAAATAGTTCGTCGTTAGACTCTCCCAAGAAAAAGTCCTCAATAAAGTCCCACCTATCCTCATTCTCAAAAGAATGAAGAAAGAAATGGTCAAAAATATCCGAACTGCTCTTATGACGACGCTCTATGTTCGTCAGTAATGAGTTGCGATAGTTCGTATCGGTAGCATCACTCATGATTCGACGTGGATCGTTTATACGTATAAATATCATTGGCTTATCGCCTCCTCGACTTTCATACGTTCCAATGCCAAGAATTTCCATCAGACTACCAAGCCGGATGTAGTTGAGTAGATATTCACTCCCATTAGATGTAAACACAGAGGCTGTGTTGTCGGCAACTCCCTCGAAAAGCTTCTGCATTCTGCGTTTCAGTTTTGCAAAGTTATTCGCATACTGACTATTTAGGACCCTATATTGTTCTTCTTGTCGGGCATTACGGCGACGCTGCAAAAAAGCATCGTTATCGACTTGATTAGGACCAATTAGCCGTCCTGAATATGTTGCCAAGAGGAATTTGGCAAGTTTCTCTCTAACTTCCTTCTTCTTTACATGGAGTGTTAACGCATTCTCCAAGTCATCAGATGTAAAATAGTGTCCTGCCAGATTTGCCAGAGTAGTCTGAATGGTATCAAGCATTTCAACTAATATCCGATTTGCCTGTTTGAAATCGGTGTCAAGAGAGAACGTCACTTTAATCTGGGGCTTGCACTCTACATACTGTTCTTGAAAGAGACTCCCTTCATAAAACTCTCGTTTAATCATAGGGAAACTCTTGTCGCTAAAACTCTTCTTCCAAATCCTGTCAAGATCCAACTCCACAATGGTATATTCTCCATTTACAGAAAGCGGTTTGTAACATCCGGCATATTTCTGTTTCAGCATATTCAGACCATATTTGTTAACTCGGCTAAACACTTTTACGAACAGCTTCTTTGGACGAGCGATGAGAACATTAAATCGAAACTTGGCCAGATAGTCTTTCTCTATCATCATTAGTGAAGTCATCACCTTCTGGTCGTAGTCCACAGTATTGTCGAATATATAACCAAAGTCATCAGCCGAAACCAGCATGTTGCGCTTCTTGTCATTGGCTACAAACATCTTATTAATTTTATTCAGCACCTCACGGATTTGAAAATGGCGCAAGGCTGATATTCCGTGAAGTATTTTGCTATACCTTTGATCTTCGAGGGCATAACTCAATGCCGCAAAGCCTTTTATCTCAGGCTTGCGAGCGGCACGCCCAACTTCCTGCACGTAATCAGGCAACAATCCAGAAGGAGCATGATGGTAAACCAATTGAATATCGGGAATATCCACACCCATACCGAATGCCTTTGTTGATATCATTACTTTTGCCTCATTGTCTTTGAAGCCAGCATAAGCCTGATTCTTGTTTTCTGGCGTAAGTCCTGAATGGTACGCCACGGCAATGCCCTCTTTTCCATCAGCCTCTAACCGCTGAATCATACTGTCGATATGCTTCCTATAAGGTGCATATACAATTGTCTTTACGCCAACATCAGCTATATCTTCTATGAACTTGACGGTTTCCTTCTCCTTTTCAGAATCATAGTTCGACTTGTATTTCTCGTGATTATCTATTACAAAACTTATGTTGTGTCGCTTTACTTCACCGATAAAGAGGTGCGGGTTGTGCATATAAAGGCTATTGACACTATCAAACACCATATCATTGTCTCCACCATATATTGCTGTAGCGGTAACAGCAACCATAGGGAAACGGTAGTCGCTATTCTTCCTTATTTTGTTGATATGTTGTCCCAAGAACCAGTAATCAACACGGAAATCACGTCCCCATGTAGTAATAAGGTGCGCTTCATCTATAACAAGCAAGCCAAGTTTGCGAGTTTTTCCTATAAAGTATGTAATGTCGTATGAAAGTAAAAGTTCTGGAGAAAGGTAGAGCACATCTATCTCACCTTTCTGGCAGTCCTCTATCACTCGGTCACGGTCTATCAAGCTCAACTCACTATTTAAGAAGAACACCTTCTGATAGCCTCTTTCTTGTCTAATCTGCTCTACCTGATCTTTCATCAAGGCAATAAGTGGTGAAACAACAATTGTAACATCATTGTTTTGTGATACATAAAATGCTGGTAACTGAAACAGAAGAGATTTGCCAGCTCCCGTCGGGGCTGTCAAGAACAAATCCTTAAAGTCCTCTCCTGCTTTTGCTTTCTTATACTCATTGATGATGGTTTCAACAATAAGTCCCTGCGAAATACCTATTATTTCTTTGCCATAATCAGGATTTTTATAAACACGTAGTTCACGGAAGGATGCAGTCTCTCCCCAATATTGGCGGAGTAAAGAAGTAGTTTCTTCTGAAGGGTGAAACACTTGAACAACCTCCTTCTCGTCAAACTCATACAGCTGTCCTCCAAACTGCCCCAACAACCAATTAACCTTTTCAAGCATTTCCTTTGCTTGCTTATTCATCGGTTGTTTTTTGAACACCTTGACGATGACACTCTTATTGAAGTCTTCATCTTTCAGACATTGGTTGAGGAATATGTCTAATCCGTATGGATCACTGACAGTGTCAATAACCAAGTGAGTGTTGTCATCAGGAAGTAATTGTAAAGTTCGATGTTCCGCGAACACTTCTAACGTGTTGAAATCCTCTACTGGCAATTTGGCGGAATAGAAATAATTATCGCCAACTTGGAACTGTTCAGCCATATAGGTGGGCATGGTTTCACTACGTTCCTCTATGTTTTCTTGACCAGCTTTTTCGATATAGTCATCTTTCTGTAACGGTAATAGAGACCTGAACCCATCACGCACAAATACTATACGGCTTTTGAAAAAGTCTGGTTGTATATAACTGACAAGATAGCTAAACTGGGCAAAAGAGAGGATAGTATATTCCATGTCTGGATTCCCTAATACCGTGTTTAGTGAAGCAAATACCCCAGCAAACCATGTAGGAGAAAACAGTTCTTTGTTCCCGTTCTTCGCAAACGTTCTTTTGTCAACAATGAATTTGTCGAACTCTTCCATGTTGACATACTGCTCTATGCCGATGAACACAAATATGGGATTTGTGTTTCCTGTGGCTTTGTTATCAAGTTGTGACTTGATATAAGCTGTAAGCTTCTCCTTAATGATTATTCTATCTGTCATTCTAATTTTTGTTATTTGGTTAGCCATAAAAACAGTCGCAGGTGTTTTTGCTAATAATTTGCCGACATTCACCATAGCTGCAAACAAGTACTATCAGGAAGTTCCAACGGTTCTCCGGCTCCAGATAGAAAACATTCTTGGCATTGCATAACACAGCATTATCAGCGAAAGCCTCTTTTGCCATATCAAATCACTTATTCTTGTTGTATTTAGATAAATAAACGAATGCCATTAATCATTAGTAACCTTTTGTAATTCCACCTTGAATATCAACGTTGAATAAGGCTCGATGTCAGATCCCCGTTGCCTTTCTCCATATGCAAGTTCCTGGGGAATATAAATCTCCCAAATAGAACCTGCGGGCATATGTGTTAAAGCTTCTGTCCATCCCTTAATGACCTGATTAACACGAAACTCAGCAGGTTCTCCACGCTTATACGAACTGTCAAACACCTTTCCATCAATGGTACGTCCTTCATAATGGACCTTAACACGTGAGGTTTCTGAAGGTATTTTTCCATTCCCTTCTTTTATTACTTTATACTGGACACCGCTTGGCAAAGTTATTACATCTTCCTTCTTCCCATTTTCGGATAAGAATTTCTCTCCTGCTTTTTTATTTGCGCCATATAATGCTTCATCAGCCTTCTTTTTCTCAGCATCTTTCTCCAATTTCTTTTTTGATATTATCTCATAAAGGTTAATGACTTTTTCTTTAAGTTCATCATCCGATACACTTACTTTCAAATCTGTTTCTTTGTAATTCTTATCGAAGTTCATCATCAATTCGTTAACCTTACTACCAAATGTCATTAACGATCCTTTTGGTTCTTTCACCAAAGAAACTAATGTGTTCATATCGCCATACATTGCGACAAAGGTCTTTTGCACATCCTGAAACTTCTCTGGAGCATCATCCATGAGTTTTAGGTCTTCTTTAACGACATTGGAAAGGCTGTCTATTATGTCGAAATATCCCTCGTGCATAAAGTACCTCATCCTGTATGAAATAGCATCGTTAAAGTCTGAACAATAATGCTCTCTACCATTTTCGTCTTTAACGTAAGAACCGCCACTAATAGTCGAGCTCCAAGTCTTTTGATAGTCACTCAAAATAGTAGAGGATAGACCTACGACCGTGTATGCATTTACTTTAGCATCTTTGGCAGTGGCTTCATAATCGACCTTCTTTTCAAAGCCAACTTTTGCTATTAGAAAAATAATAGCACATGTCAGAACAATCCCTAACAGGATGTACAGATGTTTCTTTTCGATTGTAATAGTCACAATTTTTATCTCCTTTTTCCTTGTCTTCAAATAACTGATTGTTTTTGCTCACTAAATGAAAATCATACCAAGAATAGCTTATTCAGGTCTTCATTAAGTACGACGTGCTCTTTGAACGAAATGCTGGTACCATCATAAACGGCAGATACATCCACCCCTCTATCAATTAGAGTATCAATAAGCGCAGTATTATGAGCTGCACGGGACGAAGCCCAGTATCTCTTTCCAACCTGAGAGTTAAATTGTTCCACCAAAGCCTCTGTGCTCTGGTGGCTCACACTACTTTTGATGTTTTTATACTTATATATTTTTGCCATACGTTTTTACTGTTTTCTGAGTGCAAATTTACTGTCTTACTATGCAAGTTTTCTGCATCGTTCAGAAAGATTCATTATATCAATGCTCTTCCATGAACTACATTTTCGATTAGTGTTTGCCGATATTCTGAGAATACATTGCCTGCATTGCCAAGAACTTCCGCTACATTATCTATTTTTCCAGTGACCTTATCCAGATAAGAAACTAATCTTAGCTGCTCATCAATTGTCGGAATCCAACATTTTAAATCTAAGATGGTCTTTGATACTAAAGATTTAATAGTAGAACCCTTGGCTTGTGACATCAATGCTTTCTCATACCCTTTTAGTAGATAATACAAATATTGTGGAACTACGATATCCTCATTGCCACACCTGATTGATGCGAGAGAAGGTGGCAAAATTCCTTCAATTCCTTTGAAAATTTCACCAGCGTTTGCACCTTTCACAATGATAAGTACATCTTGGTGCGTAGCACACTTAGTTTGAGGCGTTATGCTATAAAGTTGTTCTTCATTAGACGGATTCCTTAAATAAGGGACTGAGAGAACAGGTAATCCTGATCCATTATCGGAGGGAACAGGTGACCTATTAATTCCCCAAGTCACTTCTACGACTGCGCGCAAAGGAAGTTCGCGCCAATTCTTTGGAACGGAATAATTTTCCTTGAGATTTACACATTCTTCTATAATGCCTTTCATGGAAGAAATAGCGTCAATCATTTTGGCCATCTCTGATGAAGCATCCTTCAGCGATGGTATATCGATTTCTTCAGTCTGGAAAAATTCATTAAATTGAATGGCGAAACCTTTCTCTACGGAACTATAATCAACTGTTATTTCGCCCTTAGCATAGGGTTGGCGTTCCTTTGCCACAAATTCATTAATATCTGTGTCAAGTGAGATGGTTACTGTTTCTTTCTTCTTTCCATCTTCCAGAAGATTTACTTCGTAAAAACCAAATTGTTCATTATTTACAATCTTGGACATTGGAGAGTTACTCCATGATTTATACAAAGAAACAGCAGATTTTACAAAACCTTCGCCAATAGATATGCGACTACCTTTTTCTTTTTGAATAGTCAAATCAATAAGGCAGACTCTTCCTTTCTGGTCCTGATTCTTTTTGTTAGAAAGTATCCATAAATATACAGGGATATTAGTTGCAGCAAGCATTCCACTTGGCAAAGCAATGATTGTTTCAACCAAATCATTTTCAAACATCCACCTACGTATACGAGACTCTCCACTTGCAGCATTTCCACCCCATAACACAAATGAGTTGGTAATGAATGCAGCACGGCTACCCTTTACATCCATTTTTGAGAGAATATGCTCAATAAATAGAAATTGGCTATCAGTGACATTTGGCAGGCCAATATGGAAACGCCCCTTCACATCAAAGCTTTCATTCTCAATTCTTTCCTTAATTGGTCTCCATTGCAAGCCTAATGGCATATCAGCAAGAATATATTGAAATTTGTGGATAGGGAACTTATCATCTGTCAAAGTATTGCCATAGCACACATTGCTGAATTCATTTCCAGAAAGCAACACCAGGGCTTTAGCAATAGCACTTGGAAAACTTGACACATCCTGACCATAAAGTGATATGTTTTCCTGATGAATTGCAAACCTTTTTGCCTTTTCACCCGCATTTGCAAGCATATTACCTGTTCCACATACTGGATCATATATAGAAACCATGTCATCTACAGACTTGCGGATATCTTTTGCAAGAAGACATTCACAGATAAGATTAGATAAGTCTTTAGGGGTATACATTTCACGTGCACCATAGGGCATCAAAGATGATATAAGCTCTAAAAACTCTTCATTATCAACTGACGAAGCCGACATATCCATCTCTGAAAAGAGATCGAACAACTCAACAAGATATCTGGACTGACGCTGCATAATAGCCAGATTCTGATTGAAATTCATCCCATCCAAGATTTCTTGCACATTCTTACTGAATCCTTGAATATAAGAATTCATAACAACCTCTATTGAGTTGTTTGCTGTTAGAATACCTTTAAAAGTATATCCTGAATAGTTGTAGAAAGGATATCCGCCAGATATCTCACATAATTTCTCAGCAAGGCGTTCATCGCTAAGTCTCTCCCCATTTTTAGAGAAGAAAGAAGCACTATCTTGGGCATATTTTTCTATCAGGCAGTCAATACGACGCAAGAAAACAAATGCAATAGCAACCTGTTGCAATTGCATATCTGGCATTACTCCTCTAACATGTGATAGCACCTGCCAAATTCTTGTTAAAGAAACTCTATTATGTTGTTCTGTCATCATTCTAATTTTAAATTTCTGCTGCAAAGGTACACATTATCTATGCAAGTTTTCTGCATTGATTAATAAAATAATCGATTTTCTTTATCTCCAACTATATACGAGTATTGAGCGTCTCGACCTTTTTCACCATCAAATATCATTTTTAACCACATAACAGATTGGGCCTGCAATTGTTTTACTGTCACATAAGAGTCCATATCACAAAAAACATGCTGTACTTGACCTTTTGCAACTTCCCTAACTCCAGTATCATCCACCACACTAAAACCGCCCCCCGGATTCATATAATGATAATTGCTTATAAGCTCCCGATCATGTGTTGTGGATTTTAATGTATGGGCAACTATTGTGACTTTAACAAAATCACAAAGATTAAGTCCCTTGATTTCTTCTATCAGTTTTTCTGCTTTTTCTTTAGATAAAGGAAGTGAGCCACTCCTTTTATCGGGATCATTATTAAAGAATATTGTAATCTGGAAATCTTGTTTCAGATCTTTGGGGGCTATTGATTTTAAAATAGCGAATAAAGATTTTTCTTTACGCTTCTCAAAATTACTCCCAAACATATAATTATCGGTTATTATAATTGCATTTAAGGGAGTCATCTTAAACTCTTCGAAAAATTGATTCCAACCATCGTGATATTTTATAGTTGGATCGCTTATTCTTTCTGATTTAGGAACAAGATTAAAAGGATGTCCTTTTGCATAACGTTCAAAACTCTTCAAATCATTCGGCTCGTTTGCAATAATCAGACATCCGTATTCCTGCCTTATTTTTTTATAGTCTTTTATGTCACCTTGATTTATCAAGAATACATCATCACAAATATTATCTGGTGAAAAGTTTTTTATCCACTCTTTTGACCTCAAAGATCTATTTTCCCTTTTATTCAATCTATTATAGACCTCATTTGATTGTATGCGTTTTTTCAATTCCTCTTGGGGTAAATCGACAATAATATCACTCAATTTATTAAGCATATTATATGCTATAGAATGTGAGGAACTATTTTTCCTTCCTTTAATGATTTCATCAAGGAATGTAGGATTGCAATATGTTTTATGAATGCCTCTCATCACTCTTCTTCATCTAAATCAAACAATTCCATTGCTGCATCATCTGCAACGTTAAAGAAACCAGGGCCAAATGCCTTTTCAAATTTCCCATTTTTTTGGAAACCCATATCATCATAAGGATGGTCATTTTCTCCTGTAATATAAAACACTTTAAATGGTATATCATAAAAACCTTCCTTAAATAATCTTGCAGCTAGCACTTGTGTATGTCGTACTAAATATTCTGAGTGCGTTTCTATGACAAAACGTACTCCATAGTCCTTATTGATAATGTTTGTTAAATCTGCCAATTGGCTTTGAACAGCAGGATGTAAATTCTGTTCAGGCTCTTCTAACAAAACTGTAAGCTGCTGACCTTTGTACTTGCGTATAAGTGTTGCAAGACGAAGCA
>Ga0247611_10009335_pt1 | contig 11823 bp, 16 predicted proteins | sample 177DNAGHGhighgp2_FD_192422 | JGI IMG/M metagenome (GOLD analysis project Ga0247611, IMG submission 192422) | Sheep rumen microbial communities from Palmerston North, Manawatu-Wanganui, New Zealand - 1770 DNA GHGhigh gp2 | ecosystem: Host-associated > Mammals > Digestive system > Stomach > Rumen... | reverse complement strand
AAGAATCTATTTGTATTACCAGGCTTCTTTACTACAGTAAATGATGAAAGATCAAGTTTCTTAGCTGCAGGTTTAAGAACTTTGCAAGCTTCTGCAATAATATATTTTGTACTTTCATCTAATTCATCATCTGTATTCTTTGCTGGTTCATCATCAGCTTCAATAGGAATATTTTCCTGCTCAATTCCTTTTGTATCTTGGAATTCAATTCCTTCTGATGTTATAAATGTATCTTCTTTTTCTACTGGTTCCTCAACAGATGTTGTATCTGTCATCTCATCTACATTTACTTCTTCAGAACTATCATCAACTGTATTATCATTAATATTATCTACAGCTATCTCATCTTCTACAGTATTTTCTGTTTCAGAATCATTAAGATCATTATTATCTACATTAGTAATATCTTCATCTAATAATTCTTCATTATTTATATCACTCATATCTTCTCCTGTATTATATTCAGTAGTATCAGTATTATCTTCTACTTCATCAAGAATATCATCTACAATATTATATGTTTCGTTTTCATCATTAGATTCTTCAGTTTCATATTCTTTAAATGAAATGCTATCTTTTTCTTCTTCTTTTTCTACTGGATTTGTAATATCTATTGTAAGTTCTTCTTCATCATTATTATTCATTGATTCAGCTTCTTTAAGTTTCTTTTCATCTTCTTTTTCCTGAACCCACTTTTCAGCTTCTTGAGTTTTCTCTTTTATATAGTCATATAATATAGGATTCTTTCCTGTCAATATATCATCTTCTATACTCTTATGAACTTCTTCTTTATTTTCTTCTTTAGGAAGTTGAGTAAGATCAAAGGCTACTCTATTATTAGTAGGAGTGGTTCTCCTAGGAGGAAGATTTACTTTTGTACCATCAGCTCTTGTAATTGTATTTGGTGCATTTACAATAGTTTTTCCTTTTGGTCTATTATTATATACTACTTCATTATGAGTGATAGAATTTTGAATTCCTGTATCTGAAGTCATATCGATAGATACACTATCATCTTCAATCACAGGTGTATTATTAATACTATTCTTTTTTAAATCATTAATACTTGCCATAATAAATATCTCCTTTATTTTTTATAATCCATAGTTATCTAATGATAATTGTATAGGCATAGTAGAAGAATCATAGATATAAACTGTATTACCAACAGTTATTTCTATATTACAGATCTTTTCTGCAGTTATTTCTACTATTTTAACTTCTGAGAATGCGAATTCAGTTAAATAAGTTCTAATCTGTTCTTTAATTCTTTCCTGCAATTCTTGTTCTCTTCCTACACAGAATCTAAAATCTTCTAAACCTACCCCCATATCAGGATGTAAAGGATCACTTCCTGGATTTAATAAAAGTAATCTTATTAATAAATAAGCTATTGCTTCTTGTCCTACAGCTGTTTTAGGTTTAGATAAATTATCAATAGATAAAAAGTATTCTTTAGCTTTTACAGCCATTATCTATCCCTCCTTTTCTTTTATAAGGATTATTAGTTTGTAGATATAATAAAAAATTACATGTATGTAAAATTATTTATGATTATATATTATATTAATATATAGATATAAATTAATATAATAGAAGGAGAAAATAATGCCAGTTAAGAAAAAGAAAGATTTAAATAAAATATCAGATGCTTTAATTTTCTGTAATCATATATATAATAAGATTTTAAATACTAATATTGAAATAGACATAAATAAAGCTAAAATTAAAGGTATATTAGATATAGAAATAAAAGAATGCTTTAAGAATCTAAAAATTCTTAAACAATTTGTTTCAAATACATCAAATGAATTTTCCTATAATAAAGAATTTCATTATTATAATGCATATGATTCAATAGATCTTCCAGAAAATATAGTAAATGATTATATCTATTTAATGTTAGGATTTGATGAAGATATTTATATAAGTAAAGCACGTAGTATACTAACTTCGTTTGGAAATTATCGATATCATTATACTACTTTAGAGGAATATTATTATGAAGATTTAGATAAATTATTATATAAAACTAATGAACTTATAGAATCATTGAAGCAATTTATAGATAAAATTACATCTTTTATAGAATATGATAGATTAGTAAATAATAAAGAATGCTTTAATGATAGTTTTGCAAAAATAAATTCTTTTAGGAAAGATGTATATTATAAATTTTCTTCTATAGAATATTCATTAAATTCAATAAATGATGATAATAAAAAAATATTGACAGATATTTTTAATGATAATACTTGTATAAAAAATTCTTCAGATAAGTTCTTTGAGCAAGCAATTAGTATTATAAATTTATTATACTATATAAATTTATATTATGTAATAAAAGCAAAAATAATTATTAGTTTTATAAATATAAATAAATATCTTATTTATACTTGATCAAATGCACTTTTAAATAAATGAGATAGTACAAAACTGTCTCATTTATTTTTTATATGGAGGAATATATAATGACTAAAGATAAATTGTATAAATGTCCTTTTTGTGATATAAAGTTTAATAAATCAGATCTTATAGATCATGTATCGGATAAACATGATGATTTAATTCCCAAAGATTATTCTGCATTTAGAGTTGTTTATGATAATATAAATCATATTACTGGAAATATAACTAAGAAATGTGTAATTTGTAATAAACCTACTAGTTGGAATGAACCTAAAGGAAAATATAATATAGTATGCAATTCTAAGAAATGTAAAGAAGATTATATAAAATCTTTATTAGCTTCTAGAAAGAATATAAATCCTCAATTTGATACTGCTAAAGGTCAAGAAGAATTATTAGCCAATAGAAAGATTTCAGGAACTTATAAGATGTCTGATGGTATTGAGAAAACTTATACTGGATCTTATGAAAAGAAATGTCTTGAATTTATGGATAAGATATTACATCTTAATTCTGAAGATATAATGGCTCCTGGAGTTACATTAGAATATGATTATGATGGAAAGAAGCATATTTATATATCAGATTTTTATTATATACCATATAATCTAGTTATTGAAGTTAAAGATGGTGGAGATAATCCTAATAGAAGAGATATGGTAGAATACCGTAATAAAACTACTGCTAAGGAAAAGTATATAATTAATAAGACTAATTATAACTATATAAGATTAACTGATAATGATCTTAGTCAGTTATTAGCAGTATTTCTTGAATTAAAGATGAAGTATTTAGATAATTCAACTGAAAGAATTATAAGAATAAATGATTAAATAATATTTTGATTATATAATATAGTATTAGATAGCAATATCTAATACTATATTTATTGTTTTAAGGAGGTATGTATTATGCTAGGAGCTATATTAGGAGATATAGCAGGAAGTAGATTTGAATTTCATCCTAATAAATCTAAAAATTTTAAACTTATAGCTAGTAAATGTCATTATACAGATGATACTGTTATGACTATTGCAGTTGCAGATGCTACATTGACTTTATTAGAAGATTTTGAGAAGAATCATTTAAGTAGATTAATTGCTTGTTTATGGAATAATACAGATAAAATAACATATAAACAGTTATTAGTAGATAAGATGAAATATTATGGAAGAGCCTATATGGATAAAGTTGGATATGGCCCAAGATTTAAATCTTGGTTATTATCTGATGATAGATTTCCTTATGGAAGTTGGGGAAATGGATCAGCTATGAGAGTATCTTCTATAGGATGGTTATTCTATAATAAAGATGTATTAAATATAGCTAAATATACTGCAGATGTTACTCATAATACAGATGAAGGTATAAAAGGTGCTCAAGCTATAGCTATTGCTATATTTCTTGCTAGAACTAAGAATACAAAAGAATTTATAAAGAATTATATTGAATTTAATTTTGGATATAATTTATCTAGAACATTAGATGAAATAAGAGATACTTATAAATTTGAAGTGTCTTGTCAGAAATCTGTTCCTGAAGCTATAATTGCATTTTTAGAATCTACTTCAATAGAAGATGCTATAAAGAATGCTATATCATTAGGAGGAGATGCTGATACTCAAGCTTGTATGGCAGGCGCTATTGCAGAAGCATATTATAATGATGAAATAGAATGTTATAGAAATCAGATTCTTAGTAAATTACCTAATGAATTTTGTAAAGTAATTGAAAGATTTGATGCATTTAGAAATAGGTGGAGGTAAAATGTATAAAAGATATTATTATTATGATCTTGGTAAATTTAATACCAATACAATGTGTATAAATCTTATAAAAGAGAATAATAAGCATTCTTGGTATATAAATGAATTAAAGACGATTATTATAATAACAAATGATAAAACTATTTATCATTTTTACCGTAACTCTGATTATGATATAGATACTTTTAAAAATGCATTCAATAATGTATCTATAAATAAAATAAGTTATAATGATACTGCATTCTTAAATTTTGTAGCAGATATAATTGATATTCCTGTAGATGAATTTGAAATAGGATTATCTAATTATATTACTAAAAAGATGTACAAAGATAAGAAGCTAGACTTATTTAAACTTAGAAAATCTGCAGTAAGTAGAGTTAATAAAAATACAAGAGATAAGAGTACTGAAAATTTTAATAAGGCATTCTTATTGGCAATGAATAATAATAAAAATAGGTATAAAGATTTTATAAATCATACAGTACCTAGTTCATGTAATATCAGTTTTGGTAAGATATCAGATATTAATATATTATACAAGAATATAGATGAAATAGTAGTTGAATTTCCTATATATTGTATAAATGATCCTGAATGGTATAATTCACATAAAAAAGATATGTATAGATATGCTATATGTAAGATAAATAACTCTCATATGTTCAGAAAAACTGGGATGAAAGTTTCTGATTTTAAATTATCTTATGTAAAGAGAGATCATGAATTTGTTATATTCAACTTTATTCTTAAAGAAGAGAATGTAGAAGAATATGAAGATTAAGAAGAATAAAATAATAAGACTAGTAGAGTACAAAACTCTACTAGTCTCTATTTTTTGTTAAAGTTCCAAATAGAAGTTATATATTATATATGTAATAATAGAAGTAGAGATCAGGAAATCTTTACTTGGAGGTTTAATATATGAAGAATCCTAAATTCGAAGAAATATTGAAATATTTTGGAATTGATTCTGACTCCACAAAAGTTATGACTCAAGAACAAATTATAGCAATTCTTAGAACTTTCTATTCTTCTATAAACCAAAATGAATCATACAAAATGATTCAAATAGAAGGATTAGATTGTTAACTTAAATAGATACCGACTATATGAAATTAACAATTTGATCCTGATCTCTTTCTATTATATAAATGTAAGTATTATAATTATAATATAAAGGAGGAACGATTATGGATAATAAAATCTATGATATGATTAAAAACAATGCTAGTGAAGCTAGCATTCTCAGAAAACTTAAGAGTACTATTACTGCTGAAGAGAAAGTAGTAATAAAATTGGAGTTAATACATATGTTCGGCTATGAGAAAAAGATAGCTGAATTTAAAGAAAAATTAATGTACTTAAAAATGGAAGAAATTAGTATATCTGATCTTCCTTTTATTAACGTAGAATCATATAAGCAAATACAGGATCTTGGGATCAAAACTTTTTATGACTTATGTCACTTTGATCTTAATGTACTTGAGTCAAAAGTTTCAAAAGATACTTTTGATGATGTGATGAGATTTGCAGATACAGCTGATGTTTATGTATCAGCTGGCATCATAGAGGCTTGTTAATCAAGCCTCTATTTTTTGTAGAATTCACTTACTATTAATATATTAAGGAGGAATGATAAAATGAAAGATGGTTATCTTACTCATATAAATGAAGCTATGAATGCTCTTATAGCTGCTAATAATATGCCAGGTATTCAAGATACTGGTAATAATGTATATATAGTAAATAGATTACAAAATAATGCATTCTCTCAAGGATTAACAGTAGATTATAAAATGAGACATATGATTACTGTAGATCCTGATGATAAGAAATTAAAGATGACTTCTGTAGATAATCAAGATCAATATGGATTTGATAATTCTACTGATATACTTGGAGCTTATAGAGTATTAGATAAAGCTAATTTAAGTGAAGGATTACAAAAAATAAAAGATAATTTAGGTAAAGAAGTAAATGAAGGTTTTATTTTTGAAGCTATATTAGGAGAGAAGATGTATAGTTATGATCAATTAGACTATACAGATAAAGTAAAAAAGATAACTCCAATAGAAGATATGATTAAATCAATGAATGAAAATATAAGAAATTATACTTTGTACGGAAAAGAGAAAGCAGAATTAATAGCTGAAATTAAATATGGTAATAAATCTGTATCTGATATTATAACTGAATATAAAGATACTTTATTAGAATCTGAAGATAAATCTGTAGCAGATCCTCATCATAGTAGAGGAATGAATAGAGCTGCTGTAAGAACAATAGATTTATATGATGATGATTGTTATAATTACTTTGATAAAGAAGAAATAGATTATTATCGTAATGATGGTAGAAAAGGTGAAATCTTAGTAGAAACAGAAGTTCATTCAACTATAGGGTATATTTATGTAAAACCTAATAAAGATGAAAGACTAAATTCTATAGGACCTTTTAAAGTATTTGAATATTATAGAGGTAAAGGATTTGGTGAAGAACTACTAAGAGATGCTATAACTAAGTATCATGCTAATCTACTTAAAGTATACAAAGATAATGAAATTGCTATAGCATTATATAAGAAAGTAGGATTTAAAGTATTTAAAGAAAATGATAAATATTTATATATGAATTTAAAATAAAATTATCTAGTAGGCTATAAAATAGCCTACTAGATTTTTGTTTATAAATTATATTATAATTATATATTATATTAATAATAAATATAAAGGAGGACATTTTATGTCAGAGCTAAACTATTATGATGTTTTATTAGGAATCGATTTATATCAAAGTAGAGGACAATTATCAGAAGTAACTGCAAATAAATATAGATTAAAAATTATTTCAGATATCAATTCTTCAAATGATAAAATTGATAAACAAAGATTAAACAAATATTTATCAGAAAATGGATTTAAAGTTATTAATGAAAATGGATCATATGAAATTATTCATGAAGAAGATGTATTTACTTGGAGAGAAACAGGGTCATTAAAAGTATCTATACGTATAGATGGTGATGGAAGATCAGATAGAAACTTTGATAAAATGCCATATTTTAAGATATATTCTGGAAAGAATTTTATGAGTGCTGTAAATATAACAAGAATAAGCATGGTTGAGCCAAAATATATTATACATAATAATCAAAGATGGGATTTATCAGCCGGTCAATTAAAAGATCTCAATACCTTTATTTCTAAGAAAAATAAAGATGGATTAAGAAATTGGGATATTATGTGTAATGCAGCTAGAACTGTAGCCAAAAATGCTAATAATATAAATTCAGTTTTACCAATTAATCCACCTATATATTATAAAGGTATGCCAGAAGAATAAAAATAAGGAGATATTATGAAAGAAAAAGAATTTAAAGTATATAGTTCTTCTAGAGTTTATTTAGATAATCTTAATTCTTTAAATGATGGTGATGAATTAATAGGTATAGATATTTGCTTTTCTAATAATAAGCAAAATCCATATTATTTATTATTTTATAGAGCAATCTATAGATCTGATAAAAATACTGATGATAATGTAAGAACAACAAAAGTATCTATGAATAAATCATCATATTTTAATATTGATGGTAAAGATCAGCAATTTACAAAAGAAGAATTAAATAGGTTTATAGAATTAACAAATAAAAATATTTATACTATAAGATATCATTTATTATCTGAATATAGATATGGAGATATATTTAAACCTCAGCAATTCTATAATTACTTTCTTCCTGATTATAGAAATCTAGAAACAATAGATTAGTATTATCATAAAGCAGAATTTAAATTCTGCTTTATTTTTTATATAGTTGATATTTTTCAACTCTTATATAATAATTTATAAGGAGGTATAATATTATGATGAAGAATGATAAAGAAACTATGCATTGGCAACGTAGAATGTTGGCATTATTTGGTGCATTACTACCTATACTATCTCCTTTATTTGGTTTTTTAGCATATTCTAAGAATGGTCCTCATTTCTGGTGGTCTATTTCTGCTACTTTCTATGCTACATCTAATATATTAATGATTGGAGTACTTTGGACTGTAGCATATTTCTTATGGACATATAAAGGATATGATATTGGAGATTCTATTAGTTGTAAATTATCTGCTGGATTTGCATTAGGTATATTAGTATTTCCTGTACAATGTGATGCTTCTGGAGATACTACAGGTATATTAAATATACCTACTAATATAAGTAATGTATTTCATTGTATATTTGCTGCTTTATTATTTGGATCATTTGCTTATATGATTGGTCTTAGATTTACTAAAACAGGTGATAAAGTAATATCAGAGAAAAAGAAATTAAGAAATAAGATATACTATATATGTGCTGGTATAATTATATTCTTTATGATATTACAAGTAATTACATCTTTATTAAATATAGGATGGATGACTATAGTAAATGAAGCATTTATGTTATGGGCATTTAGTTTTGCTTGGGCAGTAAAAGCAGATTCATTTAAACAATTTATTGACTAATAAATATCCTCTAGAGTATCTCTACTCTAGAGGATATAATTTTAATAGAAACTATAAGGACCATCTTTTATAATATCATATATATTTATATAGAAAGTTTTATATCTATTATTTATTTGTATACTTATAGTGGCTTTTATAGTATATTTATAAGTATATACTTGTTTGCCTGCGTCTCCATAATAATAATTATCTATAAACTTTCTTAATTTCTCAACTATCTTTATAGTATTAAGAAATCTTAAGATTATAAATCTTTTACTTAGTTTACTTTTTATATCTTTTATTATACTATAATATAAATCATAATCAAATAAAAGTATATATTTGTTATGTAAAAGTTCAAATATATTATTATATTCAACTTTATATAATGCTTTACAATTAGTATTTAAAAATAATAAATTTATATCAGCTTTATCAAATATCATATTTTATATTCCATGATTTAAATACTGCAGTAATAGGTGATTCTAATTTAATTTGAGATAAATAATCTCTAAGTATATCATTTACTGATGGAGATAATTGTCTTCTATCTATATAAAGATGATGACTATTATTATCATATTTTTCATATCTATAATATCTAGAATCAATTTTAGTTAATGTACCAATACCATTAATATTTGATATAATAATAGAATCATTGCCAAAATTTTCTGGTACAAAAGTACCTTCTTCAAGTTCTAAATCAATATATGGAATCATCACTTCAGTATCTAATTCTACATTATTATCAGATAGTAATACATCATGTACATCTATCGAATAATCTTTAGGTACTTCTAATTTATATTCATCTGGATTTATAATATTTGGAGTTGATACTTCATTACTTATATTCTTTACTGATTCACCTTTTATTTTTTCATTATATTCATCAATCTTTTCAGAACTATAATCATCTCCATAAAATATATCATCTAATTCAGGTTTATGCCTTTTGGTCCATAATAATCCTACTAAATTCCACATGAATGCTCTTTCATGTGGTTCATCTTTATCTCCTCTAAAGTATTTAAGAGCATGTCTTAAAGCACTATCTAAGAAACAATGTGTAGGGAGACCTTTAGTCCAGTTATATTCTGAATATTTTTTGGCTCCTTGCTCATAATGAATCGATAGTTCCATTATTGCTGTTTCAATAGATCCATTATATTCTTTTTGTATAAATCTAATTAATATATGATAAATACAATCTGTATTATTTTCTTTCATAAATTTATCAATATAAAAGAATAATTCTTCTTCTACTAATGGACATATTTCTAGATCAGAGTAATGTTCTCTTTTGAATGAATATAATGATGATATTATATCCATAGGTAAAAGATATTCTGCTCCTTTTCCTTCTTGGATATCACGTTGACCACCTGAGCTAAATACTCTTCTAGATCCACTATCTTTGATTTCTCCTGCCATTATATTTACCTCTGTAATTCATAATCTCCTGTTATTAATATTATAGGTCTTGGACGACATGTAATATTTTCATCTGGAAGTTTAAGAAAATAATTTGTAAAGTATTCACTAAATATAAATGTTTCATCATCATTTATAATTAGCTTTCCTTCTTCAAATATATGATTATTAGTTGGTCCATCTGATACTTTCTTACACCAATCTCTTACAACTTCTTCTGGTGTATTTCCTTCACAAATTGCATAGTTACAATATTCTCCATATCCATCTGATCCCATTTCTTGATTTACTAATGTATATCCTAGATATTTTGACTTTTTCATATATTACTCCTTTACAAATATATGATTTACTGAATTACAATATGTACAAGTTATATTATTATTTCTATCTACTTTAGAAGGATCTATTACACTTCCACATGATTTACATCTTAAAACTTGATTATCTAATTCTTTATCTTTATATGAATCTTCTATTGTATTAAATCCATTTGAAAATTCTGTTAATCCACTATCTAATTTAACGTATATTTTATTTGTATCTGATGTAATTACTATATCACCAGTTTTAAATTTATTTGCATTTTCAAACATATATGATTGATTACATAATTTAGGAATAAATGTTGGTTCAACAGGTTTGAATTCTGCATATGTAGATATACTCATAATAATATCTCCTATTTGTGAAAGTTCCAAATCATTATTATATAATATATATGTAGATAGAAGATGATAATAGTGGAAATTTATACAAAGGGGAATAAATATATGAAATTTAAATTTATAAAACCTTTAATTCATAAGTATATGAATTTGAAATTTTCATTTAATCCATTTGGTTTATTCGCCCATAATCCATTTGGATATATAAAGTTATTGTAATTTAAAATCAAATAAGTTGTAATATGTTTATTTACCTTTTGATCCACTATTATCATTTCATCTATCTTATTAAAATGTATCTTATATAATAAAAATATATATTAAGGAGGAAACAAATATGAAGAAAAGTAAATTGTTTTTACAGGAGCTTGCAATTTCATTTGTAGGCACAATTGCAGGTATCATAGGTGGTAACTTGGTCTATGATAAGCTCATTAAGAAAGATGAGCCTGAAGTACTTGAAAGCATTGCTCATAAGGTGGATGAGAATGCAGCTCAGATAGAGTTCATTAAGAATTCTATGGCTGAGCTTAATAAAGATGAGGATTAATCCTCATCTTTATTTTTTGTATATATCTTATAAATTTCACTTACTAATAATATTTATATGGAGGTATTTTAATATGGATTCTAATAATGTAATATCTATTACTAATAACTTAGATTCTTTAAATGAAGATTTTAATAAGTGGAATCATATGAGCTTAATAGATAAAGAAGTTTCTGATAAAGTTTGTTTAGAAAGTTATAAATGTACTAATAGAGAATTATATAATAAGATGAAATCTTCTATATTATTTGGTAAGAAATTAGATATAGATAATGTAGCAGTTACTGAATCTTATGATTATGAGAATATAGATAGAAAAGATCTTATTATGAGGATATCTTTAGTAAAGAATATGAATAATGATCCTACTGTTGCTTTATTATATCCTTATGATCCTGAGTTATTTAAAGATGAAACTTATAAGAATAATTATATTGAAGAATTTAAATATTTATATAATAAATTCTTATCTTTATCTTATAAGTATCAAAAGTTTT
>Ga0247611_10009334_pt1 | contig 11826 bp, 10 predicted proteins | sample 177DNAGHGhighgp2_FD_192422 | JGI IMG/M metagenome (GOLD analysis project Ga0247611, IMG submission 192422) | Sheep rumen microbial communities from Palmerston North, Manawatu-Wanganui, New Zealand - 1770 DNA GHGhigh gp2 | ecosystem: Host-associated > Mammals > Digestive system > Stomach > Rumen... | reverse complement strand
AGGAACAATACCTTGGATTGTTGATGGAATAATACCTTCTATTGTTTGAGGAACAATAGTTTCAATTTTTCCATTCATTACTTCTTCTATTTTATTATTAATTATTTCATTTAACATATCTCTAAAAGCTTCAGGATCAACAGTTGTTGTTGCTTGACTTTGTACTGGTTGTGTCGCTTCAGCAGCTGGTTCACTAGCAGGTACTTCTGGCACTGGAGTTTCTTCTGGAACTATTTCTGATGATGTTTCTGGCGCTTCGGTAGTAGTTATTTCTTCTGTATTCTCAATTTCTGGAATTTCTACATTTTCTGTTGTCCTTACTTCTGGTGATATTTCATCTGGATTAACATCTTCTGGTGGAGTAACACTTTCTGTTTCGGTTGGAATATCTACTGGATCTATTTCAGGAATACTAGGTATTTCTTGTGTTATAGGTATTGGTGCTACTTCTGGAGTTGGAATATCTGGTGTTGGTGGTTCTTCAGTAGCATTTTCGGTAGGAACCAAGCTAGCTCCTCCTTCTGTACCTTCTTCAGATCCTTCTTCGTTATTTTCTTCAGTATTATCTTCTTCAGTAGGTATTTCTATTGTTGGTATTTCAATAGTTGTACCAGAATCAGCAGGTGGTTCTTCTTCAGTTGTCTCTTTTGGTACTATTTCTTCTACTGCTTCTTCAGCAGCTACTGGAGTTACTTCCTCTGTTCCTTCAATCTCTGGAGCTGGTTGAGCTTCAGTTACTGTTTCAGTTGTTTCTTCTACCTGTTGTTCTTCAGCATTTGGTTCAGCAGGAGCAGATTCTGGTGTTGTAGTAATATCTAAATCTACTGGAGAACTTTCTTCAACTGGAGTTATCGCAGGAGCTTCTTCTCCTGATGCAACTATTTCGTTAACTATTGGTATTACTGGGGCTGATTCTGAGCCAGAAGATTGAGCATCTTTAGGTTCAGTATCACCAACTGATAAGTTAGGTTGTTCTATAGCAGGTTCAATATTAACTGGTGCATCAACTTCAGCAATTCCAGGAACAATTTCATTATCTTGATCAGTATCAACTGGTGCAGTTGGGAATATTGAATCGCTAGCTATTGCGTTTGGATCAATTTCTGGAGTTGTATCATCTACTATTGCTACTTCCTTTTTAGAATTTGTATAACTTTCTAATAGTGTTTTAGCGGCTCCAGCAGACACTGAGATGTCTCGCGAATATTGATCAGGTGCATTTATATTATTAATTGTAGGTACATATTTAAAAGAACTTACACTACCAGATATTATTGAACGCATAATGGTTTTTATCGTTGCCCATTCGTCGTCCGTTTGAACCTTTATAATCTTATCACCTTTTATTTCGCTTACATGCAAAACAGTGAGTCCGTGAGGATCCACCGCATTTTCAGTAGTAATTATATATTGTTTGTTGTTATCAGGTACCATGAAAATTGACATGATATTCGAAGTAATAGATTCGCCTGATTCCTTTACAATCGTAATCTTCTCTGGCATAGTAATCCCTCTCTATTCTATATAGAATTATATCAAATAAAAAAAGGGTTTTCAATCTATTTTTTTGATTTCAAACCACTTACATCCATAAGCACATTTTTCTTCTATGTACTTTTTTACATTTTCTATATTATTATGATCTTTGGCTTTTTTATTATCTCTATCATAAAAACCTTTTAATCTTACCTTACCATAAGCCCAATCACCAACAATATAGTCAAAACCACTATAATAATCTGTTATTTTTTCTTTTAATACCTCTTTATCAATTGCTTCATTATAGTCTTCAATTACTTTATACTCTATTTCATTTATTTCTATTTTTTCCATATTTTCCCCCTATGCTACTATACGAATATTAGGTCTTTTCTTCGCCTCAGAAATAGCAATTCTAAGTTTATTTTCTTTTTGGTAATCCATTGGATCAACACCATAATAATCATATATTTGTTTATTGATATTGTCAATCTGATGTTGAGTAAATCCATCGAATAATTCTTTTTTTATTCCAAAGAAATCATATATGTCTTGAGCAAGCACTCTCCTTTTAATTGGAACTATTTTTAATTTGTTAGATATCATAAACATATTTTTTCTAAAGTATTCATCAACTTCGTATGGATTATTAGTAGACAGTAATGCAAATGTGCGTCTATAAAAATCAGAGCTATTCGCTGTAAATAGCATATCATAGAATTCTTTTGCTTGTTCGGCATTTAATGGTTTTTTCTTGTTTTTAGCAAACATCATATCTATCATGTTTTTTTGGACAGCATTAAAAAATGGATTTTTTCTTTTTATATGTAATTTTTTTTGACGCATTTCAAACTCATAATACTTTTCAAAGTTATTTTTCCATCTTTCTAATTTTTTTTCTGGAAATCCATATTTTGTTAAGTTGGTATCAAATCCTCCCATACCTTTTTCGTTTTTGGTATGATAACAGTTTGTTATATCTAATTCTCCATATAGTAATACTATCATTCTCATTATAGTTACCATAAAAGAGTTAAATTCTACAGAATAAGGTTTTTCTTTTGAACTATAATACATAATTAATGAATCATTAACTGCATTATTTATAAAAATATATTTCGTATTATTTTTTGGCATTTTAACACCTTCTATTCTTTAAAAAAATCCTAAATTAAATACTTTATTAGCTAGTATTAAACATCCTATTATGAATACTATTATTATTATTGTAATTAATATTTTTATTAATACTTTTGTAAAACGCATATCTTCTTTCAAGTCATTAAAATCATCAAAATCACTTTGGGTAAATGTAAGAGTACTACTTTGAGTTAAGGTATCTTCTTTTTCAATTGTATTATCTATTTTTATACTTGTTTCTGTTGTATCTTCTTTTTCTTCTTGTTTTTCTTCTTCTTGAATATCTTTTGGATTCAATTCTTTTTCTGTGTTTGTTTCTTCTTCGTTAATTGTTCCTAAAACTCTAGTACTTTCATCATCTCCTCTTAGATCACTTAATAAATCTAATGGATCTAATTCTTTACTGGTTTCAGCGTTTATTAATTCTTTAGCTGTTATTGTATCTATTAATTCTCTTAATTTTTTTTCTTCTTTGGCACGATGGCTTTTCATTTCATCTAATTCTTCTTCTGAAGGAACTATATCTTCTGTGATGGTTTCTTCTTCTTTTCTTACAGATTCTAATTCTTTTAATATATCTACTTGAGTATTTCTTAGTTTTTTTAGTCTTTCTTCTTCGTAGTTCTTTTCTCTTTTTTTGTGAGAAGCTTCAAGGATAGAATTAATATCATATTCTCTAGTTTCATCAAGAGATATTTTTCCTATTTCTGTTTCTGCTTTACCAATGGATTTATTCTTAGGTAATTCTCTATATTGACGGTCTAACATTTCTTTTATTTGGTCAATATCAACGCTATTATTAATATTATTATTTAGTATTTTACTATTACTATTAACATCAAAGCCTTCTAATTCTTTGTTACTAACTTCTTTATATAGTTCACGATTTTTTGATGACCTTGAAGGCAATTCAATAGTGTTGTCAGTTACTTCATCAGCATTATAATATTTTTCCATTCTTGAACGCATAAGAAAACACTCCTATCTTATGTAATCATATCATAAATGATATTTTTTTTAAATATCTTATTATTATTATTTACAATAAGAAAATAGCACTTACGTGCTATTTAGAAAACAGTATTAAACGGGTTCCGTTCCTTATATCAGTTTCAAACAATAAACTTTCCGGTTTATATAAATTCAAGCTATCAGCATTGTATAGTTTGTTACATCGAGAAATATTAAATTCTCCAAATGATAAATCATTTATTGCTTTATTAAGCAAGATTATTATAGTTCCTATTTTTTTATTTACTGGCAATAGAACATTATACTTTTCTTCTATTTCAGGAACAATTATTTCAACATTTACTTTATCATTCATATTACACCTCTAATTATACTTAATATTTTGTACTTCACCATTGTTTACAATAGTTACAGTATTATTCAAGGTAGAGTCACTATAAATACTATTTGTTTCAAATAATGTTTGATTTTCAAATTCTTTGCCTAACCATAAGCCATTTTTTCTCTTAAAATATCCATCGTATTCTGTTTGATCAATAGTCTGAATTTCATCAACTGTATCATATAGAATAAATTTGAAATTGTTTATCTCTTTACTCTTTAAGATAATATCATCTAATTTTACACTTTCTTCATTATTATTTAGGGAATTATTTATACTATCGTAACCTAATATTAATATACAAAAAGTATCTTCCTTTTTCTCTAGTAGATATTTATCTATATTTTTATTAATTACAGAAACCACTTTATCATAACTATTATCAAAATATCTTACGTCTTCTGGTATAGTTAATTCGCAATTTTCTAAAGCATTTAATACTATAATTTTATTATTATTTATTAATCTTAATATTTCTATTAACTTATTAAAGAATTTTTTATCTGACGAATGAGATGAAGAAGAAATAACGTTTATTAAATCATCAAAGTTATAATAACCTATTTGTGCTGTATTAGTATTAATACCAAGAGGTACTTTGGAAATACTAGTGATGTTGTTCTTTATTAACTCAAAATCAATTTCTTCAGGAACAATAGGTACTTTTGGTGCTTTATTTAATAGATAAACGCTTAATTGATTAAGAACATAATTCATATTTTTCTCATAATGTTCATCATCAAAGATTAATGGAACTTGGAATTCAAATGGTTCCCCGTCAATATTAATTAGTCCGCGTCCCTTATTACTCTTTGGAATTGGTGGCTTTTCAAAGCATTCTGAATACTCTGTTGGATCTACCATATTTAACATTATTCTTTTTGGGAAACTATCGACGTTATAACCTAAGGCATTACTATTTACAGCTGTTGCTATAAATATAATACCTACCTTGGCACAGTTTCTTACTAAGAATTCAAAATCGCTTTCGTAAACTTCACTAAATTTTTCTTTAAATACTTCTACATCATTTAAAATAACTATTATTGTTGGGAATGGAAGTTTTCCTTTTTCAACATCTTTTATATATTCTCCATTATTCTCTGAATAGTAAGTAAATCGTCTTTCTTTCTCATCTAATAGCATATAGAATAAAAATTTAATTTTATCACTATCATCGATAGTTAGTACATCTCCAACTTGAGGTGCTTTATGAAATAGTTTTAATCTTTCTGAACCTAAATCTACTATATAAATATTTAATTCATTTGAATTATGGTTAATAATTAACGAATATATTATAGTAGTTAATAGAGTTGTTTTTCCGCTACCGGTTGATCCTATTATGAAAGTATTTCCATCTTTAGATAATGGTAGTTCTACCATGCCTTGTTTTTGATGAGATGGATCATCATATTCGCCAATTAAAGCATTAATATAAAACGGTTTAGCGTTAAAATTATACTTTTTGCTTACCTTATTATAATAGATTATATCAGGTATACTATCTAGCCATAACGAAGCTGGATGAATGTTTTCTTGTTCTGCTATCTGACTTATATATCTGACTACATTTCCTAGTTGTTCTCCATAATCCTTACTTTCATCTTTCTTTATTTCTTCGTTTATCTCTTTATATGTATCTCCTGTATTTGATAAGAAAGATATACCATCATCTAATTTTTTATTTACTTGGTCAGAAGGAATATATTTAGCCCCTGTCCATCCTGATTGACCCAATTCAAATATTTCGTCATTACCTATTTGAAGATAAAATCTTCCTGCTTCTGTTATATAGGCAGCATCAGGCCTTTTTAGCATTTCTGTACTATCATCAGTAGATTGAACTTTTAAACAAATACGGAATCTAGAGTTTGACCAAATTTGATCGTCTACTACTCCAGAAGGTTTTTGAGTAGCTAGGATTAAGTGAACTCCTAGAGAACGCCCAATACGAGCAGCAGATATAAGTTCATCCATAAAATCTTCTTGTTGTGCTTTTAACTCAGCAAACTCATCACTTATGATGTAAAGATGAGATAAAGGTTTTTCAACTTTACCTTCTCTATATAACCTTTGATATTTATATATATCAACCGTGCCTTCATCTAAGGTATCTCTAGTTACATTAAATAATTTTTGTCTTCTTTGTAGTTCACTATTAATAGAAACTAGGGTTCTATTCATTTCTGCTTTATCTAGGTTAGTTATAGTACCAACTAAATGAGGTAGTTTTAAACCAGTTTCTCTATTTTCAAAAGCACCAGCTAGTCCTCCACCTTTGTAGTCGATTAAAACAAATTGTACTTCATCAGGATGATAATTAATAGCCATACTTAAAATAAATGTTATTATAAATTCTGATTTACCTGAACCAGTAGAACCAGCTATTAATCCATGGGGTCCGTGATATTTTTCGTGTAAATCTAATTCTATTAATTTATTGTTTTCTTTAATTCCTATCGGTGTCTTTAAACTAATTGTTGGGTTATTCTCTTTCCATCTATTAAGTATATTTAGTTGTTCTATTCTACCAACATTTAACATTTCTAAAAATGTTACACTTGATGGTATAGCTGTTTCAGAACTTTTAATATTTATAGGTATATTAGCAATATTTCTTGCTAACATATTTATATCAAGATTCGGATAAATATTAGGATTAAAGGTGATTTGTTCAGAATTATTAACATTTCTATCTATTATCATTCCTTTGTCAGAATGAATTTCTGCTATCTTTTTAAATCTACTAGGTAAATTATTAATGTTATTGGCAAATATTAAACCATAAAAGCCATAATCTTCGTCTTCAAGAGTTATTTTATCTATTAATTGAAGATTTTTTAATAATGAATAAGTATCACTTACTATTAAATAACTTTCTTTACCTTCTTTTTCTCTATCAAAGTTTTTATCTTTTCGATCGTTAAATTCTTTTTCTAGATAAGTAGATAATTCTAGTAATTCATCTTCATTGGTAGCAAAAAATCTTATTGAATATTTATCATCCCAATTGTGAGATAAACTTTTCATATAACTCCAATTTTTTTCATTTTCTTCGCTAGTAATTATAACTATTTTTAGGTCTTTCCCAGAATGGTGATAAATTATTTGTAACATTATATTTTTTATATAATCTTCTCTAATATTATCTTCTATTATTATTGGTAAAAGTCTATTATCTATTATTGATAATACTATTGGGACGTTGTTTAAAACTAATTTTGTATCAACAACTCCTTTTAACATTTCTTTTAAGTTATCTTCTTCTAACTCAAAGCTATTTTTTGAAGCATTTAGTTTTAAACTTGCTGGCATATCACCAATACCTAACATTACATCTAAGAAATCTGTATCAAATATATCACGATCCCAAATATTATTACTTTTTTCACCAATGTTTTTTATAATAGTTTCAATAGATATATTGTTGTATTTTAAGATATCTTCCTCTTTAGTTAATGATTCTTGAATATCTTTAATTATTTCATTTAAATAGGAAGTATATTTTTCTTGACGAATTCTTTCTCTTTTTTGTTCTTGCTGTTTTTCCCATTTTTCAACAAGGGAAGGAATTAAAAAACTACTAATAAACATCAAACCAAAAACAATTAGTTCTAGTACTAATTCCAATAATGAGCTATTATCCTTAGTATAATTAACGATTGAAGTAATCAAAGATGTACTGGATACGAATAACATAGTTAGAGAAGAGACTCCTGTAAAAATGACAGGTGTTCTTTGAGTAGCTTCTTTATCTGGAGGAGATTGTATTTCTATTTCTTTTTTTTCTACTTCTACTTTCAATCTTGGTAAATGGACAAATAACTTGGATTCATCATATAGTTTTGTATTCTTTTCAACTTGAGTAACTGGTGCTAAATTTGGTATTTCTTCACTTTTTAATTCATACGATGGAACTCCTTGGATATTTATTTTATGTATAGGACTACTTACAAGTAAGAGACTTTTCATATATATTATATTTATACCATTAATAAAAATGTTATCTCCTATTGATATTTTAATACTATCTACTGATTGAGAATTTAGATATATATTATTAACATTTCCTTTTTTATATAGGTAATCACCAAACTCTTTTTTTTCGATAATAGCAACATTTTCTTGTAATTCAGGACATGACAAAATATTATCTGGCGAACTGCCGACAGTAACATTATTTAGTTCATTAATCCTATAAGCTAAGTATTCTGATTTATTATACATAATATATACTCGACATATATCGGGATAGTTTTTAAATTTAATATCAAACAATAAATCATCGTTAAATTCTATTTCATTTATTGTTTTACCATCTTTATATATAGTATACTCTTCTGATGTTTTAAGGGTCCAATTATTATTTGAATTTTTATATAAAGAAATAATTTCATTTACATGATTATTAGATAATAAAATATTCAAGTTAATAGTAAAACTTTTTTGATCATCTTGAGGAAGTCGAAATTTATGAACTGTTCTAGAATCTGTAATTATAAATTTCATAATCAAGCCTCCTCTATTATATTTTATATTATACAATTATAATAATAAAAATACAATCTAATCAGCCATAAAAAAACTAATTACCCAAGTAATTAGTCTAAAACATTTCATCTAAATCTGCTAATTCCTGATTAACCTTTTCGGTATCAGTTTTTCGAATGTTAGCACTAGGTGTTACAGGTTGACTAGATACATTTTCTTCTAATACATCCACTCCTGTAGGTTGTTCTGATACACTTTCTAGTAATTTATCTACTTCAGTAGGTTCATCTTCGCCATCAGCAAAAACGTCTTCTTCATCAGCAGGTGGAGCAAAATGAAGATTCTTAGGGAAATCTAATATATTTATACCTTCTTGATTAAAGAACTCAAAAGCTTCTTTTATATCATCAGGAAGATTGTCATCTATTATCAATCTTCCGTCTGGTCCAACATATTTGGCTAAAGCTTGTTTTGTTTCTTCATCTATTTTAATCATTTTTTATATCCTTGATCAACTAATTCAAATAAACTTCCCAATGATTCTAATCTTGCCTTTTCTTGTTTATATACTTCGATATCATGTGCTAGGTTTGAAATTGCTATTCTAAAGAAACTAGCAGCATCTTCTCCGTTCCAATAAGGAGTTTTTCCATCACCCTTCATCATTTTATCGATATTTGAACTAAGACTTTTTATTTCAGCTGCTAATTGCGTCATTTTTCCATTAATATTTACAATGCACTTTTTTAGTTTATTTTTGTCTTTTACATATACTTTTTCAGCCATGATTTACCTCCTTTATTATTTTATTCCAGCCTTTATTAATTTGGCTAGTACGTCTTCATACATTTTTTGTAATTTAGCATATCTATATGCCTCTTTTAAATCTTCTCTTCTTTTACCGCAGCATTCTCCTTGATGCTTTGAGGCATTAGCAATCTTTTTTACTGCTTTCTTTAAATCTGCTCCTTCTAACGCTTGAGCTTCACAAGCAGAATAATCACTACTTATTGAAGTAAAAAGACTTTTAATTTTGCTATAGTTAGTTAATATTGCGTTGTAATATTGATTTGCTTTGCTATCAAGTGCAAATGAATTACTACTAATCTTACTATTTAGTTTTAATTCATATTTTTTAACTGTACTTGCAGCTGTACAATTTACTAATGTAGACTTTATTGCCATTTTTTACTCTCCTCCTATCATATTATATTCATTTTATCACTATAATATTTTAAAATCAACCTTTTGGCAAAAAAAAATAACTAGCGCTAACCAGTTACTTTTTTAAAATAAGAACCGTCATGGTAATTCTAAAAATATAAGAAATTCATTTTAGAATACTAGGTAATCGTTTAGCACTTATTAAGTTCATTAATAAGCTTTACCAACTGAGTTCTTCTCTCTTTGTTGCGGCCATTACTATTAGGATAACGAAACATGTATGAACCGTTAGGTTTTTACTTGACTAAACATACGAGTAATGACTTATCTAGAATTGAAAGAGTTACGAGCTCTTTCTCCCTCTATTCTTTAAAAATAAGAATAGAAGAGTTTGTTCACTGTAACAATTAAGTATACGTATATACAGTGTCCTAATTGAAGTTGTCTCTTCGCAACATTCTTTTAGTAGTTATACAGTGTGATAAAATTAAGCTAGCGATACAAGTTATCATAATTATAATTCAGATCATTACTCTATTAAGAGTAATATATAATTATGAACTAATGACCTAGTCATAATCATTATAGTATCGCTTCTGTATACTACATTTATAATATACTATATATTTTTATATTTGGCAATACTTTTTTTAAAAAAATTTACATTTTTTTAAGTTTATTTTTTTTTATGCATAGTTTATAATAATTATGAGGTGAGAATATGGCTAAAGTAATGAGTGTTGATTCTAATTTATGTCTTCGTTGTGGTTTATGTGCTAGTATGTACGGAGATAATTTTGAGCTTAGTGGAGTTGATGGCTCTGCAGTAGTAACATCACAAAATGATATTCCAGAAGATATGGTTGGTATGTGTCCTGCTGGAGCAATTAGTATCAATGAAGTTGCTGATGTAGTTGACTTTCCAACTACTAATCAAGATGCTGAATCAGATGATAAAGCAGCATAGTAAAAGCAAGTAAAACCTACTTGCTTTTTAAATTGTATAATTTTTTTACTTCTTTCAATGATAATGTTCGATATTCTCCAGATGCTAAATCTTTTACATCAAGGAATGCGTATTTTTCTCTTTTTAGTTTTATTACTTCGTGGCCTATTTCGTTAAATATTCTTTTTACTATGTGATTTCTTCCTTCAACTATGCTTATTTCTACTATTTCAGTATTTTTTTCTAAATCTTTTTTTCTTACTTTTACTCTTTTTGGTTTACATTTTACTTTATCGATTATTATTCCTTCTGATAGTCTTTTTATTTCTTCAACAGTTAGTATTCCTTCTATTTTAGCTATATATACTTTTTCAACATTATTAGAAGGATGCATCAATATATTAGCTAACTCTCCATCATTAGTTAGAATAAGTAACCCCGTTGTATCATAGTCTAATCTACCTACAGGATATATTCTTGTAGACGTTTTAATTAAAGATACTACTGTTTTACGTTTTTTTTCATCACTTAAAGAACAAATATAATTACGAGGTTTGTTTAATAAATAGTATTCCTTTTGAATTTCTTTATTAATTACATTACCATCTATTGTTATAACATCTTCATAATTTACTTTGGTTCCTAATTCTTTAACTTGTTTGCCATTAACATATACTTTCCCTTGAGTTATTAACTCTTCGGCTTTTCTTCTAGATGTATAACCACTACTTGCTATAACTTTTTGTAATCTTTCCATTATTATCACTACCTCAAATAATTAAAATACACATAAATGCTTAAACATAATAACATAATTATTAATATAATTAAAAGTATTTTTGATATTATTTCTAATTTTTTAATTCTTTCATTAGTATATAGTTCCTTATTTATATTTATTGAATTCTTTTTACTAAAGTAGAAAGTATTTCCTATTATAAATAATATTGTTAATATTGCAACTATTTTAAAGATAAAAGTAATTTGATCAACAATATTTTTTTTATCAATTAGTATTAATCCGTATAAAACGATAACAATAATACCTGATATAAAAAAATTTAAAGCAGTATTGTTATGTTTATCAAATTCATAACCACATTTTTGGCATTTTTTATCTTCTATATCATTTTTAAAAGCACATTTTGGACAAGACTTTTTTGATTTTTTTAATGGTGTACGGCATTTTCCACATACTTTAGCACCATTTATATTATTATAATTACATTTAGGACATTTCATATTATCA
>Ga0247611_10009333_pt1 | contig 11826 bp, 12 predicted proteins | sample 177DNAGHGhighgp2_FD_192422 | JGI IMG/M metagenome (GOLD analysis project Ga0247611, IMG submission 192422) | Sheep rumen microbial communities from Palmerston North, Manawatu-Wanganui, New Zealand - 1770 DNA GHGhigh gp2 | ecosystem: Host-associated > Mammals > Digestive system > Stomach > Rumen... | reverse complement strand
ATCTTTTCTTTTGTTTTAACTGATAAAATAGTTTGTTTCTTTCTCATGTTATTACCTCCATTTTTATAATAACAAAAAAATGTAAACAGTGTCTTTTTCACTGTCTACATTTAATGTACCACTTTAATTACTAGTCTTTTAATGAACCAAAATCAGATAACGATCCTAATATTGACAATTTTTCTTTTTCATTTATTAAGTCATTATAATGGTAATTACCTAATTGCGTTTTGATATCTTTTTTCTTATTAGAAAACAAATTTTTATATATTATTTCTAATTCTTTATAGCAATCAAAATTATTCATGGTTTCTTTATCGGTAATATCACCTTCAAAGAATTTTTTGGCTAAACTTTCGATTACATTATCTGACTCAAGAAAGTTCCTAAATTCATTCCAACCTTTACCGTTGCTAAAATTAATATATGAATTATAGTTTTGAATAGATAATCCAACTGCATATGGAATCATTACATTATTCATAAAGAAAATATGCTTTTTATAACCACTATTTGCATTATTAACTCTTATATTTCTAACAAAAAAACTCATTAATGCAGCATATCTATTTATCATTCGATATTCAAAATTGTTTGTTTCAATTATACGTTTCATAACATACAATAAATCTTCTATGTTTCTTTCATCGGAAAAAATTGGTATTGTTAATAAATAATTATCTACTTTTTTTACTGGTAACTCTAACTTAAAATCAATTATTTTATCTAAATATTGAATTGCAGATTCGTTATTTCCATAAAATGATGATATTAAATTTGATAATTCAACTAAATTTGTTGAAACAACCATAATAATTCTTTCATCATTAAAATAATGTTTTAATCGCTCTAACATTTTAACAACATAATTAGGATTACATCTATCCAATTCGTCAACAAATATAATTAATTTATTGCAATTTTCACTAATCAATTCGTTTAATATTTCTGTAACTGCTTCTTTTATTCTTTCTTTTCTTACAAGTTCTTCATCAAAATTAAACTCTTTTATTAAACCTTTTAAATCAATATTTTTTATTTTTTTATATTCAATATTTTTAATAATAGTACATATAGCAGTAGTTAATTTACTAGAATTGGCAACATCGATTGCATTAATCAATTTGTAATTGTTTATTAAGTCATATAAAATTGATAAAATTGGATCTTCCTCATCGTCATGTTCCCAAGCATTAAAATAAACACAATCTATATCAGATTTATCAATCATTTCATTAAATATAGAGTATTTACTCTTTATCATTTCATCTAATTTTGTTCTTTTATCATCACTCAATTTAAAAATTGATTTATCTGTTGCATAATTATGTTTTAAAAAATGACATCGATTAACCAACATGACTAACTTTCTTAAGAATATTGTCTTTCCAGATCCCCAATTACCATTCAACGAATATAAAACATTGCCTTCACTATTATCCAATATTTTTAACATAGATAATAAATCATTATTCCTGTTTATATCATCATGTTCTAGCCACTCAACAATTTTATCATCCGTTATTTTTTGTTCAAACATTACACACTCTCCCTTGTAATTACCTATTATACCATTAGATAAAAGTAAATGAGATAATTATGAAAACATTTTACAGCTTAGTCTTTATTGGGATCTTGGTTTTATTAATAATTATTGCAACTAAAAATACTATCACTTGGATAGTATTTAAAGAAAGGAGTATTTAAAAAATAAAAAACTTTTATGTGACTTAAAGCAACACAAACATGACTTACTTCATTTGAAGCTTATTCATTATAACATGCGTTTTCCTGATTGCAACCTTTTTAAAAAATTTGTTTTTAAAACATCTTTTTTTGCTAGTAATATCAACAAAAAATTTTTTTACTAAAAAGAACTATCTTTCGATAGTTCCAAAAAAGAATATTCTATAAAGGTCACACACATAAAACAAAATACCCTTATAGCTTTGTTCCATAAGGAACATATTTATTATACCATACATATAAATGAAAAGAACTAGATAATGCCTTCTAGTTCCTTCCATGATCTTTTCAAGATGTATAACCCGAAAATAATCGCATGCAATTTAACAACATATTTCTATGTTGTACTTATATTATATCATATATAAACTTTGTAATTAATTATATTCTTCGTTATTAGTTTTATTTTAATAATTATAAAAGATATATGAATATATCTTTTTTATTTATTACTAAGTTTTATTAATAATTACACAAAAAAAGACTATTGCTAGTCTTCTTAATCGATATTTATATCAAAGGCATAATCATAACTTATTTTTTGTAATTCTTTTGTTTTTAAATATGCTTGTTCTTTATGGGAATATTCAACTATATCTTTTGATGAATAATCTTTAAATTTTTCTTTAACTTTTTGTAATACATTTAATTCATCTTTGGTAAATAATGATTTATTAAATTCTTTTTTTGATTTTATATAATTATATTCATATTGATTTTTATATTCAATGTTATAGTCTATACAATCATCAAACATGGCTTTATATAGTATATTATCAAAATCTTCTGGTACTGGTCCAAATGGTAGTTTAACATATTCTAAACCTGTTATAGATGCTCCTGTTTCTTTATAATTTATAAAATCCGCATAAAACATTTCTTTTAATAACTTTGTTTTTAATACTTTATTTTTGGCAAAGAATAATATTACATTATATATTTTATCTTTAGAATATTTAGTATATCCGTTATATTTAGATAAATCATATTCTTCTTCTATAAAATCTATTTTATTATTAGATAAATTACTTTCATTCTTATTAATCATATTAATTATTTTCTGATACTCTTTATCATTAAACCTTCCTTTATTAGCTTCTATTAATCCATAAATTGCTTTTGGATTAGATAGTAAATATTTAAGTATTATTAAATAACTATCATTTGGTACTGATCTTCCTTGTTCATAACTAATTAATGTTTTTTTAGCACAACCTATTATTTTAGAAAATAAATCAAGTGATAGCCCATAATTCTTTCTTAAATTAATTATTTGTTCTTTAGTAATACCATATTGTTCACTATATATAAGTAATCCCATAATAGATGCATCATTATCAAGTTTATCATCATAAACTAAACAATTACATTTCTTACAAAATCTTCTTTCAAGAACAAATGATACTTTCTTTCCTTTAATTAAATATTCATGTTTATGTTTTTTTACAATAGATTCTTTTGAACCACAATTATCACATACCATATTAACCTCCTATTGATGATCTCTATGAAAAGATAAACATACTGTTTCAAGTTCATTTTTCTTTTCTAGTTTCAATTTTATATAAACAAGATAACCATTTATATCTTTTTTAAAAATTAAAGCATCTGTTTGTTTATATGATGGCTTATTATCTATAAAATAATGATTTTTATTAAGTAATAATATTTCATACCATGCTCTATTTTGAGTAATACCAATAATATCTAATTCTTCAACAATATCACGATCTTTTCTTTTAGCAAATCTTCTTTTACCATTTCTAATTAAATCTTTCATTTTTGTAAGTAACTTTATTTGCTCATTAGACATTATTGTATTTATCTCCTTTATTTATATTGTTTTCTTTCTTTTTCAAAACAAAGGTAACATATGTTACCGTTGCTGTCAATAAAAAATTATGTAATTAATAATATTCTTCGTTATTATATTTATTTTAATAATTATAAAAGATATTAAAAAATATCTTTTTTATTAATTACTTGGTTTTATTAATAAGAACATTTGTACACCTATTAAAATCATTATAAAACGTTATATAGTAACAAATAATTATTTAATTAGTTTTTTGTATTAATCATCTTTTATTTTCATAAATTAATAATGAAAGGTGAAAGTATGAAAACTGATATTATAAAAGAAACAATGAAAGTTAAAGATCAAACTGTTGGTGTAATGATTATTAATGGTAAGGAATATATATCACTTACAGATTTAGCGAGATATATTGATAAAGATAATCCATCTGATTTAATTAAACAATGGATGTCTAATAAAGATTCTTTTGATTTTTATGGATTATGGGAAGAATTAAACAATCCCCATTTTAATTCGGTGGAATTTCACCTAATTAAAAATAATGAAGCAGGTAGAAATAGATTCTTAATGAATCCAACTAAATGGAAGAAAATCACAAATTCTATAGGTATAATACCAAGTTCGGGAAAATATAGTATAGGTACATATGCTCATCCGGATATAGCTTTTGAATTTGCAAGTTGGTTAAGTCCAGAGTTTAAGCTATACTTAATAACAGAATTTCAAAGATTAAAGAAAAATGAGGCTTATAATAATAAACTTGATTGGCATGCAAATAGAATACTAGCTAAAGTTAATTATTTAGTTCATACTGATGCGATTAAGAATAATATTGTTCCTACTCTATCAGAATCTCAAAAGAGATTTATTTATCAAGAAGAAGCTGATCTTATTAATGTTGCTCTCTTTGGTATGACCGCTAAAGAATGGCGAAATAATAATCCTAGTTTAGCTCTTAATGGTAATATTCGTGATTATACTGATTTATTACACTTAGTTATCTTAAGTAACTTAGAAAATATTAATGCTAACTTAATCCAAGAAGGTTTATCTCAAAGAGAAAGACTAATTAAACTAAATGATATTGCAAGACATCAAATGGAACTATTATGTAATAATAAAGTACTAAATAATATAAATTATCTTGAAAATAAAAATTAGTTAATAATTACTTATTTTTTTATTATTGCATGAATCATTTTAATTAAGTAAAATTTCATACAATATTTTTTTTAGCTAAGCACCAAGTTTAATTAATTACTAATTCTTGCTTTACGTCAAATTTTAGGACTTAATAATTATATAAATATTACTAAGTAATTAGTAAGCAAAAATGTTTTAAAAAAGTAAAAGAAAATGATTGATTTAGAGTTTTTTAGTTGCTTATAATGAAAATACACTATGGGGGTAATTTATGAATGAATTAATAAAAAATGAAAATATTGAAAATATGATTTATGAAATTAGAGGAATGCAAGTAATGTTAGACTCTGATCTTGCAAGAATATATAAATGTAAGAATGGCACAAAAGAAGTTAATCAAGCTGTGAAAAATAATATTGAAAAGTTCCCAGAAAGATTCAGTTGGAAGTTAACAAATGAAGAAATATCAATTTTGCGGTCAAAGAATTTGACCACAAATATTAGTTCTATGTCTAGAAGCAATCCTAGAGTATTTACGGAACAAGGAGTTTATATGCTCTCTACAATTCTTAAAACAAAAGAAGCAGTCGAAGTAACAATAAATATTATGGATGCGTTTGTTAAAATGAGAAAGTATATATCAAATGATTTAATGAACAATAAAATATTAGTTAATCATGAAAATAGATTGTTAAGATTAGAAGAGGGATTTGATGAATATAAAGAAAATACAAGAGTCAATACAACATATTATCAAGGCCAATTCTACGATACATATTCCCTCTTCTTAGACATTTTATTTAAAGGCGTGAATGAAATCATTATCATTGATAATTACGCGGGACTAAAGCTTTTAGATATGATTAAACATGTTAAGACTAATATCATTATTATTTCAAAGAATATAGACAATAAATTAAAAGAAAAATACAAAGAACAATATCATAATGTTACTTTTATATATAATAATACAATCCATGATCGATATATTATTTTAGATAGATGCAAATTATATCACTGTGGGATGTCTTTTAAAGATTTAGGTAAAAGCACCTTCTCTATTACCGAATTTGATAATAAAGAAGAAATTAATGAGTTTATAGATAAATTGAACTTAGATGAAAATTAACCAAATAAAGATCTTTAGCTACTACCTTAGTTTGATTAATTACTAATTATCACTTTACGTCGAATTTTAAGACTTAATAATTATATAAATATTACTAAGTAATTAGTAAGCAAAAATGTTTTAAAAAAGTAAAAGAAAATGATTGATTTAGAGTTTTTTAGTTGCTTATAATGAAAATACACTACGGGGGGGGTGAATTTATGAACGAGTTAATAAAAAATGAAAATATTGAAAATATGATTTATGAAATAAGAGGAATGCAAGTAATGCTATCATCCGATGTAGCTAAACTATATCAAGTTGAAACAAAAGTATTAAATCAAACGATCAAAAGAAATATAAATAGATTTCCTACAGAATTTTGTTTTCAATTAACTGATGAGGAAATTAATGAATTATCTTTAAGGTCACAATTTGTGACCTTAAACAAAAATAACAATTATAGGGGTCAACACTATAAATATCTACCATATGTTTTAACTGAACAAGGTATTATGATGTTATCAGGTTTATTGAAGAGTGATATTGCTGTAAAGGTTAATGTGAAAATAATTGATGCCTTTGTTAAAATGAGACATATACTTACGAACAATCAAAACGTACTGCCTAATAGATTATTATTACTTGAAGATAAAGTAGATTCTAATACTAAAAGAATTGATGAATTATTTAATAAATTTAGTAATAATGATATTAATAGCCAATATACTTTTTATAAAGGTGCATTCTATGACACATATTCCCTCTTCTTAGACATTTTATTTAAAGGTGTGAATGAAATCATTATCATTGATAATTATGCAGGACTAAAGCTTTCAGACATGATTAAAAGTATTAATACTAATATCATTATTATTTCCAAAAATATTGCTGATAAATTAAAAGAGAAATATGAAGAACAATATCATAATGTAACTTTCATATATAATAACACCATTCATGATCGATACATCATTCTAGATAGATGCAGATTATTTCACTCAGGGATGTCCTTTAAAGACTTAGGTAAAAGCACCTTCTCTATTACTGAATTTGATGACAAAGAAGAGATTAATGAATTTATAGATAAATTGAACTTAGATAAAATAAAATGATAAAAGTGGTAATAATATACTATTTATATCAGCAAGTATTAGCATTACGAAGATTATTTACAATAAAGTTAGTGAATATTACTAAATTTTATTAACAAATATTTGCCTTTTTCTTATTTGTAAAAATCTCTTATTTTCTTATAAAATATTTTTGCTTGTACAATTATAGGTGTTTTTAATAAGACTTCAAATTCTTCATCAGATAAATTAATAATCCAATCGATAACTTCATATTTATTAGCGTTACCGAATGGTAATACCATAATGTCCATAGGATCTGTTTTAACAACTTTATATAATCGTTTAAGCATATCATCAACTGTTACCATACTACTATCTCCTTTCTAATCTTATAAAGGAAATAAAAAAATACTTAGATAACTTCTAAGTATTTATTTTTACTATTAGTTACCTTATAGATCTAGCATTACCACCTAACTTAATAGGTTGGTGAGATTTCATAGGGCTAGTCCCTCCATCTCTCTTTATAAGATTACTTATATTATAACATATAATTTTCTCAATTAGTGACTTTTTAGAAAAAAATATAAAAAAAACTATTGCTAGTCTTATTAATCAAATAATCTATGTTGCATTTCATCAGGTCTATCTAAATACATCTTATATAAACTATAAATATCTGTGTCTTCATATTTAACTTCTTTGAAATTATTATTTAAATCTAATATTTTGCCTTTACGATAACTTATTAATATCGGTGAATGTGTCGCGATTATAAATTGACTTCCATTTTTAACTAAATCATCTATTAAGCAAAGTAACGATAATTGTCTTTGTGGTGATAAAGCAGCTTCTGGTTCATCAAGTATATATAATCCATGATCTTCAAATTTATTTTGTACTAATTGAAGAAATGCCTCTCCATGTGAACATTCATGAAGACTACCTCCATAAGAATTATATAAACTATAAAATCCATTTTCTTCTACTAATCTTTCTATTTCAGACGAAAAATTATAAAAACTTTCTGCTCTTAAAAAGAATTTCATTTTAGCTTTATTATATGTTCCAACTCTTAAATAATCAGATAATTCTGATGTAGTATCTCTTGTCTCATAATTAAAATTTTCCGTACCACCTTCTGCAGGTAATCCTAAAGAAACCGCAATTGCTTCAATAAATGTTGATTTTCCTACGCCATTTTCTCCTACAAAAAAAGTTACTGGTGAATCTAAATACAATTCATCAAAATTCTTTACAACATCAATATTAAATGGATACTCTTCAAATGACTTTATTTTATCCCTTTCAAGAATTATTTTTTTAACTATTAATTCACTATCCATAGAAACATCCCTTCATAATCATTATATTAGAAATACATAAAAATTATCCCTACAAAGCGTGGAGTTACTTAATATTGTATCATATATAAACAAAGTAATTTTTAATAAATACATTTGTACACCTATTAAAATCATTATAAAACGTTATATAGTAAAAAATAATTATTTAATTAGTTTTTTGTAAAAATCAACTTTTATTTTCATATATTAATAGTGAAAGGTGAAAATATGAAAAATGATATTGAATTAAATAATAGTTTATTTGAAAATTTAAAACACATGGATGAAAATGGAAACGAATTTTGGTATGCAAGAGAATTACAAAAAGCTCTTGAATACAAAGAATGGCGTAAATTTGAAGGTGTAATTAATAAAGCAATAAAAGCATGCAAATTAAGTAATAGCAACGCTTTGGAACATTTTGTCCAACTGGACAAAACGATACCTATGCCTAAAGGAGCAGCAAAAACTATAAGTGATTATAAATTATCGCGTTATGCTTGTTACTTAATAGCACAAAATGGTGATTCAAGAAAAAAAGTTATTGCGCTAGCACAAACTTATTTTGCAGTTAAAACAAGACTTCAAGAAATAAACGAAAAAGATTATTCTTTACTAACGGAAGATGAAAAACGACTATATAAAAGAAGTTTAACTAAAAAAGGAAATTATAGTCTTAATCAAACTGCTAAGAATGCCGGTGTTAAAAACTTTGATAAGTTTCATAATGCTGGTTATAAAGGTCTATATAATGGTGAAACAGCTGATGATATTGCTAAAAGAAAAGGGCTTCGATATTGTGAAGACATTTTAGATAACATGGGAAGTAGCGAATTAGCTGCTAACCTATTTAGAATTACTCAAACAGAAGAAAAGATTATAAATGATAATATTAAGAATGAAGCCAGTGCTACAGAAGCTCATTATATTGTTGGTAAAAATATAAGAGATGTAATAGCCAAAAATGGTGGAACAATGCCAGAGGAATTACCTACTCCAAAGAAAAGTATCAAAGAACTTGAAAAAGAAAGTATAAATAACTTTTTAACTAATAAGTAATATTAAAAGGTGTCGAATTAGACACCTTTTAAAATAAAACTAATAATACTAATTTTTAATTAGAATTTAAATAATACTTTTTATCTTCTTCCCTATATAAAACTAAGTCTATATTAATATTATTGTCTTTTACAAAATCATTTAATAAATTTAAAACTACTGTACCAACATCTTCATGTTTAAAACCATATATACCTGTTCCTAACGATGGAATTAAAATATTAGTATAATTGTTCTTCTTTATTTCATTTAAAAGATTTTGATAGGTTTCTATTAGTTTTTCAATTGGATTAGGATATTCATAATACCTTGGTCCTTGTACAAACATAATATCCATTCCTAGGTTAAAACCTGGAGTTATTCTAACATCTCCTACTTTCATCATATTTTCTTCATGATAATTATCTTCAGAAAAACGATTAATATTAAATTGTATTTGCGTATAATTTTCTAACTCATCAACACCTGCTTTTTTAAATATTGCTCCACATACTCCAGAGCCTGCTAGCATCATAGGATTAGTCGGATTAATTATTAAATCATGATCTTTTAATATTTCATCACTTACTATATCTCCAATAAGTATTCTAAAATTACCCATAAAATCACCTAATATGATTGTATCACATTTATAATCAAAAGCTTTGATTGCAAATATAAATCATTTTATTATTTCACATTATTAGGATATTATATATTTTACATCATCATAACTAAATTTATTATAATATGTATAATAAGAAAATATTTTAATTTTCGTTTTCTATCATAAAGAAATAATATGAGGAATAAAATAACCTACTATAAAACCAATAATTATCCAAATAATTGACGATTTAAGAACTGTATTTTCTTTAATTTTGTTTATGATAAATGCAATTAGTGCTACTATCGATCCAACAATATATGCAGAACACATTGATAATCTAAATAAATGAGTTGCATTTTAGACATTAGATAACCCTCCGAATAAAAGGTATAATACTCCAAAGTATAATACTGCAGGAACAATAAAAGTAACATTAATAATAGAAAGAGCTAATAAAAATGTACCAGAACTATCTTTTTTTTGTGGAGTTGTAACAACCCTTGGCATATTGTTTGAATTATTAAAAACAAGACCACAAACCATGCACATATTACCATTATTTATATTCTTCTTGCCACAATTTGGGCAATATTTTATAACATTATTACTATTCATTTTTCACCTAATTTGATTATATCATATATGATGAAAAATTATATAATAATTTTGTTTAAATAAAATAAGTATAATTGAAAAAATAATAAAAGATATCACATAAAAAAAGTAGACTGAAATCTTTTTTGACTTGTCTACTTTTATCATATCTCTTCATTTGAGATCTTTTGTAAATTATATTATCTAGTAAAAGAATTTTGATCAGTTTTAATAATTATTGGATCAATAATTTTTTTATATACACGAACAGCTTTATCATCCTCAAGATGATATCCCATTGGTGTAGTATATGATCCATTAGCAATCGTAGCATCGATAACATTTTCCACATTACGAACTGCGCAAACTTTACCATCAATAACATCTAAATAGTAACCGATTGGAGCTATATAAGTATAACCATCATCAGTTTGAAATTTATTAATTTCTTCTATTTGTGTTTTCTTAGAAGTATTTTTGATATGTTCGTCAATCATATCATAACTAGCAATTAATGTCATTCCAGCTAAACCACCGATTAAAATATTTCTAATTATTTTTTTTAACTCTTTGTCTTCAACCTTATAGTTATTCACGAAAAACCTCCTTCATTTAAAACACGCATATTATATCATAAAAATTCTTAAGAGTCAAAAAATGTTCATTAGTTCACATAGTATAAAATTTTAAAATTAAACTTTTAATTAATTTTATAATATTAATTTTACATAATATTCTATATATTAACTTTATAGCAAAAATAAAAGAGATTAAATCTCTTTTACTTTTCTAATTCTATACCATTGACATATAATTTATAACCATTTAAATCAATATTAGAATATGTCGTATCACTATCTTCTAAACTAGTAATATAAGAATCACCTGTTAATTTAATAGTAGATGAACTATCTAATTTAATTACTATTGATTTAGCTGTATTATCAGTATTTATTGCACCTTCATAATTAGAACTAGACATATTCATAGTAAGTGTAGATATACTATCAATATAAATATTACCATTTACTTTTTGATTAGTTAAATTTAGAGTTACTACACCACCATTAGAACCACTATTACCCCAAGAATCTTTCATGCTTCTTAAGAAATAGCCAGTACTATCATTATTAATTATTTCATTATTCTCTAAATTAATAGTTGCATTTGTATTAGTAACATAGAAACTATCCCCTTTATTAGTTGTTATTTTAGAGTTCTTTGATGTAAAAGTAGCTTCTCCACTTGCTGCATCACCACTCATTGATTGATATAAGAAGATATTCTTATATGTTGTAGATTGACCATTTAAAGTGTTATTAGTATCAGTTAATTCAACATTTTCA
>Ga0247611_10009330_pt1 | contig 11827 bp, 12 predicted proteins | sample 177DNAGHGhighgp2_FD_192422 | JGI IMG/M metagenome (GOLD analysis project Ga0247611, IMG submission 192422) | Sheep rumen microbial communities from Palmerston North, Manawatu-Wanganui, New Zealand - 1770 DNA GHGhigh gp2 | ecosystem: Host-associated > Mammals > Digestive system > Stomach > Rumen... | reverse complement strand
GTTCAATGAGATATTAGATTCTCCTGCATCTAATAATGACATATTGTCTAAGAAAGCTAAGTTAATGATTATTGTCAATTTATATAAATCATTAAAGGAAGAATTAGGTAATCTTGACATCATATTGTTTGTTCAAAAGAATTATATGTTTGAATATGTATGTGATGGAGTAGATGTAAATAAAATTTACTATAATTCAAAAGATGTTTATGTCACTATAGGACCTTCTATTTCTACTAATGAATTGGATAGTTCAAACTTTGTTGGAATTTATTGTCAAAACAATAATCAAAGTTATTCTAAAACTCAAATTTATGATTATTCTTTTGACTATATAAATGGTGATTATGAATTGACTATTAACAAAAAGTATACACTACCATTCATAAATTCTAAAAATAATTGGGAAATAAATGATAAAGACACTAATATTCAAGCCAGATCAAAAGATGCTATGAACTTGAATGTAGTATTGTTGAAATCAAATATCGCAGAAGAATCTATAGTCATATTGTCAGGATTGAATAAAGCCGTTTATTTTAGTGATATAGATATTGAAGAAGTTGGAAACAACAGCAATGACAAAATTTGGTGTAAGTCTCCAAATGGTTTGATTTTCTCAATAAATGTTTATTTGCCTAAAATTGATATAAGTGAAGATTTAAGCATAGAGATAGATGGAGGTTCATTGACATCTTCTTCTTATGATAAGATATTGACAAATAAGATATTAGCAAATTCTACTTTAGTTGTATTATCTAAGGTGAATGAATCAATAAATAGAGACAATAACAGTATCAAACAAGACATTATTGGAGAATATGGTGATGGATATATAACTACTATATGGAACTATAATATAAATGATAAGAAGTATGAGTACATTTATATTGATACAGATAATGTAAACAATACTAAAGTCAATATAGCTTTAGACTTAGTTGCTATGACGGATTTTACAAATCTTATAAAGTCATCATTGAATAGCTTACAACAATTACATCCAGATAATTTCACAAATAGATGGTTATTGTTCAACTCTATAAATAAGTCAATAAAACAATCAACAGATACTGAAGAATTATTATATTATCCAATTTTGTATAATATAAAGGGTACAGAATACAATAACAAATATTTCAATAATTTCAATTTCTCATTACGTTACATCAATAAGATTAAGGGAGTCGCTAATAAAAACATAGAGAAGGTATATAATACAGGAGATAGCAAATACTTACAACAAAACAGCAATTCTCAAAATTCTATTAGTGTAACAAATGCATTGTATTATAATACTAAAACAAATAATACTATATCTAATTATGTTGAGTATATACCCAATTATGATGTACCTGTATTTGATTTAAGTGAAGTATTAGTTAAAGATTTCAATGTAATGAATAGACAAAATATATTGTCTTTCACATCAGAAGGAAATATGTATTATAGCTATATAGGAACTTCATTTGATTCATTTGATAAAGCTACATTGCATATAGGAACATCAAATGTAGATATCAACTTAGGTGAAGATACATTGATTTCTAAAGAAGGTAAGACAAAATTCTTAACACAAAACAAATTAAGCTTAGATTTCAATAAAGTAGAAATTAATGGTCAAACAACTATAAATAGAGATACAACAATATTAGGAAATGTCTATCATACTAAACCAACTTGGATTGTATCTACAGTTGAATCAAAAACAATACGTAGTACATCAATTGTTCCAAAATTCAAATATATTACTGACTCATCAGAGATATATGAAGAAGTTGATGTAAGTACAATGGAGGATGATTTAGCTAAATTGACAAGAAATCTTGTAATACCTAATAAAAATCCAAATTATTTATATATGAATATCATTTTGAAATATGTAAATGATAAAAATATTAGTTATTATTATAAGTATAATGATTTATTATGTATAGACAATTTCTTAAGATATTTAGGACTTGATTCAAACAACATAACAATATCATCAAATACAAATGACATCATATATGATTCTTCAAATAAACCAATATATATGATATCATCAAGCAATAAGTTGTCAGATTATGTAAATATTGAAATGTCAAATAATAGAGGAATAAACATCAATATGGTAAATATTCCTAAATATTTCATAGGAAATACATTAGATTTGATTCTTGAAGAAAACAATAATGGTGAGAAAGTATTGACTATTAATGAACATAAATCGAGACAAATACAAAGTATATGGAAACTTCCATCTTCTATAAACATATAACAAATACAAAATTCTTATTTAAAATAGATGTTGAAATTTTTAATTGTAGGTGAAAATTCAATAGACAAAAAATCGTTAGTAGATTTACTTTTAATGAATGAAGGATTGTTTAGCGTGGCAAAAGTTTTCACAACAAATCCAAATATTGAGGAAAGTAAATATGATTATTATTTGAACAATAAAGAGTTAGGAATATGCTATAAGAATAATGCATTACTTTTTGTCAAAACAAATACAAATGTAAGTTACGGTATAACTTTAGAAGAATTTTATGACAACAATTTGATAGTACTTAATACTGAAGACTTCAATAATATATCTAATAAGATTTTTTTATCTAATAATGAATTGATAATTGTTTGGTTAGACACTAAAAACCACAATAAAGACACCTTGAATAAAGAGATATACGAAAGCAATTATTTATTTGAAAAAATAGAAAATTCAAATTTATCATACCTTTATTTTTTAGATTGTTCTAATATAGAAATAATGGATGTAATTGTTGAATATTTGAAATGTCCTGAAAAAAGATTAGAATTATTGAAAAAATATCAATAATTCATTTAATTTTATCTCGCAAATTTCTATTTTAAATAAAAAATTAGATATTTTTTATGGATAATATGGGTGGTGGTAGTATGCCTACTGGAAAATGGGTTAATAAGTATAATGGCCAAGAAATATATGTGAGAGACACTATAAATGATGGCAATCATATGTTGATTATTACAGATATAGGCCAATTAACAATGAATGAATTTTCTGATTATATTCAATTAGAAGAAGGTGAAGTCATACCTACATTGAATGATTTATATGGAAGTAAATCAAATAATTTACAAGCTGCAATAAATCAAGGTTTACCAGCAGAAGATAGAATAAATCTTAATAATGAACCAAAACCCAGTATCGTAAAAAATGAAATAACTCAGACAAACTTCAATAAGGAAACAAAATCACAAAATAAACCACAACCGAAAAAGGAATATAATAAGAATTATGATTTGATTAAAAAGGTTTTTGATAAATTTCCTATTGATAGAAGTATAGAATTCTCAATAATAGAAGAACAATGGCCATTTAAAGAGTTCAATATGTTGGTTAATATTTTGGATGTACCTATTGAAGATATATGTAGTTATATAATTGACAACTATTTGAATAAAGACAAATTAGTTGAATCTTTAACGGAATACATAAAGGATATTATAGATAAAAATATGTTTAACTCTTAAAAATGAACAACAATGAATATTTATTTGCTAAGTCCATAGTAAATTTAGATGAGAATATAAATAGGACTATGGAATATATCAAAGAAAATTTTAATGTATCATCTACATATGATGAAGAAAATAACAAAATGAATTTATGGGTAGAAAATGTAAATGAAGGATTACAATTGATTGCTGCCAAACAATATATAGAAGATACATTGGGAGATTATTTAGTAACCGATTTGAATACAGATGATTAAGTGGTAGTGTAGTATAAAATTTATTTTTATTAAATAGCTAAAAATATCTTTTATAACTCATGAGTAATAATGATAAAAACATTATCATTGGTAGAGATAAATCAGCATTTATAATAGATGATATATATAATGAAGTATATGATAACTACATAACTTGTAATTATGATAATACATTTTATAAGTTGATTGAAACAAAATTTTTAGATAATGTAGACTTTATTTTTATCAATGGTACAAAAATTGATTATTCTTATCTTTTCTATAATAAGAATAAAAACTCATTAAATGTAAAATATAATTTATTTAATGATTGTAATCAATTACCAAGTTTTATTTTTTCTAATTGTGTATCATTAACATCGGCATTTTTTCCAGAGAATATAAATTATATAGCTAATGAAGCATTTTTTGGATGTAGTAGTTTAGTTAAAGTAAATTTAGATAACATTACATCAATTGGATCTAATGCATTTAATGGTGCATGTAATTTAGATTTGAATATTGAAAATATTGAAGATTTATATGATTATTCTTTATCAGGAACAGGAATAAAAAATCCTAATATTCATGAATATATTGACAGAATATATCCTGGATTATTTAAAGATTGTTATAAGTTACGAGTATTTAATAAACCTGATAAAGAGTTTTATTTGGGAGAAGAAGCATTTAGTGGATGTAGTTCTTTAGAAAGAATAAATATTGATTATTTGGGAGTATCTAATTCGAAAAATAAATCAAACTCAACAGATTTATATATTGAGACATATGATTTGAATGATGAAGGTGTTGAAGCCAATACAGAAGATACATTACCAAGAAGCGTTTTTAATGGATGTGTAAACTTAAGACAAATATCATTCTTAGATCAAATCACCAAATTTGAATCATGTGCCTTAATGAATTGTGCTTCATTGATGCCAGAAGATGAAATTGTTATAAAATATGCTGATGATTTTAGTTTCAAAAATTGTAAGAATATACAAAGCATATCCTTTGATGAAAATTTTGAATTTTTAGGAAATTATGTATTTGATGGTTGCCAATCATTGACTACAATCAACAATTTAAATGCAATTTCGGATATTGATTCAGAAGGAGTATTTAAAAATTGTATTTCATTAGATAATTTGAATGATGCTACTTTTGTAAATGTTCCAAAAGAAATGTTTTGTAATTGTAAAAGTCTTAGTACATTTAATTTTTCAAATACAGAAACTATTAATGAAAAGGCATTTTCAAATTGCGTTAGTTTGAAAAATATTGATTTGTCAAATGTTACTGAAATTAAAGAGGGATCATTCTATAAATGTTCAGAAATTGAATCACTAACTCTTACAAATATTGAATCTTTAGGAAAATATGCATTTGCTAATTGTAAGAAATTAAAAGAAGTTGAAATAGGTGAAAGCTGTCAAAATATTCCTGAATATTGTTTCGCTAATGATACAGACTTACAAAAATTAGTAATAAATAGCTACGATGATTCAGATTTAGATTTGTCAACTATTTTAATGAATTGTAAGAAATTGTCTCATATTGAAATAAAGAATTCTGAAAGATATAGTACTCCAAATAATAATTGTGTATTTGACAAACAAACTAATACAATAATTTATGTATGTAAGAACATTTCATTGTTTGAAATTTCATCAGTATTTGGAAGTGAGACTATAAATATTGATGAACATGCATTTGATAATTGTAAATGTAACATAATTTATATTAAAGATGTAGCTTTACCAACAATAACATCTAACGTATTTAAGAATATGGGATTTTCACAATATCATGTAATTATCAACATAAATGATCCTAAATATAAAGATTACTTAAGATATGTTGGAAATTCACATATATATACTTATGTTGACGATATTATAGTTGATGATTCTTCAGATGATGATTCAAATGATGATTCTTCAAATTATTAATAAATTAAAAGGAGCTCTTAAGAGCTCCTTTTTAAATTGATTCTAAAATATCTATATTATTGTTTTTTGATGCTAATAAATAATTAAGTATTTCCTTAATTGAATTTCTAATATTTTGATTATATATAAAGTTATAAGACTTCATATTGTCTAATATATAATCAGGATAATTGTTCTTTGTCAAACAAATCAACTTATAGTTGTATTTGAAATGCTCAAAAATATTTTCTTCAGATTTGTTTATCTTATTTAAATACTTTTTTGAATTGACTAAATTATGTATATAATTCTTAATATTTTGGTCATTATTCAAATCTAAATCAAAGTCAATATCTTTTGTAGATACTCTGAATACCTTATTAGATTGAGCATTGTTTGAACGTTTAAGAACTATTGGATAAATATTGTCACCTTTATCACCTCTTATTATTTTATCTAATACTATACTATTAGGATTATCTATATAGTTTATGTTATGTGATTTCATAAATACATTATTCATAATCCTACTGTTATTTTGTTTGTATACATCTTCAAAGAAAAATGCCATACTATCATCATTACTATCATTGATATTTGTGGTCAATCCTGTCTTTGAATTCCAACAAACATTGAATACTCCTGTAGTCTCATTATAACTTATAAGTTGAAATAAATCTTTATCCATTGACCAAATAATTGTATTGACTCCTTCTTTGTTTAGCTTATTTGACCAATACCAACACCAATCATCACCCTCTATATCTTGCGTCCTACATGTGGTTATATTATGATTATTGAACAATTCAATCATATCTTCATAATATTTGAACACTAAATCCCAATTGACATCTGGTGATAGTTTTCTTTGTCCTTTATATTCCAAGATATCTATATTCTCATCATCTTTAAAGAATTCAGGAATATCTATTTTTGTTCTCCATGATCCTCCATCACTAACAAACACAATATTGTCAATATCCGGAAAATTATTCAATACTTTGTTTATTGATTCTAATATAAGTATTTGTAAATTCTTACCAAGCTCATCGTCTTGATATTTGTTCATTAAGACTGATAATCTTGACATTAATACCCAATTGCCATCTATAATTAATGTAAGTTTAGATTTCGACATAACTATCTACTGTATATATTTATATTATAATAAAATAGTTATTTTAAACAATTAATTAAATGGCATAAAAAAATATGCTAGAAATCTTTCGACTTCTAGCATTACACTCACATTTGTTATTAATAATATTTACTTATTCAACTACTGTAGAATCAACAGTCATTACAGTATCAACAGCAACTGTATCAACTGGAGCAACCATTGAATCAACAACAGTAGTGTCAACAGCAGTACTATCAACATCATCAGCAGAAGCTGGTGTGCTATTTGTGCAAGAACCAATCATCATACCGATGACCATTGCGAACATAATACTAAAAATTGTCTTTCTCATTTCTTTTTTCCTGTTAAAATTTATTTATTAAAACTGTATAATTATCTTCTTCCGCCAAAACCTTGTCTTCTGCCACCCGGTTGACCTCCACTTGGTCTCGAAGGTGCTGGACTATGTGGTCTTGCAGAAGGTCTATTTCCCATACTTGGTTGACCTCCATTGGGTCGTCCCCCATTTGGTTGACCTACATTAGGTCTAGATCCTGGATTTCTATTATTGCCTCCTCCGAATCTGTTTCCATCACGTCTTGGTTGTGGAGTGTGAGGTCTACCATAATCATGATGTGGTCTTCTTGGAGGTCTACTATGATAACGATAACTATCATAATATCTTGGCATATATAAATATCCTGGATTATATCTGTGTCTTATATAAAAATATCTGTCATAAGGTATCAATATCCATCTACTATTAAACCAATAATAAGGATAACCATCAATATAATATACTGGATAAATAGATTCACCCAACATATATTCGTACTCATAAGCTACTTCAATTTCTGAAGGAGTTATACAAGAAGATGTAAGTGTTAATGATGCGAACACAAACATCAATAGGAATATAAATTTCTTCATAATAGCAATCTTAAAATATATTTTAATAATGAACTAGCAACACACTAAAATTGTGTTACTTTCCTGCTTCGCAACAAATTCTTTGAAAGATATTTTATTGTTGACAGGCATATTGACATCAGTTCCTGGCGCATTTATATTATGAAGATAGAACTATATCATGTTATTAGCAACATGTATATCTTTATCTTCTTTTGAATTAAAAATAAAAATTTTTAGTCTAAATATCCTTTTCTTTTAAGTGCATCATACATACATTTAGCATAATTTATTGAATTGTCAGCCTGTTTCTTTGGATTAGAAATGTTTTGATTTTTAAACAATTCACATGCCATATATAATATGAATTCGTTTTTCTCTTTAGGTACATTTAATATTGGTAAAGATTGTTCACTTTTCCATCCCCTTAAAAATCCATCAAATGAAGCAACTGTTGTTTGTTGATTATTTTCATCCATGATTTAAAATTACGTATTTTTCCTTGCAGATAATCTCATTAGATTTACTACTAAATTGGTATAATCCAAATTCAATCCATAGAGATGTATGTTTTCATTCTTATTAGAGTTATAAGCTAAAATTCCAAAAAATCCTGATTCACTATTACTTGTTTTATATACATACAAATAATCAAATGTACAATTTTCACATGTATTTTTATATGCAATACAATTTATTTTAGAACGTTTGTATGAATCATGTAAGTTCAATTTAGGATTAAAATGTCGTTTATCATTCTCATCAAAGACTAAATTACCATACTTATAAAATACAATATTTCTTCCTAATCTTGATCCTGAAATGATATTGTTTATAATTTGTATTTCCTTTTCTTTAAAAACAATAGGATCAATAAAACCCATTGTCATTTTCAAGTTAATTTCATTATTATCATTCATAGTTTAAAATCTGTTTTAATTCATTAATAATAGTATTTATATTTTCATTGCTTATATTGTCTTCTTTCAATTTACTAATAATATAATTTATTATTGTCTTCTTAGATATCTTTTCTTTATATTTTTCCTTTATTTTATTATAGACGTCTTTAATTGACTCATCAATTTTTTCTAATCCTTTATATTCTTCATTAAATGCTATTTTGTATAACTCTACAAATTTATCAAATAACAGTTCATTTACAATATGATGTGATTCAAATTGATTAAAGTTGATGTAATTCTTAATATAGATTATATTGTTTTCACAAGATTCAATATTATCTTCATAATTGAAATAGAAAAATGCTAATTCTATAGAATTGAACTCTTCAATGCTTTTTATTGTATTTATATAATTATTGATAAAATACTCATCAAACAATATAGACTCTATAAGATTACCTTCACCATTCCAATAATATAATATAGGAACTTTTGATTTATTTAATAGTACATCATTGCTTAATACATTTATTGAAACTAATGAATCATTAATCATAAAAAATCAACTTATTATTTTAATAATAAAATAGTAAATCATTTTTGAATATTCAATTTGCTAATACATTTTTCTAAAGAATCTATCCAATAAGGAATTTCAATATGATATGTTTCTTTTATCTTTGTTTTATCTAATACTGAATATTGAGGTCTTCTTGTTAATGTCTTATATTCAGATGTATGAATAGGATATACTTTGCAATTATTTATATTAGATAATCTATGTATCATTTTTGTGAAATCATACCAAGAAGTTACTCCCTCATTAGTGAAATGATATATTCCAGAGATCATTCCCTTATCAATGATTTCTAATATTGTTTTTGCTAAGTCATATGCATATGTAGGTGTTCCTATTTGATCAAAAACTACATTCAATTTATCTCTTGTCTTTCCAAGATTAATCATTGTTTTCACAAAATTATTACCGTATGTAGAATATAACCAAGCAGTCCTAATAATGATTGACTTACTGCAAACTTTCATAATATTGTTTTCACCATTTCGTTTAGTCAATCCATAAGTTCCACAAGGAATTGTCATATCTGCCTCTACATATGGAATGTTATGCATTTCATTTATATAATAAGAGTCACTTAATCCACCAAATACATAGTCTGTTGAAATATGAATCATCCATCCATTATTTTTCTCTATTGCTTCTGCTAAATATGTTGGGGCAATTTCATTCAATAATTTACAAAGGTCTTTATTTTCTTCTGCTTTATCTACTGCAGTATAAGCTGCACAATTTATTATGCATTCTATATTGTTTTCTTTAATAAAAGTTTCTATATTTTCTTTATTAGTTATATCTAACTCATTTATATCAGTATTGAAAAATGTATGTTCAGGATAATTGTTTTCTAAATCTTTCAATTCACTTCCTAATTGTCCATTACTTCCAGTTATTAATATGTTCATTTGAATATTTAAATATATTTTTCTATATTATATAATATAGTTATTTATTTTAAGAAAAATATATTATGAGTAATAATTGATGAGACAATTATTAATTGGAGATTGTCATTTTGGGACAAGTTCTAATTCAGTTATTTGGTTAGAAAACCAGCTTAAGTTTTTTAACACACAATTTACAGACATATTAGATAATAAAAATATTAATCGTATTGTATTTATGGGAGATTTGTTTGATATTCGATATTCCATAAATCAACAAATAGGATTAGAAGCTAAAAAACTTTTTAGAAAATTTTCTAATAAATATCCTAATAAAGAATTTTGGTTTATTGCAGGTAATCATGACTATTATAGTCCTTTGGAGGAATTTCATAGTTATAATATTTATGATTTAGTATTTGGACCAGAATTTGTAGAAATGAATAAGAATTTCAGATTTATTGCTGATTATCCTTATGAAGATAAAAATACAGGAAATCTTTATTTGCCTTGGTATTATACAGAAAATTTTCAGAATTTTTCAGATTTAATGTATTCTTTAGATTTGAAAAATATCAAAAACATATTTTGCCATACTGATTTAGCTGTATGGGATTATTCAAGACTATCTTTACTTAAAGGTATAAATATTTTTTCTGGCCATATTCATAATAGGTTTTTTAAGCCAGAATTCAATTTATACAATTTAGGATCAATGTTTGCATTTAATTTCAATGATGTCAACCAAAAGAAATATTGTTATATATTAGAAGATGACAAATTGGTTGAAGAAATTGAAAATACTACAACACCATCATTCAAAAGATATTTTAATGAAGAAATATTTGATTTGACCGAAAATGATTTCGAAAATGCTTATGTTCAATTATGCATATTCAATACAAATATAAATAAAGCTAAATATATTGAAAGAATAAAAGACATAAAAAAGAACTATGCAGACTATAATATAAAGATACAAATAATTGATAGTACTTTAGGAGAAACATTAGAAGTTACTTATTTCAATTCAAATATAGACAAATACATTGAAGACAATATACCTGAATACTTAGAGAATAAGTATGTATTCATTAAAGATAAGATAAAAAATAAAGAAGAAAATTGATATATGATTATTAAGAATATAAAGATAAAAAATTTTAGAAGCTTATATGGAGAACATACATTCAATTTTGAAAATTTAAATGGATTAGTAAAACTTTCTGGAATAATTGGATCAGGAAAGACATCATTAGGTGAAGCTATATTATATGGTTTGTTTGGTAAAGTGAAAGAACATAAGAATCCTGATTTGTGCTCATGGCATGTAAAGACTAATGAATGTTGTGTTGAAATAAATTTAGTTAGTAAGAATAGAGAAATAAACATTAAGCGTCATTTATGTGATCCTTTAGAAGTAACCATAGATGGAAAGTTATTGTCAACATCAAACAAACGAGATACACAAGAAATATTGGAAGAAGAATATTATGATGTTCCTAAATTAGCTATTGAGAAAATGTGTATCATATCATTCAATGCTTTTAAGAATAGTTTAGCTAATATGAATCCTGGTGAGACAAGACAATTCTTAGATGAGATATTTGGATTTAAGACTTTTACTGAATATAATGACCAAATTGTTATTGAAAGAAAAAATCAAATTAATGAGAACAATCAACTTCAGACAATATTGAATGAAAGTAGAAATCAAATAAATAATTTAAAAGAAAAGAAAATAATTCAAACTGTTCAACTTTCTGAATCATTAGATAT
>Ga0247611_10009329_pt1 | contig 11828 bp, 31 predicted proteins | sample 177DNAGHGhighgp2_FD_192422 | JGI IMG/M metagenome (GOLD analysis project Ga0247611, IMG submission 192422) | Sheep rumen microbial communities from Palmerston North, Manawatu-Wanganui, New Zealand - 1770 DNA GHGhigh gp2 | ecosystem: Host-associated > Mammals > Digestive system > Stomach > Rumen... | reverse complement strand
CGGAATTGCTTAATAGTGGTGGAGTGATACCACCAGAAGTTACCAACGCCGCCGAGTTTGAACAAGGCAAGGTGTACGATAGAAAGGGTAAAACAATTTATTGCTATAAAAAATAGAAAGGAGTTAGATATGGGAGATTGGCGCAAAATAGGGGATGAATTAGTTGATTCATTTCTAACAGGCGAAGATGAAGATATGAAAGAACTAGGGAAACTAATCCAAGATAGGCTAGGTTGTTATAATTGCAAAGCAAAAGAATTGTGTGATAAGTACAAGGATGATGTTTTTGATGGTGAGTGCTACAAAGTGTTAAATAGTTTTTTTGCAGATACAGAAGATGAAGATACAGAAGATGAAAGAAAACGCCGAGAAGAAGAGGCACAAATCCAGGAAGAAGAAGATTGGCATAGTTGGAATTATAGATAGGGGGCAAAATATGATATATGAAAAATTAGCGAACATACAGAAAGAGTTGTTTGTGCCGAAAGACAACAAGAACAATTTTGGCAAATACAACTATAGGAGTTGTGAGGACATTTTGACAAAGGTTAAGCCTTTATGTGAAAAAAATGGTTGTGTTCTTTTCTTAACAAACAAAACTATACAAGTAGGAGAGCGAAATTATATTGAAGCATACGCAACATTAATCGAGACAGAGACAGGCGAAAAGATTGAAAGTGTTGCATCAGCTCGTGAAGCAGAATCGAAAAAAGGAATGGATGAATCACAGATAACAGGAACCGCTTCTAGTTATGCTCGTAAATATGCATTAGCAGGATTGTTTTGTATTGATAATGAAAGGGATGCCGATACAGACGAATACACCAAAAGGACGCAAGAAGATAAGTTAGAAGCACCGCAAGGAGTGCCAATGTGTACCAAAGAACAAAAAAAACAAATCAATGATATGCTTAAAAGCGGGAAATGTACTAATGAAAGGTTTGCTGAAATACAAAAGAAGTATCAATTTACATCTAGCGCAGACCTAACAAAGACTAAAGCGCATATGGTTATTGAAGCAATGAAAGGGCAATAATGGAGTTTAAGGGCAAAATTGAAAACATTACAAGAGACTTAAAAGGTGCATACAATTTAACTATAACAACAGAATCTAACATCAGCAGTTTGCAAGAATTGCAGGAAGAGACGCTTGATGTAGAGGTTAAGAAGCACCGAGAAAAGCGAAGCCTTAACGCCAATGGACTTCTTTGGAAAATGTTAGGAGACATAGCGGCAGCGTTAAATACTGATAAGTGGAATGTATATCTCGAAATGCTTAAACGCTATGGCACATATACTTATATATGCGTCAAACCTGATGCGGTTGAAGGTGTAAAAAAACAATGGCGAGAGTGTGAAGAACTAGGGGAGATAGACATTAACGGACAAAAGGCTGTACAACTATTATGCTACTATGGTTCATCAACCTACAACACACAAGAGTTCAGTGTTTTGCTAGATGGTGTTACTTCAGAAATGAAAGAAATGGGGCTAATGACACCAGATGAAGAGAAGCTAGAAAGGGCGTTGGAACAATGGGAAAATCAATCATAGAGAATGAAAAAAAGTGTTTTATCTGTCAAAATCCGAGGGTACAAAAGCACCACATATATAAATCCCATAAGTGCCGAGATATAGCAGATAAAGAAGGCTTGTGGGTGTGGTTATGCCCTAAACATCATCGAGAGTTACACGACAACGCAGGTCGAGGGTTGGATATGGAACTGATGCAATTAGGACAGCAGAAGTACGAAGAGACGCACACAAGAGAAGAGTTTATAGAGAAGTTTATTAAGAGTTATTTATGAAAGGAGTTTTAGTATGAGAATCAAAGAGAAAATAATAGTAAGGGTTAAGTATTACGATTACGAGTTTGGCGATGTTAAAGAAGCTATAAAATATGCAAAACAAAGCATTGAGAGAGGATATGAGGTTGAGCCTAATGAAGTTAAAATCAACATAACTTTTAGTGACGAAAGCGAGGAAAAAGAAAATGAATAAAATTTTGTTTACAGGACGCATCTGCAAAGAGCCAGAAGTGAGGTATGGCAACGATAACAAGCCAATAGCAAGGTTTAGCCTTGCAGTAGATAGAAAATACAAGGACAGTAATGGCAACTATCCGACCGACTTTTTTAACCTTGTATCTTTTGGAAAAACAGCGGGATTTGTTGAGACATATTTACACAAGGGCGTTAAGATTCTAGTTGAAGGGGAAATCCGCAATAATAATTATCAGAAAGACGGAAAAACAGTATACTCCGACCAAATCATAGCGAATAGCGTTGAGTTTTGCGAAAGTAGAAATTCTCAGGCGAACACACAGGCAGACATACATACAGACAATGACGGATTTAATCAAGTAAGCGAGGAATATAGTGATGAAATGTTGCCATTTGTTTAAGATTGAAGGTCAGTTGCCTAATCTCAACGATTATATCAACGCTGACAGAGTAATGGTAAAAAATGCAGGACATTGTTTCAGCAAAGGTAATGCCTTTAAGCAGACCGCACAGAAAAGCGTTCAGGAGGCGATTAAAAGGGATTTAGGGGATTTAGCGATAAAATCCCCTATAAAGATTAAATATTGCTTTTTTGAGCCAAATAAGAGGCGAGACAAGGACAATGTGGCTGCCTTTGCAATGAAAGTTATTCAAGATGCATTGGTCAAAGAGGGTGTTATCAAAAATGACGGCTGGCGTGAGATAGAATCATTCGAGTGTTATTTCTATGTTGACAAGGATAACCCACGAATAGAGGTTACATTGATAGAATGTTAAAAGAGCATTTAATATTAAAGGAGTTTAGAAATGTTAGACTTTGGGTTTTATAATATGGATTGTATGGAGGGGATGAAACAATTTCCAGATAATTATTTTGATTTAGCTGTCGTTGATGTTCCTTATGGAATAGGCGAGAACGGAAGCAAAAATCACACAAGGAGCAAAATTGCAATATCAAAAGATTATAAAGCTTATTTTGGAAACGATACAAAAGCACCTAGTAAAGATTATTTTGATGAGCTTTTAAGGGTTTCAAAACATCAGATTATATGGGGAGCTAATCATTTTATAAGCAAAATACCATACGATAGTTCTTGCTGGATAGTTTGGGATAAAGACAATAGTATAAATGATTTTGCAGATTGTGAATTAGCGTGGACTAATTATCCATCAGCTGTAAGAAAAATCAGATACCGTTGGCATGGAATGTTGCAAGAAAATATGAAAAACAAAGAATATAGAATACACCCTAATCAGAAGCCAGTAGCATTATATGAGTGGATATTAAATAACTACTCTAAAAAAGGTGATGTAATACTTGATACCCATGTCGGAAGTGCAAGCTCCTTGATAGCGTGTCACAAAATGCAACGTAAATATGTTGGATTCGAGATAGATGAACACTATTTCAATCTAGCAAAAGAGCGTTTAGATGCTGAAATAAACCAAATGACAATCTTTGATTTTATAAAGGAGTAAATTATATGAATATATTAGAGTATATACCAAAAGGTCACGATAATGGAATATCGCTTCAAGAGTTGTCTATACTTACAGGCTTAAAAAGTAGGTGGGTGCGTAGAGAAATAGAAAAATCAAACCTTGATATAACAACACCGCCTATTGTAAATCTAATGGACGGGGCAGGTTATTTTGTTCCTACAAAGGAAGAAACCGAGAGCATAAGGCGTTATGTCATCAGTGAGAAGTCGAGGGCAAGGAAGATAGAAAAGAAAATCAGAAGTCTTGAAAAATACCTTGCCAATATCGGTCAAGAAGAAATGAAATTTATAGGTTAAAATCAGAAAGTGAGGTAAACAAATGAATAAATGGATAGCCGAATTTGAGTTAGAAGATGGCGATACAATGCCTGAACATATGGACTTGGAATACAAAGGAGCAAAACTTGATTTTCATTGTAGACCTAAAGAGCCTTGTGAGGATTGTATCAGTAGGCAGTCGGCAATTAATGAGGTAAAGAAAAACACATTTAGATTGACATTCGCAGAAGAAAAGGGCTGTGAAGGTCATGTAGCATGGAGCGCAGAAGCCGTCTATGGCGATGTGATAGAAGGAGCGTTGTTAGAATTGTCACCCGTAACACCAAAGGGTGTGACTGTTACAGACTTTGCTGACAAGTGCAGAGAATGTGGAAGAGAGAAGGTGCTTGACAAGATAAGAGCAGAGATTGAGAAGCAAGGAAAATGGTTATTGCAGGCAGGATATACCCCTTACAATATGGATATAGCATTTGACGCTATAAAGGCGGTAATAGAGGAAAGTGAGGATAAGAAATGACAAAACTATTTTTAAGTTTAGATGATGCCGTTTTAGTGGCTACGAGAGAGTTTGATATAGACCCACAGTTAGCAAGGCAAAAGTTTGAACAAAAATGTTATATCACAGACGACCAATATGTGATTGGCTATCATGAAGGACTTTATGATGCAATAAAAGCAATTAAGGAAGAGGCAGAAAGTGAGGAAGTATGAACAAGTCAATAGAGAACTTAAAGAAACTCAAATCGTTCCATAATGGCAGTTATGGAGCAGATATTGACAAGGCTATCAAGGAACTAGAGCGAGAGCCGAGATGGATTCCTGTTAGTGAGAGGTTGCCCGAAACAACTAAATACGTTAGCGAAGGGGACTATAAGTGGTACGAGTCTGAAAAATGCCTTATATGGTTTGCTAATGATTACGCAGTAGCAACATTTAACAAAGACGAGATGACAGACGAAGAAAATGATTCTGACGGATTTTATGTCGTTGATAGACAATATTGGTACGGGTTAGATTCGGTAGATGGTGGCACTTATCCCTATAATGGTGTAATAGCGTGGATGCCATTACCAGAGCCATACAAGGAAGAAAGTTTTGGAAAAGATTGTAATTAGTTATTGCTTTAAGTTCCATTATGATATATAATAATAGTTGAGGGATGTCGAATGACATAAATACCTCTTCTTTCAAAATAGGTTAGCTGAAATGTGCGGACTTCAGCTTGAATCACCTCATAAAGTAAGCTAACCACAGCTTGTATATTAAGAGCCGCACCTCTTTTTATACAAGCTATTTTTATTTGACGGAGAATTAAATGATTGAAAACACAGGGTATATTAAGTTGTGGCGAAAATTCACATCTTGGGAATGGCACGACAATCCGAATGTAGTTACCCTTTTTATACATTGTTTGCTTATGGCTAATTGGGAAGATAAGCGATGGCAAGGCGTAGAAATAAAAAGAGGGGAGTTTGCAACAACTTATAAACATCTTTCAGACACAACAGGGTTGACAATTCAGCAAGTGAGAACTGCACTAAAAAAATTAGAGGATAGTGGCGAAGTTGTAACAAATAAAAAAAGGGGCAGAAGCCACACATTTATAAGGGTTTGCAAGTACGATGATTATCAAGACCAACAAATAAATAACACTTTAACAACAAATAACCAACAAATAAATAACAAAAAAATAACAACGACTAAAGAAGATAAAGAAGTAAAGAAGAATAAGAAACATATATATGGCGAATACAAAAATGTACGCTTGACAGATTCTGAACTTGATAAACTCAAAGAAGAATTTGGAACAAAGACCGCAGATGATTGTATAACTTACCTTGATGAATACATCGAAATGAAGGGGGCTAAATACAAAAGCCATTATCTAGCAATTAGAAAATGGGTTGTTGATGCTGTTAAAAAAACTAACACGCAAAAGAAACAAACCAACAAATTCAATAACTTTAGCGGTCGCAGTTATTCGAATGAGCAACTTGAAAGGCTGATAGGAGGTTGAGATAATGACAGGATTAGATTGTTTAAGAGAAGAAATGATGAATAGAGGATTAAATAAAGCTCAATGCAATAGCAAGGTAGCAGCGGTTGTACTTGATATAGTCGCTAACGCAGGCACCAAGTATCAAGAGATTTATGAGGAAGAGCAAGAAGCGTCGAAAGAATTAAGGTCAATTGAAAGACATCTTAAATTAATTAAAGACGAGTTATCACGTACAAAACTGCTATTGAATAAGTACGAAAGAGAAATAGACGAGGCAGCGGAACGAAGAGAACATTGCGAAGATTACATTGATGAATTTAACAAGAGTTTACAGAAGTGTGAAACAGCCGAAGGAAGAGACGCAATGAGGACAGCGCAGATGTTTGTAAATTCTGTTGATGTAGATACAAAGTATGATAACACAGCTTATATTATAGGTCTTGCGTCTATATTAAGCGGTGGAAAAGTACAGGCGATGCAAGAGTTAAAGAAAATCAATAAAAAACTTCCCATTAACAACGATTGGGGGATAATATGAAACAAGAATACTACTCTAATTGTTTGTTCGAGGCAATAAAAGCCAAGATTAAATGGGGTAAGCAGATACGAATAATATATATCCCATCTTGGAAAAATGAAGTATTTTGCCCGCATTTCATGTGGCACGATTTAGCCAATAATACAATTAAGGATTTTCACGCAGAATATGGATATATTGAAAAATGGTATAATCTTTATCTGTTCAAAGGGCATATCAGATGTAGACCTTATTCAGTATATGAACGATGGCTAAAGAAAGGAAAATGGAAGAGTGGAACAGAATGAAAAAGAAATATTTATGGCTGTATGTAACGCCTGATAAATACGAACTGCCTATATATGTATGCGACACAGCGAAAGAACTTGCAGAAAAAAGGGGTGTAACAATTAGCACAGTTAAGACAGCGGCACTCATGCATAAAAGAAAAGGTTACGGCAATTATATCAAAGTAGAGGTTGAAGAAGATATGAATGAGGATATAGCATTTGCACTAGGACTGATTATAGCGAGAATATCTGTCAAGTTAGACGATGAAAGCTACAAGAAGATAGAAAAAGACTTATTGCACTTGCAGCAGTTGGTAAAGGATATAAGCGAAAAAGAAAAGTAGGTAATTACGCCCTTGCACTCATAATTAAATCCAAAAATTTCTAAACACCACGATAAAAAAATATATAGTAAAGTTGACGCTAAAAGCAAGGGCGTTGTTACATAGATAAGGAGGTAGAATATGCAAAGTTTTTCATTAGAAACAGAAAATCAGTATGTAAAGTTTTGGACTACTGATGACAAAGTAAGAGAAAAAGTAATTGATTATATCGAAATGGTTATTGATTCAGAAAGGCACAGAAGGTACATATACAAAGCTGATAGATTTATAGACGCAGAAAGAGAAAGGAAAGAGTGAATGGCAACATATAAAATTACAGCAGAAATGAATCTAAAAAAGATTATTGACGAATCGAGGGAAGTTGCACAAGCCTTGAACGAGTTTGCTGATAATATTGAGCAAATTGAAAAGAAGTATGCAAAGGCGCAGGAAGAAAGCGAGGAAGAGGTAGAGGATGACGGAACAAGAGAGAAAATTGATTGAGGATTTTATAAAAAGCTGCGAAAAGTATGATAGAGTAGAGATGAAAACCGAAACAATCGGAGCAATCGTCAAAATGATATATGACTTGTGGAAGGAGGTACAAAATGGGAAAGAATAAAGATGTAAAGTGTAAGATACATATAAACAACATCCCCTATGAACTAGACAGATATACAGTTGTTAGAGCGACAGACCACGAGTTTTGGTTTTGGGGTACATATGATGAATTAGACAGGGCAGTTAAGGCAGCGGAGAGCCTACCTAATGGGTATGTGTTGCAAACAAAGGGGGTTAGGTAATGACAAAAGAAGAGAAAGCGATAAAGGGATTGAAAGATATTCTAGCAGAAGCGACCGAAACAAATAATGCTGTTTGCTATGTGACATCTGATGATGCAGATGTTCTTAAAGAGGCTATTAAGGCACTAGAGCAAGAGCCAAGATGGATTCCTGTCAGTGAGAAATTACCCAATAAGAACGGAAAATATTTAACAACAATAGATAGGTGTATGGGAGGCAAGTGTGTCGAATTGTTAGATTTTGCTTTAGACTTATTCAAAATAGACAAGTTTGATTTCAATGATAAAAAAGGTGTATCAGGTTGGTACGTGTATGACGCAGAATGGGGCTATTATGAGGTTGATAACGTAGTAGCTTGGATGCCACTACCACAGGCTTATGGAACAGAAAGTGAGGAAGTATGAAACGATTAGAAGTAAATCCCAAGAACGAAAAATATTACACGAAAGATTTTATCTCGGGGTTTAGATGTGGCACTAAAAGACAGTTGGAGTCAGATTTAACTATTCTTGACAAGATAAGAGCCGAGATACAAAAGCTGCCAATTACAGACACCGCAGTAAGGTTAGTTACAGAAGTCCTTGACAAGTACAAGGCAGAAAGTGAGGAAGAATATGGCGTCATATAAAATTACAGCAGAAATGAATCTTGAAAAGATTATTGCTGAATCAAGGGAAGTGGCACAAGCCTTGAATGAGTTCGCTGACAATCTCGAACGGATTGAAAAGAAGTATGCAGAGCCACAGGAAAGTGAGGATAAGTAATGACAAGAGAAGAAGCAATAAACTTCGGAGAAATGTTTCTTGAAGTGAACAAAGATTCTAAAAATAGCGGTACATACGAATTCATTAAAAAAGCACTGAAATTATTAAAGCAAGAGCCTTGTGAGGATTGTATCAGCAGACAGGCGGTATTAAGTAAAATAAAAGAAGTGTATTTTAGTGAAGAGTGGCTACAATTTAGGCTTGATAATGGTAGCAATGGTCAAAGGAATTTTCTAATCAACTATATTGAACAGTTGCCACCTGTCACACCAAAAGGTGTAACTATTACAGACTTTGCCGACAAATGCAGAGAATGTGGAAAGCAGAAGAAAGGAAAGTGGATATGCGTACATCACCTAGAAAACAAAATCACTTACTATTCATGGAAATGTTCTGAATGTCAGCATGACTTTAGTTCAGAGGAAGAGTCAAAGGTTGATTTTGATGAATATAAGTACTGCCCTAATTGTGGGGCAAAGATGAAAGGAAAAAGTGAGGAAGTATGAGAAGAGAAGAAGCGTTACAACGAATAGTTGATAATAACTTTGCAGGTGAATACGGATTTGATTTACAAATACTCATTGATTGTATGTCGGTTGCGAGGGAGATGATTATAAATTCACAGTTCCCAAGTGAGGATTATATAAGCAGACAGGCGGTAATAGATATGACGGGATTATCTGAGTGGTTTGATTCAAGTGATAGTTACAATGAATTTGTTATTGCATTAAGTGAATTACCACCTGTCACGCCACAACTGAAATACGAAGATATTGCAAAAGCATTTCAAGTTGGTTTGGCTTTTGGATTTGGAGAAAAGCATGATGAAATGGACAAGGTAATGGAAGAAGTTAAAAAAGCCGCCACACCACAGTACACAGATGCAGAAATCCAAAAAATGCAGGAAATGGAACAGGCTGAAATCGAAAAGGCTTATGAGTTAGGAAAAAGTGTAGATATTCTTGAAAAGATAAGGGAAGAGATAGAAAAGGCTTATTGCAAAGTCGAAGATGATTATGACAAAGGCAGAAATTACGGCTTGTATATGGCAACACAAATTATTGACAAGTACAAAGCAGAAAGTGAGGATAAGGAATGAGCAAATTAGAGGAAACAAATTCGATGATAGATTGCCTAACAAAGATAGAGAAAACAGGTCTTAAGGTTGATAATACAGAAATATTAGCAGACATAGCAAAATCATTGGCTATGATAGCAGATAAGTTGTGTGGGGCAGAAAGTGAGGTGCAGGATGCAGATAGTAATTAGACATTATCCTAATAGAAAAAAGCCGTGCCTTGTATTAGAACAAGGTAATCAAGGAATAGTGTTAGGCACTTTCCGAAATACAGAAATGGAGCGACTTTATACCCTTGCTTTAGGTGGAAATAACACAATAGTGATGAATTATGAAAAGCGTACTTTGGACGAAATGCTAGAGGAGGTGGACAATGAAGAACGACAGACATCTTGAAGTAATTGAGAGAGCGACAAGCCAACCAATCAAGAGCAACTCTGATTTTATATATGTATTCGAGAATGAAATGCAGATATCAGAGAAACTAGTGAAAAGGAGCGGACTTGATAAGCTGGTTAATGAATATGGCTATGTGAAAGAAATAAAAAGAAGGGGTGGAATATGAAAAACTGTTACAAGTGTGCAAGGCTAAAGAACAATTATGAGGGTAAGCTGTTCAGATGTGGAAGGAATTGTGAAAAGACATTCGACAATCCAAAGTTACACGGATGGTGTTGCAAACATTATGCGAATAAAGTAGTTAGAGCAGATAGAAAGGAATGTTAAATGAGCCATACAATAGATGAATTAAGAGAAAAACAAGCCCTACCTCTTGATTTGAAGATTCGCTTAACACGAACAAGAGTAAGAGCGTGGATTCATGAATATGGAGAAGACAAAGTATATGTCAGCTTTTCAGGTGGAAAGGACAGCACTGTACTACTTGATTTAGTACGAAATGAGTTCGGTTACAAGAATGTCAAGGCTATGTTCGTTGATGTTCCTACACAATACCCTGAGTTAAGACAGTTTGTTAAGACCTTTGACAATGTGGATATAGTACAACCTAAAACTAACTTCTTTGAAGTGTGCAGTAAATATGGTTTTCCATTATTCAGTAAGGAGATAAGCGAGACCATAGACAGTGCGAGAAAATACTTGACAGAAGTTAGGAAGCAAGAAACCATCTTGACAGACAGACAGACAGACAGACAGACAGACAGACAGACAGAGATAAAATTCGCTTATGGGATGGCGGACATTCTAGGAATAGACAGAAGAAAGGACAAGAAAAACAAAGACTATCAGGACTTGAAGAAGGGGGTTATCCCTAGCAAGTATAAATATGGAAAACCGATTAGGGTGTTACAACTTGAAGGGAAAGTTCCACATAAGGAAAAGGGTGTAGAGACAAGCGAGTATTCCAAGATGTACGACAGAAGCCAATATCAATTCATGTTAGATGCTCCCTTTGAAGTTTCAAACAGATGTTGTGGAGTTATGAAGAAAGAACCTGCACATAGGTACACAAGAGAGACAGGAAAAAAGCCTATGACAGCACAGATGGCATCAGAAAGCAAACTAAGGACAAGTCAATGGGTAAGGTATGGTTGCAATATGTTTGATGCTAAAAACCCCATTAGCAATCCTATGAGTTTTTGGACGGAACAAGACGTGCTGCGCTATATCAAAGACAGAAACCTGCCTATATGTTCAGTATATGGCAAAGTGGTATCTGATGATGAAGAATCAGGACAAATGCAGATGTTTGACTTAGAAAACGAAAAATTGCACTGTACAGGCTGTCATCGTACAGGGTGCGTACTATGTGGCTTTGGAGCGCACATAAAAGGTGATGATAGATTTTTACAACTAAAAGAAACACATCCCGGAATGTATGCTTTGCTAGACAAGGCAACAAATAGCGGTTATACAATGCGACAAGCTATTGAGTGGGTGAACCAAAATAGCAATAAGCATATACCAATATAAATGGTTGCCGATTCTTGAAGCAGAAGAAAACCAACTCACAATATATGATATGGAGAATAGACAATGACAGACATTGAAAAGATAGCGATGCATTACGGCTTTGTGTCACAATCAAGGCAGACAATAGAGGAAATGGCTGAGTTGACGGTTGCAATATCTAAAATACATCGTGACTGGAACAAAGATCATCTTGACAACCTAATTGAAGAGTTGGCAGATGTGCAAATTATGATTAATCAAATGATATACTTAACCGGCAGTAAGTACGATGTGCAAGCGGTCATTGATAGCAAGGTCAAGAGACAACTTAAACGTATGCAAGAATAGCCGTTATATTA
>Ga0247611_10009327_pt1 | contig 11829 bp, 10 predicted proteins | sample 177DNAGHGhighgp2_FD_192422 | JGI IMG/M metagenome (GOLD analysis project Ga0247611, IMG submission 192422) | Sheep rumen microbial communities from Palmerston North, Manawatu-Wanganui, New Zealand - 1770 DNA GHGhigh gp2 | ecosystem: Host-associated > Mammals > Digestive system > Stomach > Rumen... | reverse complement strand
CAAGGATGAAAAGCTGCGGATTGGTCTTGAAGAGATGATATATGCGTTTGACAGCAGTACCATTGAACTGTGTCTTAAGTTGTGCCCCTGGGCAGAGTTCCATCATGGAAAGGGCGCGTTCAAGATGCATACGCTGATGGATCTGCGCGGCTCGATTCCCACGTTTGCCCTGCTCACTCCAGGCAAGGTCAATGATGCCAAGGTCATGGACAAGATACCCGACGAAGCTGGTGCATTCTACCTGATGGACAAAGGTTATGTCGCTTTTGAGAAGCTTTACAAGTACTTCCAGCAGAAGGGCGCCTACTTTGTTACACGGGCCAAAGACAACATGTTTTATGAGGTGATTGAGTCCAGACCTGTTGACAAAGGTTCGGGCGTTCTTTCGGACAAAACTATCCGGCTCACCGGCTATTACTCGATTAGGAAGTACCCTGACACGCTGAGACTTGTTGTGTATGAGGACTTTGAGAGCGGGAAAGCCTATCGTTTCCTGACCAACAACTTCGCGATTGAAGACCCGCTGACCATTGCAGAACTGTACCGCGAGCGCTGGCAGATTGAACTCTTCTTCAAATGGATCAAGCAACATCTGCACATCAAGGCCTTCTATGGAACCACCCAGAATGCAGTCTACACGCAGATCTGGATAGCCGTTTGCGACTATCTTTTGCTCATCATTGCGAAGAAGCGATATGGCCTCGTTCCAAGTCTTCATTCTATCTCTAACTCAATCGGACAGGTCCTCTTCAACAGGGCGGATATCCGAGATCTTTATAATCAACCAACTGCTCCCGTAGTTGTTCCGGAGACGGGTTCGGTTGGGCAACTTACGTTATGGTACAATTTCTCCGGACAGCAGTGTGTCTATATATTATATTTCTCTATTCTCAAAGGAAATTGGTGCCCAGTGCCCTAAACACCAAGAATGGCTTTCATAAAGCCACAAGCCGGTTATGTGTGTGAAGAGTATTGAGCACTTTGTACCGACTTGCTCCCCCGCTGAGACCATCAGGAGTAAACCTCCTGACTGATCTTGGCATTTAATTCTTTAGTCACGTTCACTCCAGTCCATTTGGTGAACATATATTTTTGCGTCTTTATATATTCCGCTACAGCATCCGCATCAGCCTTAGAAAGGCCCATCGACTGTAGTATCCCTCGTTTATAGGAAACCTGCCTCTCTCCCAAATATGGGCACGCGGCCAGATCCAATGCCAATATGGCCATTTCTGCTGAACGATGCTTTCTCATTGCTGGCATCTCATCAAACACTTTCTTTATCTCCACCTTAAGCGATTCACGAAGGACACGATACTCGTTTGAAGAACCCATATAATAGAGAAGGATAATGATGGCAATTGCATTCAGTTTTGGGAGTCTATCAAGCGCCCCGTCATCCTTACGTACCACACCAAGATACTTCTCTAATTCAATGGATGTTAGTCTGTATTTGGCTCTCATCTGCCGGAAAACAGGCAGCAGATATAACGTTTCCAACTGTGTGTCAGGACTCATGGGAGAATGCTGCATCACCAGACAAATCTCATCCCTTATCTTCTTGAAAACCACATCCCTTGCCTTATCAGTAAAGCGTTTAATGCGCTTCTCCTTTGACAATTCATAGTCATTATCAAGATAGATGATTATCTCATTCAGAACCTGAGAGAGCTTTAAGGTCGTATTAATGCGCTCATTTTCTGAGAAGATGAAAAATACCGCATCAACCAGTTCTAACAGGTAGTTCGTCAATCGCGATTCCAATTGCGCAATTCGTTTATTGCAATCCGCATGGTAATGTACTAAATCGGGGTTTTCCAACCCTTTCTTTAATGTTTTGAAGATCTTGTCATACTTCTTCAACAGTCTGGGCAAGTGGATGTTCGCAATTGCCAAGGTATAGTTGGCAACATCTTTGGACACTACATGCGTTGTTGACAGAATGTCTTTATACTTCTTGTTGAAATGAGTAGCTTTCATGTGGAAATGAGGCTCTTGGGCGAGTGCTTTTTTCAGATTTTCTTCTTTTACAGGGACCGCCTCATCAACATCCTCATGTTCGTCTCTGTCTTCATCTTCAGTATCATCCTCCTTTTCTCTCGCAGAGAATGAAAAGGTATCTCTCAGAAGTACATCTATCAGATTCTTTGCCCTAGTGATGTCGGTTATGAATGGACGCTCAATCTGTATCGTTTTCTCATGACTGATAGTCATCTTGAACTCTCGAAGCAGCTCATCAAAAATTCTCAATGCCTTTTCCTTTACTGCCTCATCATTATAGAACAGGAAGAAATCATCCACATATCTGTAGCACTCATAATCCACTTTGTTCAGGAATCCGGCAGTTTTCAATTCAGTTTCTGCTCTAAGGTCAATATGCTGCAAAATGACCTCTGCAAAAATACGCGAAAACTCAGGCCCTATCACTATGCCATTTGTTTCATTGTAATTGAGCTGCTGCATAATATCATCCCACTTTGATGCAAAAGAATCATCTTTCCCGTCAAAATGGTCTTTGTAGGTATTCATGCCTCCATTTACAGCCCAGGCAATGCTGTGCGTATAGATATTGTCAAAGCATCCCTGTATGTCAAACTTCAGCAGATGCTTGTATTTCTTTTCTGCACGCTGGTATCGATAGTCCTCATAGAACTTGTATATATTCGGATATTGCTTATAGCTGAAGTAGGTCTTCATGTTTTCGTACTCACTGAAATAAATCTCCAGCTTATCCGACTTTTTCCCCAACAATGTACTGTGAAGCCTGTCCTTATAGTAGAAATAACACGCAACCTTATTGGGATAGCGAATGGAAAAATGACTCTTGCCGCACATATACAATAGCGTATTCCTATATCGGTTATAGAAGTCCACCATTTGTATCTGGTTCAACGGATGCACAATTGACAAACGCCTATTGCTCGTCTCCTTATGCTTAATGGAATAGTTGAACGGAATGGTGACCAAACGCTTTTGAAGCTCTATTTCGGTCTTGTCTTTCAACTGTTTTCCACCGTATTGTGACAACAATGCGAGAATGGCAACAACCCCTTTATGAACACCTTCCTTCCAATGTAATTTATCATCCTCACCTATCCACACCTCGTTTTTTACCAGGAAACGATAGAAATAGCGGTTGGTGAAGATAAACGGAAGCTCATACGGCAGCACGTCAGAGAACACCACTCGTTCCTTCTTGTAACGCAGTTTTATTTTCTTCCGTCTCATAACCAGGCCTCCATTTCTTGTATTCGTGCCAGAGAGAAATGGAACATCTTCTTCTGTTGCCATCTGTCTCTAAAGTTTATCTCCCCTATATACCTCTGAATCTTCGCTTTGCATTCTGCCCATCCCGTCGCATTATGGCTGGGTTCTATATTCTTATCCCTCAGATGCTGTTGTAGGGTATCCAAATCTTCCATCTTATCCAGCAGATCATTGTTATAATACAACCCAACCTTTACACCAGCCTTGCTCTTAAACAGTTTTGTATTCCCGGTTATGTAATTCAACAGGTCAATCAGGTCTTTGTATGCCTCTTTGATGTTCACTTTACTTTTGTTCTCAAAGTGGGTCACAATATGGTTAACCTTCTCTTGGAAATGATCCGTCTTATTCTTTGATAGACCAAATGTTGTTTCAGTCTGCCCTTTCGTTCTGTTAATGGAAATACTGTACCCTAAATAATCAAACGGGGCAAACATCTCGTCTTCTTTGACAACATCCATTAGTTTGCATTTTTTCTTAGGGTCCGTCTCATCTTTCAGAGTCAGCCCATACTTTCCAAACATGGCTTGAAGATTCGTAAAGTATTCTTTTGAATCCTTTTCCCCTTTTGGAAATGCAGTAAGAATAATGAAGATGTCATCAACATAACGGGCGTAGAAATGGGTTCCAATAAATGAACTGATGCTTGAGTCAAGGTCTCGCACATATATTTCACTCAACAGAGGACTGATTCCTACCCCCCTGGGTACTCCCACGCCTTTTGCCACCAGCGTTTCATCCTTGCAGTCATCGTAGAGTTTGAGAATGGCTCTTATGAAAGCCTTGGATTTATGGCTTAGCAGGGTGTTTCCCTCTATTTTTTCAAGAAGTTTCGCTTGTGTAATAGACTCATAGAAACTGCTGATATCCGTCCTTACGATGTGCAGCGGCATCCTTGTATGCAGAAGTGCTTTCACATCACATAAGATAGCATGGCGATTTGCCTGCTTCACCTTAAAGGTTTTATGGATATTGTATTGTAATTGCTTCAAGGCAAAGAACACTTCAGGCTTTTCAGCATTCAGTCTAAACACTTCTTTGTCTGAATCCTCATCCAGATACTTTGTCATCGTGAATTCAAAATCCTTGTCATTGATTTTATCTTCACAGTCTTTCATGAAAGCCTGACGACCGGAGTCCTTCTTCTCTTTTGCTTTTTTATACTGTTTCTCCAGTTCCTCTATTTTTTCTATGTCATCGTCCGTCTTTCTGCGCCCTTTGCTTTTCAACTCACTTATCTGGCGACGTAGTTCTTTCATCTCCGTTGCAGCCGCACGGTACTCCTCCGGCATCCAATTGATGTCGATGTTTCCCTTGCGGTTCTCAAGGTCAAAGATAACCTCAAGATTATGTGCAGAAAATGACTGGTCTAACATGGCCTAATAATACAACTTCCAATACCTTCCCCCTTCATCTTTACCCTCTTCTATCCTTGCCTCTGGGGTTAACACTTTCACCTCGAAGTCTGTTCCCACTTTCATCACATTCATTCTTGTCACAGGTTTATAATTCACAGCTTTCTTCACCAGCGCCACTTCATCTTTCAACGCACCGTTCTCTTTTTCAAAAATCTTTCGGTAAGCAGCAAATTCCTTTTTCTGCTCTTCTGTCTGGCATATTCTCTCTGCTAAATCATCCACCGCCAATATCTCTCCCGACTTAAGCACTTCATTCGCTTTCATTGCCATAAAAGCACCATCTGACACTGACTGCCCCGACACCTGCTGTACAAAACCCGCACACAACCCAGCAAGTCTTTCCGTCTGATGGTAATCATCATCGCTTGCTCTCACGTGCAAGAAATTATCCACCCAGTAATGGGCATCAGTGTTCGATCCGGTGTTATCTACCACTGCTACCTTGTAGCCGTTTTCCCTATCTATATTAAACACAATACAGCCCTTCTCAAGTTTCTTTAGGCTCATACCTATCTCGGAAGACAACACCAAACGGTTCTTCTCCATCTTCACAGTCAGCACGGTTTCCCGCACCTCCGATTTGAACAAACCTATAGCCTGCGTCTGTTCACCTTCCACTTCGCAGTTATCTAGCAGCACTACATAAAACTCTCCTATCTTGATATTTGGATGAATGCTCTGCTCATATAGATGACGCGCCAGATTATTGGCTTGCTGCACAATGCAGGTTTCGTCATCAAAAATCTTGGTTACAAACCTATATGCGGGGTTCAGTTCCAAATCATCTATATAATAAAACTGCTTCCAATCGTTGAATTTGAAGGCACTGTTTATTAACTTGAGGAACGGTTCTTCCACGCTGTCCATTTGGCAAAGACTGTCGGAGAAAGACACTCCTTCGTCGTTACTTTTGTTACCAACTCGCTGTACAACAGCCGCTTTTATGTTTCCTATCTTAGTCATTATTTCTATTGATTATACGCGACGGTATCAACCCCTCGCCATTCCTAAATTCATACCTCGTAACAAATGTGTCAAGGCCTTTCCAATATTCTTCCCCGGCATGTTCTATCATGATAATCTGGAAATGTCCCTTCTTGGTCATCTCCCTCATGAACTTATCAGTAAGGCAGAAAGCCTCTGTCAACTTCTCACGGTCATCATTGGCCATCTCACCATTGTTCGAGACCGCTTCTGGATTCTTGTCTGCATAATACGGGATGCTGGGCTGGTCTATAAACAGAAAATGTGGTATCTGCTCATTCTTGTTTTCCATCAATAGATCGTGAAGTCCAAAGAAGTAGCACAAGTGCATGAACATATAGTTCGACTTGCTTCCTACATTTGCCACTGCATATTCTCCGTGCTCCTTTTCCAACATCAACATCTTCTCTTCCATGCTATAAACTGGCTTATAGTCTCTGTAGGCTTCCGATATTCCGTGCTGATATTTGAAGTACTTCTCTATAGCGTCATTCAGGTTCCCAAGTGCATTGTCATTCTTGACTCGTAGCCTCACCAGTTTCTCCTCTATCTGCGATATGGCTTCTCCACATTGGATTATCGATTCGTCTGATATGGTCATCTTAGGTATCTTAGTCAGTTCCTTTTCCATACGTTCAGCCAACAGGATTGCCTTTCTTACCCACACATAGTTCCGTTGGTCAACCTTATATGGATTCAGCTTGCCATATTCCTGTCGCAGTTGCCTTTCTTGTTTTTCAAGTTCCTTTTTGGTCTCTTCAAAACGCTCCGGCAATTTCATCTCAGGCACATAGCTCTGCTTGATGGCCGTCCATGCATCGCTTAACTCTCTCAGCAAGCGTCCCGTCTCTTGGTAGGTCATAAGTTCAGACAGGTGCTTCTTCACAAAGTCTAATGGGGCGAGGCTCTCATCCTGCCGCGCCAGCCTCTTTTGATAGGTCTTGTATTCGTTTTCAAGAGAGATAAAGTAGCCCAACTTCTCCCTTGTTTCATACAGTTCTTTCTCTATCTGCTGCCGCCGCACATTGGCTTGTTCGTCCTTAAATTGGAGAGAACAATTCTCTACTATCACTCTCACGTTCTCCGCCCAAGCCACTGGATTGTCACCAAAGTCTGTGGCAGCCCCAAGCCCCAGTTCTTCAACCTCGTTGGCAATCTCTACTTTTGTCTTCTCAAATTTATCCAGATTATCCGCCTCTCTTCTCTGAGCTTCTTTCTGGTTCTTTTCTTTCGTTTGGGCGGTTTTCAATTCCGATTCCAACGCTCTTATCTTTCCTTCGTTTACGCCAATAGCTATCTTAAACAGGTCATTCAGCACCCGGGCGTACTCATCTTTACGGAAAAATCGCAGATCTTGATAGGTGTTCTCTGTGGCAATAATGTCTTCCGTCAGGTAGTTGAACACAAGATTATGGCGAAACTGCGGCTTCACTTTGCTTTCAAGTTTCAGCTTCGGATTGATGTGGAACAGTTCATTCATCTTGACCACCACCTTGCTTCTGATGTCGTTCAAGGCTGCTACAGGCTCTTCCGGCAGGTATTCGCCCTCCCTAAATATCACCTTCATTTCAGCAGATTCCACAGTAGGTGCCTGCCTGATGATGGTATAACGCTTGTCTTCCACACAGAACACCAGTCCGTACCACGCAACATTCTCATTGATAACATCCTCAACGATGGTACTACGCTCCGACAATAAGCAATAGTCTATGATTTTCAGAACAGACGACTTACCTGTTGAGGAATCACCTGTAATAACGTTTACCTTGTCTCTGAAAAAGTCAAGGTCTCTTGGTTCACTGTCATGCCTGAACCACAGTCTGATTTTCGATATGTAAAAGTTCATAGCACAATCTTCAAGTCTTTATACCATGTCGCCGTCTCTTTCTGTCGTGTCATTTCTTCCAGCCTGTTTGCAGCCTGCCTGACGCTTTCTATAACCTTCTCCCGCCTGTTTATCATTTGGGAAGCCATCTCCACCCCTTCCAGAGTCAGATCATATTTCCCCGGAGTCTTATTTTCTATCTTTCCACCCATCAGCAACATTGTGGCAGCATTGATAAACACAGGCTGAAATTCAACAAATTTCCTGTTCAGCGCTTGATAGTACGCAGATTCCCTGCTCACCATTTCATCATAATTATTATATTTTACAAGACGTGCTCTGATGGCTCGGTCCGTAGTCATCACCGTAAACAGATTGATTCTGGTTATCTCGTCCACATCAAGTACCAGCGCATTAAGTATAGCACAAATGGCTACACTCTCATTATTTATAATCCTGTCCATCGTGTTCTGTCTGTTTCTTGAAGAATTGTTTCCAGTCCCTATGCCAGCCTATCATACACTCGTCCGAGAGATAATAATACGCGCCATTCGAGATAGTGTCGCCAAGAGTCTCGCTGCATAGTTTCAATTGATGTTTCCTAACCTCATAAAGCAGTTTCTTCGCCTTCTTCAGAATACTTTCCTCTGTAGCAGTCTCGTCCAAGTCGTCGTATGCATTCCCAAACTCATTATCCCAGAATGCGATAGCGTCTGCCCTGAACATTTCATCCTCTGGACCTAGAATCTTTGAGTCTTCACGCAACTGGTCATAACGATTTTTGAAACTATAGAAATAACTGGCATACTTCGCAACTTTATCTGTCTCACTCGCAGCAAAGTCTTTCACCTTGATGAGTTGTTGTATGCAAACCAAGTCCAAGAACTCTTTCCTATATTGTTCCAATCTGATGCGAAAATCCAGTTTCTCCTCCCTATGATACTGAAACACCCTTTCAAAACGTTTCTTTTGCTCTTCGAAGGTGTAAGACAGCGGTTTTCCTTTGTCAGCGTACTCAAAGAAATCCTTCACAGCTTCCGTAAGGAAATCGTCGAACACACTCACAGCCTCCTCACCAGAAAACCTGATTCCGTCTGTAATATGTTGAATACACTCTTGTTTAATTTCATCTTGACTCTTGGTCTCAAATTCCACCCTCTTCAGGAATTCTGTCCGTAAACCATAGCCCTTTAGGTCATCTATCATCGCCTGCACATTTCTGTAACCGGACTCTTTCTCTCCTTCATTCTTAGGTCTTCCCTCTTGTGTTATCTCGTCCAATACGGTGCCAATTCTGTCGTTGCCCTCTCCTTTCTTTACTTCATCGCACAATGCCGCAAGTTTATTGCCAGTTAAAGGTTTATTACTCATAAACCAAAACTGATGACTTTTGATATATGCCTTTTGTTCATCCTCGTTTCTTTCAGGGGTGCCTATTACAAGTTTCCTCCACACGTCAATGGCTTTCCATAGGTCTGTTGAGCGGTTTGTAAACTTTTTAGTCTCGCCGTTAGCATCCACCAGCACTGAATGTTTCGCTTGATATAGAGTGATAAGGTTTCCTTTCTCTATGGCAGCATCATCCAGCTTCTCAAACGACACTGTCTCTCCTCGCTCCATCTTCAAAAGATGGAGGAGGAAGCAATAGAACTGATAGGTGAACCCGCCTATCTTGTCCATCGCTGCATGTTGTTCTTCTGCTGTATGCATTTGCTTTTTGGCCATCCCTAATGAAAAATCTAAATTACTTATTGTTTATCAAATCAGCATAATCCACTATCACGGCATTTTCTATCACTTCCTTATTCACGTACTTGATGCTGTGGTAGTGCGCATTATATTTTAGCGTTAGAAGCGTTACATATGACGATACAAGCGTCTTAACTATCCTCAGTAGTGCGTTCGCATGCCTTAGGTCAAAAGTCGGGAATGTGTTTAGTGCGGACATCTGTATCATATTGGCCACGGAGGCTGTGTGAACATCCCTGCATAATTCTTTGTATTCCTGATGAATAGCAGTAAATAAATTCATCGTATCTCTTGATGATGAGAAAAAACTAACGGCTTTGACCCTATCAAACAGATTGTACACACTCGATTCTTGATCAATGGTCGTATCTGCATCTAAGGCTATGGCCTTCATATAATTCTCTATCGAACTTCTCAACAGCAAGCGTGCTGCTTTGTAGTTTCCGTTCACCGCATCAAACAGTGCCAAGCCACAATCCGAACAGGACTCTGCAAAGAATTCAAATTGCTTCTGAGAGAGTCTATCTAATAAAGCATTGGCCTGGTATACTGACAGTTCTGCAATGTAAGTCAGATAAGCGAGGTATTTTTTGTGATAAGTTGACAAGAACTGCACAAAATCCGCATTGCTCATATTTGCAGCGGTCGTATAACCTGTAAAAAAATCCTTCAGTCGGGAGAAATCTTCAGGCACTTCCCTACTCATAAGCTTTCTTCATTCAACTTTGCTATAGCATCATTCCACGAGAAATTTGGCATCTGGCGCTTTTTCTTCAAGGTGTTCTTCTTCTCTTCATTACCTACCAACTCATCAAGAGCATCCAAAAAGTCTTGGCGAATACACTCATCCGATTTCGACAATTCGCAAACTATCCATCCTATTGACTCGGTTCGAGAGCGATTACCTGAGCGCTTAGCCTTCAACTTCAGTATTTGCTCCGCAAAGTCAAGCAGGTCTTCGTTCTTCACAAAAAGCTCTCTGTCCATGAAAAGCGAAGGCAAAATACCTACAAGGTGTGTTATACTTTCCTCGTTGCTCTTATTAGTAGTTTCACCTATTGCCACCTTGAGTTTCTTGATCATGTCGCTCAGGTCAATGCTTTTTCTGTCTATAATCCAGGATATTTCTTCCAGTATATTGACAAATTCCTTAATATCAGTTACCTTTCTTTTCATCTTCATCTATTCTACTTATAAGTTCTTTTACGATCATCGCCAATTCTATCTTAGAATCATCACCGCCACAGTCTAAAATATACTTCTTATTGGTAATTCCGCGAGCTATCGCTGTATGCTTCGTCACATCCTTTTTGAATTTCATACTTGACATATTCGTATTCTGTATAAAGTCCATCGCACCTTTGTAAACCAGAGTACCTTGCTCCACCATCGTAAAGATAACACCAATACATTTAATTCTCAAATTGAACCGCTTTTTTCTTGTCTTTACAATACCTTCCAGCAGTTCAATTCCCGTATAAGAAAGAGGATCTGGCTTCACTGGAATCAAGTAATAGTCACTCGCTATCAATGCACTGGTCATCCACACAGATGGTGTTGGCGGTGTGTCTATCACCACATAGTCAAACTGATACTGTGGCTGAATCTCATCTATAAACTGCTTAATACCGTACTCTTTTCCAGAGCCACTGGCCATTTCCAGTTTATAAAGGTTCAGGTTGCCTGGAAGCACGTACCAATTGGCATTCACCTTATAGGGCACTATGTCTTTCAGTTCTTTGGCTTTTTTGCTCTGTATTCCGTCCACCGTTCCAGCCATTACCGATGTTTCATCCTCAAATACATTAATGATAGTGTCACCACCTTTCTTCAAGTAGTCCACATACTCATCTGAGCCAAACACACATTGTGTCGCATTAAACTGCGGATCGACGTCTATCATTAACACCTTCTTATTCTCCCTGGTCGAAAGGCAGTGGCATATATTAACTGCCATTGTGGTCTTGCCCACTCCACCCTTCATGTTAATCAGACTGACAACTTTCATCTTCGTATATTTCTTTGATTAGAAATTCATCTCACAAACACCCATCAATATATCTTAATCTTAATAGGCCATTCACCCTGAAACCTTAACCATAAATGTTCTGTGCTATCTGTGATTTCTGTGTGACCTTTATCGTTACCGTTCCTTCACTATCACCCAGAATGTCTTAAATATCAACCCCAGATCATACCAGGAACTATGCTTCTCCACATACTCCAGATACGACTTAATCTTCCCTTGCATAATCACCTCGATGCAATACCGCCCGGGATCCTCCACCTGCACCATCTGTTCATTCTCGTTGCGGAACATGATCGACGCCGGAAGTGTAATCCCAAACCTAACATTTCCTCCTCATTATCATAAACTCAACAAATCCCCCTCCCCCGTGGGTTGTAAGCCTCCGATAAAAGACGACTTGTTTATTTGATTTCAAGTTGGAGGCAACTTGGCCAAGTTGCTCCAAGTTGAGTCAAGTTGATTCTAGTTGGTTTGTTTTGCCCACCTGTCTGGCAGGAGTTCACGGAGGGCTTCGCGGTTGTTCTCGTTACCGGGGATCCGGAGCAGGACATCCTCCA
>Ga0247611_10009326_pt1 | contig 11829 bp, 9 predicted proteins | sample 177DNAGHGhighgp2_FD_192422 | JGI IMG/M metagenome (GOLD analysis project Ga0247611, IMG submission 192422) | Sheep rumen microbial communities from Palmerston North, Manawatu-Wanganui, New Zealand - 1770 DNA GHGhigh gp2 | ecosystem: Host-associated > Mammals > Digestive system > Stomach > Rumen ... | reverse complement strand
TCTTCCCACAGAGTGAAGTCAGTTTACCCTGTTCCAAAGCGTCACGATGTACCAACTTCATAGCCTCCTGCGCCTCTACTGCACCTATGACTGAAGCAACCACCGACGTTGTGGGGGCATGCCCAGTCTGTTCCTGACGCCGGATGATTCCCGAACAGGGCATTCTTCTGGCCATATCTTTCAGTCCCTCTGGCCCAAGGTTACAAGCATAGCAGTTTCTGCCAGGCACAAACACACGGGCCGTTCCTTCAAGTTCCTCAATGCCACCGTCGACCCAAGGGATACCTGCACGCATACAAAGACGGTTGATGCAGTAACGTGCCCATCGGCTGTCGACACAACCTATCACGACATCCATCTGGCGTATCAGTCCCAGGCCGACATCATAGGCGATATCGCCGCAGATGGTCTTCACCTCCACGGCCGGGTTCATGGCTTTCAGACGCTCAGCGATCACCTCCACCTTCAGACGGCGGTCATCGGCGTCCTGCTTCGAGAAAAGCACGGAGCGTGACAGGTTGCCAACCTCGACGATGTCGAAGTCGACAGCCACGATATGCTCCACACCCAGCAACACCAGGTTCTTCAGCACCTCATTTCCTAAGGCACCGCAACCGACCACCATCACACGGGCGGCAGCTACCTGCTGTTGATCAAAGCCATGACTCATTTATCTCTTTCTCATTTTAAGTTCTACATCCAGCATGTCGTTCCCGATGGGTGTCAGGACGGCATGCGCATCGAAATAGCCTCGTTTGGTCAACTGCAACTGGACCTCCTTCGTGGCCGGCAGGTTCTCTACCACACAAGGGGTCTGCCCCACTTCCACACCGTTCACCTTGACGGTCGCACCGATCACGTTACTATGAACGTTTAACAGACCGTAGCTCGCCTGCGGGGCACTCAGGTCGAGCACTTTCGGGAGTGTGTCGTCAACCCAGAACGGGTAGGTCTTCGACTCCAGACCATCCTTCAGCGTATTGACGGTGTAATAGCCCAGTTCGAGCTGTCCCTCCCACTTGCCGACACCCATAGGCTCACGGTTCAGCCATATCTGGGTGCTGTCGTCAGGTGCCGTGATGGTCACCTGAGCATATTGAGGACCAACGTTGAGCGAGTCCTTGCCAGCAGCCAGGGAGTCGGGCACAGCTGCCAATGTATCGGCCACTACAGGCTCGGGCACCTGGGCGGCAACAGCCATCTTCGCTATCTGCGGTCTGGGCTTCAGATCCGCATAGGACAGCTCGATGACTTTCTTCTCTGCCTTCCTGATGTTGAAGACCGAGTCGTAATAACATTCTCTTAGGCGGTAGATCTGCAGGCGATGATCGCCGGTATGCAGATGACCGCTGGTCGCCTCTCCCTTACCGATTGGGAAGCCATCGACGAACACGACTGCGTCGAGCATCGGCTGCTTCACGTTGATGTAGGAGTAGAACGACTGCAACACGACTGGCAGGATCAGTTTCACGCTATCCGTCACCTCCAGCGTATCCTCCACAGCCTCGTGGAAGGGTGAGTCCACGCGGTAGGGGTGCTTGCCTATAGTGAGATTGAACTGAGCACGGCCGTCACGCGTGAGAATCGTGGTGCTGTCTACCTGAACGATGGCATCCTGGGGCACGACCTGGAACACCACCCATTGCTTCGACAGCTTATATTCTTTCCCAGGCTTGTCACTCAGCAGATTCGCCTGGTAATGCTTTTTCTTCTTCAGTCCCTTGCCCGGCACCTTCCACGTATACTGCCCGTAGTCGGGATGTTTGATGACCAGGAACTTCGTTTTGTGGGGTGTCAGCACGGTAATCTTTCCGTCTGCCTCCTCGGGCTGTACGTCTACCTTGCCATCGGCCTTGAACGTGAATCCCTTCTCGTCGGTCAGGAAATCCATCGTCGCCTGCGTCTTGTCCACCGGCAGGGGAGTCTGATTCAACAAATCCTTCTTGACCTTCTTAAACCCTTCGACACTGATCTTCTGAGCCATTGCTGGTATCAGAAGTCCGGTCAACAGGAGTAAGGTCAGGATTCGTCTCATACAGGTCGCTTTTGGGTTAGAACAATGTCTTGGCAATCCTCACACTCAGTACAGGATAGACCTTCAGAGCCTTCACGATCTTCGTGATCGAGTGAGGATAGTCCTTGATGTCCTTCGTGAGGTCTGTACCGTCATGGGTTCTTAATGTGGGCGTACCGCCCCAGAACATCGCACCCAGCTCCACCGTGATCTTCCAGTCGTTACGGCTCGGGGAAAGCAGACCGCCATAGCCTAAGCCCAGATAGGGCTTGATGCTGTTCGACGTGCAAAGGATCTCCACGTTGCCTTCGGCTGTCGGCTCCATCTCGTAGGCGGCATTCATCAGTCGCTGCTTGTCACCCTGCTGGAAGTTATGCGAGTAGTTACCCATCTGGATCGACAACAGGCCCATGTCCTTAAGGGAGCCGTCGGTAGCCGCCCTGTATTCCTTGTTATAGGTCAGGATGGCATCCATCATCTCCGTCTGGCCGTCAGCCTCGTTTACCTTGGCAAACTGCGCTGGTCCGATGTAGACGCCCGCCGTGATATGAATACTCTTGTTGTACTTCAGCGGATAGACGTCGAACAACAGTTTGAAGTTGCTCATCGTCAGTTTAGCCTTCAGGTCGACATGATCCTGCAACTCATAGCCGTGCTGCTTGTAATAGTATTCGGAAATCCTGTTGAAGGGAGTCTCCTGGCGGTTGCCATTCGCGTCGTAGGCTACAGGTTCCTTACCATTACCAAGCACCTTGTGACTAAACGTCTTTTTGAAAGGGGGCATGTAGTCATAGCCCGCACGCACCTGTACGTACTGGGAAAGCGGAACGGCTAGGTCGATACCGACGCCCGACGTTCCCACCGTCAGCGACATCTCTAAATGCTTCAGCAGGTTACCCTTGTGCCAGTAGACCACATCCGCAGCCTTCACAGCAAAGGAGTCAGGCTGGTAAGCCGGGATATACTGCGCGTTGGCAGCCCCCGACAGACAAGCCATGAACAAGCCTACGATGCCTTTCTTCATCATGTTCTTTCCTAACACCTTCTCTCTCCTACTTGCCTGACACCATCGTGTTACCCGGGCTGGTGATGGATATCTGACCGCCCCAGGTACACATACATTTACTATTGTTGGTCAGTGCTGGCATGTTCATCACCTTCACCATCGCACTGCCCGGCGCCCAGGGAGCAGGGATCACCGGTACGCACGGCATCGGCGTCAGCACGCCCATCGCGGCCGACGTGGCGGCGGAGACCGTCGGATTGGCCATCGAGCGGCACATGCCGAAGGTCGGGATGTTTGCCGGCGTGAAGTCCATCGTCGTAGCCATCAGCATGTTCATGCATTTCGGGCGCAGAGGTACGGTCACTATTAACGAGCAGGGTGCCATTCCCTGATTACACTGGAGCATCGCTCCCATTGTTACGAAATTTCCCATATTCCTTAATTATTAATTAGTTACTCATCAGTATCTCCTACACGCATTTGGCGGCCTGCATGCTCGCCACGGGCAGCTAACGTTTCGTCAGCCTTATTCCGCTTGGCGGCCTGCTCGTTCAGATAGTGCTGATAGGCATCCTCGATTTCCTTTTGCTTGGCAGAGAGATAGCCATCAAAAATCTTGGCATATTTCTGCTGACCCTCTTCCAGCTTGTTTTTCGCCTCCTCGATCTCCTCTGGCGGAAACCCAGCTATCTTGGTGGCCAATTTTGCAGCATAGGCCACATTGGTCTTGTCAACCTCTACCTTGCACTGGTCGTAGAGCGCCTTAACGGCATCCATCAGGAGGTCATGACGGTTATCGTCCACCTTCGGCACGGTACACAGTATATGCTGTTCGTTCTCCTCATCGCGGAAGAGCCGTTTATCGTCTTCCGGTGTAATCACCTCTTGTTTAAGCTCAGGATGATCCTTCAGCAGGCCCTTACAGATGGCAAAGAGCAGACGCATATCTTTCGGGATAATCTCATACGTATAGTCATCTGCCAACATGGCAAAGGCCACATCTTCCAGGTTGCGCTGCTCACCCTCATTGTCTCTCACGGAAATGGAGATGAGGGCCACTGGTTCTGCCTTCACACACAGGTTCAGGTAATGGTAGTTCAGCAAAGCAGCATAGCCACCCAGCTTACTCTCCATCTCCCCTATTAGTATTTCAATCGCTTTTCTCATATCTGGTTATAATATCCTAATTATTACCTTCTCCTTCATCCGTCTTTGCCTTCGGCGCATCGGTCTGTGAAAGTTTCGCACTGAATTTGTCAGTCGGAGGAGAACCCGGTATACCGACACCATCAGAGATGTTCTTACTCTTGAATGAGGTCTTTGCTGTCAGGTTGTCTACGACAATCTCTGGTGCGTATACAGTGTCCTCGAAATCCGTAGTGCCGATAACGGCCGTACTGCCATATATATCTACATTATTTCCACCGACAACAGCTTTGCCACCGGTAAGCTGCACCAGGGATTTGGCCTCGCCCTGCTGTATCTCGGCAGTTGTTGTGCCGTAGACACCGGTCTTGTCGGAGGACAGCTGCAACTCTTTGCTGGTATTGTCCTTGTCTGTACGACCCACGAACATCTTCTCTGCCACAAGTACCATGTTACCGCCAGCAGCGAGACTTTTGTCAGCCCCCTTGTCGTCGGTATCCATCGACTTGACGAAGACATCCTTACTGTTCAGACTGAACTGTCCGATGGCCTTGCCGCTCTTGTCGGTTGATGCGAGCGTCATCTTCTCTGCCTTCACAGTCAGACTGCCTGTCGCGTTAGCATCCTTGTCGAGCGACTGGATCTTCGTGTCTTTAGCACGCACGCTGAAAGAGCCAGTCGAGTTGCCGTCCTTGTCGCAAGTCTCATACGCCTGGTCGTTTGCAAACACGCGGAACTTGCCTGCAGCATTGCCGTCTTTATCCCTGGACAAGAACGACATGTTCTCCATCGAGATATCGAAGCTGCTGTCGGCGGTTTGGACAAAATCGCCGTTATTATCCCCGTAGGCCGAGAACAAGACTGTCTTTGAACACACGGTGAAACTCCCATCCATCACGTTCCCTTCTGTCTCTCCGTTCTCATTCTTTTTTTCATAGCCTGTCAACACATTCACCTCATTGGAATTAATGTTCACATGGCTTTCATCAATCTGCGTACCATCAGGTTTCAAGGTAGTGACATCGACCTTGCCCGTCTGGACACTGATGGAGGCCTCCTTGTTCGTGCGGATCTTCCCGTCACCGTCAGCCGACTTGAAGAACATCTGCTCTGCATTGACATGCAGGACGGCATCGGTACACTTCGTGTCGAAATCAGCCTTTGCCTGGTCTAACTCCGTCTTCTCGTCCGTCAAGACTTTAATGCGGCGCTTGGTTTCAGCCAGCCTCGACAGCCTGCTTACTGCCGTCTCCATGGCATTGTAGATCGTCGGCAACAGGTTGTAGAACTGCTCAGTCAGGTCGTCAAGCTCAGTCACCGTCGTCCTCATCATCAGCTCATTCACTGTCAGCGGATCCTGGAGGGCCAGCAGTCCATTCATCTGCGTAGTCAGCGTGCTGACTGCCGACACCGCCTCACCCGCATCAAGCGTCTGACTGGTGACAGCCGAATTCAGGTTCGTCAGCTGTTCGTCGATATCGCTGGCGCGAGCTTCTACCGATAAGGCCGCATCGATATCGACGGTTTTGTCGGAGTGAATGCACACGCTGACACCGTCAGCCTTTGGCGAACGAGAGAAATAGCCGTTCTCAGCAGCTTGATTACTCTGGATGGTAATCTGCTTGGCCTGGCTGACTATCGACGAGCAACTTCGCACGACGGCATCTACACCATCTGGCCCTGGATCGACAGCTATCTGTGAAATCTTTGGCGCACGATTCTCGATGACACCATGCTCACCGACGCCCTCGACGCCGACTCGCTGTCCTCGGATGACGATAGCGCCTTGTTCAGAATACAACATACCACTGGCATCCACATTGCCGATGATGATCTCAGGGGCTGAAAGCACCAGACGCTGGTCGTCGCGGATAAACCGTCCCTGCGCCACTTTGTTGAAAATCTCGGTCTTCAGCTGCTGAATTTCCGCCTTCTGTTGCCGGATATCCTTCAGGTCGTTGGACACCTTCAACTGAAAGTTGTCGAGTGCAGTTTTCCAATCGTCAAATATCGTTGCCATATTACAATGATTTAATGTAGTCCCTTAATTCAAAAATACTCTTGTCGGAGCCCACGGTGTTCAACTGCCTGACGGGATTGCCGTCTCTGTCGAAACTGATAGTCATGCTCGGCGAGTCGGACATCAGGATCTTGCCGTGGACGCCCGTCTTCCAACGGTGCTTTCCAACGACCGACAGCCCGAATGACTTCATCGGGTGCCAGATATCATCCTTGGCCCATTCCTTCACTGCCCCGATTGTCGAGTCCTTGATATGATCAAGCATGTCGCCTCCCCATGAGATCTGCTTCTCGGTGAACATCGCATCGATGCCAGCACCCCAGAGAATATCGTTCATCACATCGATGGGCACGAGCGAGGCAATCATGACGGTGTCACCACTGAAGGCATCGTTCACGGTTTGGGTTACCTGACCGAGATAGTCGATGATGGCTTTCCGCTTCCACATCTTCTTTACGTCGTCACCGATCTCCTGCGTAAAGTCGGTGTCTTTGTCAACCTTATTATTGGCCAGGGCATCAAAGAGCTTGTGGTCGCTGGCTCCGATGTAATCGCCATACTTCTTAATGCTGGCAATCGCCTTGTTCTTATTGTCTTCCGTGATGGTATTCTGAGACACCAGATTTGCCATTTTCTTGATGTCATCGAAGGCCTTGAACACACCGGAAAAGGCCGAAGCCAAGTCGTTCACGCAGCCGACGAGCGTCGTGCGCTTGTCCTTGCGCTCCTGATTCCTCGCGTTAATGGCAGCATTCGCATCCTTAAAGTTTTTATCATAGGCTTCCTGCCACGTTTTATGGTCGTCGTCATAGTTCCCGGCCGGATTGTCTCCCGTGTAGCGGGCGTCATCCTGCTTGGGCTCAGCGGCGGTGCCTGTTATTTTACTGATCTCATCGTTGGCTTTCTGCTTAGCGTCATCCTCCTTGACGAGCTCTTCATCCTTCAAGCCGACTGCGTCCCACTTAAACGCGACATCATCCTCCTTGAGCTGGTCGGCCGAGGCCTTCCACCCTTTGCCTTTGACGGTAGCCAGACCGATGGCGCCCTCACTCTTGTTGATCATGCCATCAGCATCGCCCGACAAGTCTTTATACCGATTAAGTTTTTCTGCCAGCTGCTGGGCGGCGTTATTAATGGTCTCGACATTGTTGACCACTGTGGATGCGATGGCATCGAGGGCATTGCGGACATCGGGGAATGTTTTAGGATCGGCGTTCTTGATCACCCGCTCCGGTGGTATCTCCACAGAGCCCTTGCCGGCCTGGATTTCAAGGAAGGTAGAGGACTTGATGCTGGTGGTGCCGTCGATAGGCCGGAGCACAACCTCGAGCACGGTTCTGATGAGCGACAGGTCGAGCAACTTGTCGACGATGTTGCCTACAAGCCCTTTCCCAAGCCCCAGGACCGTGTCCCATGTCGTCTTAATGGCAATGCCACCCACGCTCGGCAGGGAGATGTCGCCGCTCGCAGAGTTCGGGAAGAAACGGTCCTTGAGCGCACTGCCCGAGGACAGCTTCAGAACGTTGCTGGCGGCTATCTCGACATTCTTTCCTGCAATCTTGATGTTGCCGTTGGGCGCAGAAACGGTGATGCCCGTAAAGGCATTGAGCGTGACATCGCCCATAGCCGACTCGATCTTCACCGTGCGCTCATCTGAGGATGCCGATATCTCATAGAGGCCGTACTGGTCGCGAAGCTTGATGCCTCCCGAGAGAGCAGCGCAACTGGCCTTGTCCTCAAGGGTATCGGGCCAGACGGAAGTCGGGAACCAGCTCCTGAAAAGTCCCTTCATGGGGCCGAGATTCTTATAGAAGAAATCAGAGCCCGCTCCGTCGGTAAAGGTGATGCCGTGACCGTTCTTCGACATGATGACACGGTCGGACAAAGAGCCCCACGACTCATTACTGCGCTCGGACAGCAGATAGCCGGAGACATAGGGGCGCTCGACGTTGCCCTCCTCGAAGGCTACCAGCACCTCGTCGCCCTTCTCGGGCTTGAACTTGATACCTCCGCCATTGGTGGCAAAAGGCAAAGCCACACGAATCCATGGCGAGACATCGCCACTCTCCTCCTGCCAGGCGAACCTGATACGCACACGACCGATCTTCATCGGATCGAGGTTCTCGGCCACAAAAGCCAACTGCGGATGAGCCTCCCTCACAGCCACTTCTTTCTTCAAGGCAAAGGGGATGGCTATCATGTCGGCTGTGGATGAAGTGCTGGGCACCGTATATAGCGGAATAGCCACCACTTCCTGTATCATCTCGGTCTCACTTTCCGACTTGTATTCATATTTGCCGAAGATCTTGACAACGAGGTAAGAAATGGTTTCGACCTTGACGACATCACCCAATTTCAGATTCTGGGCATCCTCGCCAAACTCCAGCCACACGGCATCCTCGCCGACTTTCTTCTCTGCCTTGCGCACCAGCGAGTAGAACATAGCATTGAGGTTGACACTATTTTCGCTGATCCGCGACTTCTTCTTGCCGTATGTGCCGAATTGCCGGAGCGTCTCGTTGCCGTTCCACTGATCCTCTGTGCCCGCTTTCGGCTTATCGCCATCCTTCCAGGGGGAGATGTTCGCATCCCTGTTGTCACCGTTCTTACTGCCCTCATTGACAGCCGCCTCAACGGCATTTGAAACCGCGGCAAGCGCGAAATTGTCGACAATCTCCGAGAAAGACGTACCCGAGAGAGCCTTCAGGAGCTGGCTCATGGCAATTTTCTCTATCTCATCATACTCACCCCCAAAGGTGGTATATTTCGTACCGATATCATCGAGATACTCGTCGGTCACGAGCGGATCATTGTAATGGAACTTGCCATTCTTCGAATTGGCATAATGCTCAGCATTCTCCTCCTTATTCAGATAGTTGTATGCATAATCTTCGACAGTATCTCCATTACTGAAGACATCGCCGTCGTACAGGCTCTCGTAATAACGCTCGTGAGCCACTGTTGCATAGTCGACGGGCGTCGCCAGAATATTACCATCTTTATCCTTCGTATCGAGATCAAGCCTGTTGAGCGCGACACCGAGATGCAACTTGCCGCCCTCATGGTAGAGGAACTCGCCGCAACGGTTGGCCGTGCGCTTGAGGAAGTCGTAGAACGACTCATTATACTGCACCAGATAAGGCTGACGCAGCTCCTTTTTGTCGCTGTCGTAAGAGAGTAGCTGCAGGCTGACGCCGTAGGATGTGTCGTCGGAGAGGTTAAAGTTGCCTATCTCCGACTTGAAGATGTCGGCACCCAATTTCTTAGCAGTATATGCCTTAGAGTATTTCTCCAGGGTCAGCAGCTTGTCCTCGCTGTAGATGGTCAGCTCGACGGAAACATCGCTCTCTGCATTCTTTTTATGCAGGGTACGGACTTTATAGACAAAATAGTGCTCTGCTACGACATTGCCGTCAATCCTCAGCTCTGCCTTCGCATGGGACAGCGCGGACATGATCTTGTCGCGGGTAATGGGAACCGATTTTCTCAAGCCAGTCGAATGACCGCCTTCCTTCGTCTCAAGCACTTTCCCGTTCTTGTCTTTCTTCACCTGCTTGTAGGCGGGCTCTTCAATCCCCATCGCCGTCAGCGACAAGGTGGCATTGATCACACCTGGCTCATACATCTGCTTCGTGTAATCTAGCTTCGACAAGAGGGCCGTGATAGTGCCCTTGATGGTCGTGGTCATCGTGACGGTCGTCACATTGCCGCTACTGTCAGTCTTTGAAGGTAGCACCTCGACACGCTGATCGGTAAAATGCACTTGGCCTGACTGGTTCAAGCCGATGCCGCTGCCTTTCTGGTTCGGATCGCTGAAAAGATATAACTTGACTTCTGACATGGTTAAGCTTGTTTATGAATTAATGGCGGGTGACTTCGAGCACCTTGTAATTATCATCCTTGCCCATATAGGTAATAGAGCTAAGGAGCAGGGTGACCGTGACCAGGATCTGCTGCAACGTGCCGTCTTCGGTCATCGTTGCGTCGTAGTCCTCCTTGACATCGACCACGAACCCTTTGGCAATCATGGCGTCGTCGTAGGCCTTCAGGCGGTCAAACTGATTATAGGTGGCATTGAAGATGAACGTATAGGAGAAGAGCTCGTTGCACTGCATCTGCTGATAGAACAGCCTGCTGCCGTCGGTCGATTCGAGCCTGACGGTGAACTGTAACTCTGTAGGGGTCGTGCCGCCATAAGGGAAGCCGGCTTCATTGCGGCTGCGCTGACACTTATAGGAGAAATGCTGGATGGTCTGACAAAGCCGCTTCTCCACATTCTCCCCTACCTCCTGGAAGTTATCGGGATAGAGGACGGCTTTGAGATGGTCTGAATACTTTGGCATAGTTCTAATTTGTCTTTACAGCGTCACTTACTTGCCTTTCGCATAAAGGTTCTTAAAAACCGTGTCATTAATAGTCAGTTCCTCAGCAACAAGCGAGAGTCTGAGGCAGCGCCGCCTTTGGGTGTCGATATGGTATTCCTCCTCAAGGGAATAGCAACAGGCATTCTCAAAGAGGATCACCTTCTCAACGGGATGATGACTCGTTACTGTCTGTATGTCGAAAATAATCCTTCCGCTCTGGACGCCATTATTGATATACCACTCGTAGAAGTTCAGGTCTTCCTTACCGGGGGCAACCACAACCAGTTCCACCTTCTCAGCCTGGGCATCGGTATCAGGTTTGAAGTGGTCGTGATGCCGTGAAAAATGCAAATGACAATCCATCACGAGGTACTCCTTCGAGTAGAGCCCTGCCATATTGTCGCCAAACTGCAGACGCGCCATTAATGCCATATAGATCCTTAAACCTTATTAATTATTATATACGATAATTCCCATCTGACCTCTGTCGCTTCCGGGACGAGGCCAGATGGGGTAAGTTTACCCAGGGAGATTACTTCCAGGGATTCTCATAGGCCACAGGACCGTTCTCGAGTTTCTGGCAAGAGAGCAGGATCTCCTCGTAGTGCTCCTCGCCGTCTGCCCAGTACTCCTTGTAGTGCACGCAGTAGCAGCCAGTTCCCTTCAACTGCTTCATAGCTGAGCCGTCCTTGGTGTTCTGGAAATCTACGGTGATATCACGAGGATCAGCGGGATTGATCATCCAGTTGAGCAGTTCAGGGTTACCATCGTTGAGAGCCTTCACGCGAATGGTGATCTGACCACCACGAACGATACCTGCTACCTGACCTTCTGTGTCAGTTGCCTGGTTGAACTTATAGTCTACCAACAGCACTTCACGGGGTGCGAAATCTTTAACGGTCAACAGAACCGGGGTTACATTATCTGCCATATTCTATTTCCTTTCTTTTCTTAAAATTTTTAAAATTCTATTATTCTGTTACTCTGTCTAAGAACTAAGCCCACTCGTTCTCGAACTTCACTGAGCCTACCTCGATGTTCTGGCAAGAGATCAGGATCTCCTCGTAGTGACCAATCTTGTCCTCCCACTTCTCCTCGAAGTTCACGCAGTAGGCACCACTGAACTTGATCTCCTTCATCACCTTCAGGGTCTTGGTCTCAAGGAACTCGATAGAGCCGTCCTTCTTCAGGAAGCGGTCGCACATCCAAGCCATCAGCTCTGGGGTGCCATCGTTGAGGGCCTTTACACGTACGCGGAGCATCTGGAAGCGGGGGATAC